>WBZT01001584.1_pt1 | contig 16507 bp, 14 predicted proteins | sample 5204241 | NCBI WGS metagenome assembly WBZT01 (sample SAMN12344358, study PRJNA552823) | activated sludge metagenome | biome: Activated sludge suspended growth; feature: Nitrification reactor; material: Wastewater; isolation source: activated sludge from nitrification reactor of wastewater...
GTGCTCGTGATCGTTCCGCACTACCCAGAATACGGTGATTACTATCGCTACGGATTTGTTCACCGGCGCGTCAAGACCTACAAAGAGCAGAAGCTGAAAATCGATGTCTTTCGGTTCAGAGCGAATGCCCCGATGAAGATTTACGAATTCGAAGATGTCGATGTGATTTCTGGTGGTTCAGATGCGTTGAATACGGTCTGTGACTCCAGCGAATATTCTTGCATCGCAGTTCACGCGTTGGAACCGGAAATGTGGGAAGTTGTTTCACGGTACCTCGAGGGAACAAGGGTAGTGGTCTGGCTGCACGGTGCCGAAATTCAATCCTGGAAGAGGAGGACGTTCAATTACCGAACGCCACGGGAGCTTGCGAACGCTCAGGCGAATGGCGAGCGACGAGACAGTTTTTGGCGTATGATATTCAGCTTGCGGCACCCCGATCTTCACTTCGTGTTTGTGTCACGTCATTTTTGTCGCGAGGTTGTTTCGGATCTCGAGATAAATGTTGCCCCGGAGAACCTGCACATCATCCACAACCCTATTGACACGCGCTTGTTCCGATACGGGCGGAAGGATCCGGAGCAGAGAAAGCGTATCCTGTCGATTCGCCCGTATGCTTCAAGGGTTTACGCAAATGACCTGGCTGTCCAGGCGATAATGGAGCTTTCGAGGCGACCCTATTTCAATGAATTGAAGTTTCTCTTGGTTGGCGACGGGGTCTTGTTCGACGAAACGGTGGCGCCCCTGAAGGACTTGGACAACGTAGAGATTCGTAAGGGTTTCGTTCCTCAGCGCGAGATTGCGGAGCTGCACAGAGAGTATGGTGTATTTCTCTGTCCATCGAGAATGGATACCCAGGGAGTTTCAAGGGATGAGGCGATGGCCTCGGGCCTCGTTCCGGTGACCAATCGCGTCGGCGCGATTGCGGAGTTCGTGCGAGAGGATGCTGGGTTTCTCTGCGATGAGGAAAATCATATCCAGCTGGCTGATTCCATTGAAACCCTGTTCCTGGATCCATCTATCTTCGAACGAATGTCTGGGGCCGCGGCTCGCCTGATTCGCGAAGACCGATCCGCGGATATCATCTGCGCCTTGGACATGGCCCTTCTTCAACCCGGGAGCGCGCAATGAGCCTGATCGTAAACAAGCTGGCAGAGCAGTTCGATGCTTCCCCTGAATTTGTACGGAAGATTCTTGGCAAACAAGGTCTTATGGATGTGGCGTCGGAGTCGCGGGATGTCGATACTTTTGCGGGGGTGGCGGGAGGCGCGTGGAAGTACATTGCCTATTCGCTGGGCACAAATCAGCGCGCCAAGGTTTCGCTGGACCGGATGCTCGCCTTGGCTACTCCGGATCAAGTCGGTCGGGCGCTGGATGTTGGCTGCGGGTACGGGGGATTCATGAACGCGTTTATACAACGCGGTTTCACAGCCTCTGGTGTGGAGATCGACGGCCACCTTGCGGCGTTAGCGAGAGTGAATCTGGGTGAATCGAATGAAGATGCCGCAATTTCTGTGGGCGATTTGTTCTCGGGTGACTTGGCTCTTGGGAAGTTTGACCTTATAACGGTCAATGACGTAATCGAGCACTTGGCGGATCCGATAGGCGCATTCAGCACCTTGGCCGCGATGCTCAACCCTGGCGGAGTGCTGGGAATTTATGCGCCAAACGGCAGGTCGATCTTTTACGCATCTGAAGACCCTCACAATCGGGTATTTGGATCGTCCATCCTTCCCGGGCCACTCGCGCGGACATACGTACAGGCGATGTTGAATTCGACGGGTTATGGCTTGGGAGAATACCTTGGAATCGACGTATTTCGCGATCTATGCGATAGGGAGAAGCTGCGCTTTCACTACCTCCCGCATGACGGGGGAGAGCGCCCCGAGAGAGCCGCAGACTATCTGTCCGAATTCATTGCCAAGTTTCGAAGCAGTGATTTTCGGTCGAAGGTTCCAACTCTGGTTGCACGATCGGTGGAGATCGCGATATGGGGGTACGTGGCGGAATATTCGGGCGCAGCGTCGCGTGCAACCGCGGGCACAGGCTACTGTGAGTTCAAGGACACGTACTTGAGCCGTGCGTGGACAATTGTCTGCAAGAAGCGGGGAGGTGAGGACAGATGAAGCATCTCGTGTTAAAGCTCGACGACATCGGCCGAGACTCCAGTCGCCCCGTGATCGACGTTGTATTGTGGGCCCTGCAGGTCCGCCTGCCGATTTCTGTGGGGATGATTGGGGTCGACCTGCGTGGTCTGCCGCGTGAACTTATTGACTTGTTTCAAATAGCCTCGAAGGCCGGTTGTTTGGAAATATGGAACCACGGTTTTCGGCACATACGTTATGACCAGGTCCCTCTCGACACGGCAGTCGAGGATCTGGTTAGCGGGCACAAGGCGATACTTGATGTCTTTGGAATCGCACCCGCAGGATTTGGATTTCCGTTCAATCGCTTCACCGAAGAGTCGGTGGAAGCTGTGAGACAGCGATTTCCCTTCTACTTCATTTACGAGTCGGACTTCCCGTCGTTCAAGCTGCTTTCGCCAGAATATAATGCTCTTGCCGATGGTCAACCGCGGACATCGTATTTTTTTGAGCGGCTCCCGGGCGGCGATGCATGGCCAAATCTACTGCTGCAGGCCCATCCCCCTCGGTGGACGAAGGCCGGCCTCGACCAGTTTGTTCAATGTGTCAAGAATCTTGTGGAAGCGCGAGGCTATGTTTGTGTGAATGCAAGGGATGCCATCGATTCGGCTTCCGGTGGTTGTGGCAGGAACCCGCAGCCGTCGCCCGTGTGGAAAGTGGTTGATGGTGTAAGAAAACTATCTGATCAATGGAATGCGGCATCAAGCGAATACGCACTCACTTTGTCCAACTTCAAGAGCTATTTCTTGGCGCGGTTTAAAACGGATGCGCAAAAGAACTGGCATCAGGTCCGCTCGGAGCTGTTTCCGTTTCGCCCCAAGACGATGCTCGACATTGGGTGTGGTCTTGGGAACTGGTCTCTGCCGTTTTGGCTGTCGGGTGAATGCAACTCGCTGATCTTGAATGACGTTAACCCAACGATCGTGAAAGCGCTGAGTGATGGTCTTTCCGTTTTCCCGGTGCGCAACGGGATCTCCATCCGGTCCAACAATCTGATAGCGATGACCAATGCGCCAGAGCATCGCGTTGATTTCGTCGTCTCTGCCAATACATTCAATTATCTGGATGCTGTGGAGTTTTTTAGGTTCGCGCAGGATTGTGTAGTTTCTGGAGGAAGGTTGTTGTTGATGCTTCAAACCCCCGCTTTCAATCGACTTCGATATCGTTTGGCGTTTGAGTCAAGAGATCGATCCGTTGGGGCCGAGGTTCTAGGAAGCGATTTTTCCATGTTGCTGCGGAAAAGCTACGGCATGTTTCCGGATGGTACTAGACATGCATTTCCAAGCATTGAGGTCAATCGCTTGGCCAACATGTTTGATTTCACATTGCTCTCACAGTTTGCACCGTATGGGGAGAGCAAAGAAGACGGCGAAGACGTTTATGAATGCTTGTTGTTCAAGAAATCGAGTAATATGCGCGATGCGATTTCTGGTCGTCCGGAATGGCTGAGCGAATGCAAAGCCACGATTGGCGCCACTTTCGGCTCGAAGGCCTTTCATCTTGCGGGTATCCCGCTTTCGACTGCAACCGCGTACTTTGATTACAACGGCGAGTGGATCTTCGATTCCGGGCTGGCGCTCAGTACGTGCGATGCCATACGGGTCGTTAGGACATCAATCGATGCCATCCGTCGGGGATCTCCCGTAGATTCCGTCGATTTGAGACGAATTGCGCTTACGCAGTCACCGCTTGCCGATTTTGCTGATCGCGTACGACGGTTCGAGGCTCGATGCTCGTGATTTGCGCGGGGGGCGGTGGGTCTGGCGCGCCAGAGGGCAATGCCGAATTGGTATGCGCTGCTGAAGCTCGTTGTGGCAACGCGAGGTTCGCGAAGTCCGTGAATTGGCCCTTCGCCAACCTTAACAGCATCGGGGACAAAAGGTTGCCCTGGCTCGGGTTGGTGAAGTAAGTGGGCAACGGGCGTTATTGACAATAGGTGCAGCGCGTTCATGGTCAACGCAAGACACGCGCGAGGCGGTTTACGCGCGGAGCCGAGCAAGCCGGGAGGTCGAGTTTCGTGAGCATCCGGAATATCTGTACGGGATCTGCGGAGATTGGCAGTGTAATGCGAACCTGTGATTGGCCCGTTCGTCATCCGCCAAGCCAGTACGAATTTGAACACGAAAGGCTTTGGCGCAATCCGGGATTCATTGTTCATAACTCATTGCGGAAATCTGGTGGAAATTCACCGAGTTCGTATGCTAAATACCGGAGATAAGCTATCAAGAAACTACTTGTTTTGGTCACGCTGTTTTCCTTATCCTGTCGTTTGCTGGCTGTCGATTTCTATCTGGCGACGAATGGCGATGATGGAAACGATGGGCAATCGATAGCTCGTCCCGTTGCCACGCTAAAGCGTGCAATCGAACTCTCGAGAAACAAGGTGAAGTCGGAAGAGGATGCCGTTCGCATTTTTGTTCAACCGGGCACTTACGTAGGCCAAACTATCGTTCTGGAGAGTAGCGACACGAAAGGGAGATTGGCGATCATTGGTCAAGGGAAGAAGCCAGACGAGTTCCCTATTTTTGCTGGGGCCGGCAATATCGCCACTTGGTTCACACTTAGGGGCTCCCAGGGCAGGGACAGCGGTCTTACAATCGAGGCGCTCAAGATTCGCGATTACTTCACTGCAGTGTCACTCGAAGGTGACCGTGATGACAAGAGAAGGGGTAACGCAGGAACCACAATCCGGCGCAATGTGTTCCAGAATATCGGATCCGTCGCTGTTTCCGAAAATGCGAGTTCGACCGCGGCCATTCGACTCGTCAACTCGCATAGCAACATCATCGAGAACAATTATTTTGGGAGAATTCGCAACAGGCAGGATTGTGGAAGTCTTCACGCAATCTATGTTGCGCATTTTTCTTCGGGTAATGTAATCTCCAACAACACCTTCGATGACATATGCGGCTCGGTAATCAAATTGCGGGACCGCTCAAACGACAATATCATCAGGAACAATCGTTTCGCACATCTCGAGCGGGTGTCTGCAATAGAGGAGTGGTTTTGCGACATGGCGGATCGTCAAGACTGCACCAAGAAGTTGGGGGAATGTCCGTCGACGGGCAATGCGGCAGATGGGAATTCCATTAGTGAGTCAGTTCAACCGACGATGATTTCGATCAATGGCAACCATGAAAGGCGGCCCTGGTGTTTGGCAGAGGATTTCGAGAAAGAACGCGTCGTTACACGCTGAGGACCAGGGTTAGCAGACTTTCGGACTTCAATCGTTTGCGTTTTTGTCACGCAGAATTCCTTGCTTGGCTGGAGCCGTCATATTCGATCCGTATGGGCATTGGTGAAACATGCGACTAGGGCATCGCAATGTTAAGGAACAGGTATCGGGTCCGGCTGGCACGTTCGACATGCTTTTCGTGCCGCGGCATGATATGGTGAGTGGTGGCGACCGATGAAATTGGGACAGCGATATGCAATACTTACTGTAGACACGGAGGCTTTGCCCAAAAGGGCACTCCAGGATCATGTGAATCGGCTGATTTGGGGAAAGCATGAGAGGGGCACAGCCGGCATCAGTGAAATGTGCGCGATCGGTGACGAATTTGGTGTCAAACATGTGTTTTTTGTCGATATGTGCGGCGCCTATCGGTATCCGGAGGAAATGCGGCAGGTGGTCTGCTGGCTGGACCAACGAGGGCAGGATGTTCAGTTGCATACGCATCCGGAGGTATTGCCCAAGAGTTTCTGGACGGACAATGGCGTGGAGTATCGGCCGGAGGACATGAACGACTACTCCAACGATGCTTGGGCAGAGTTTGTGATCAGCCATTTTAGCAAACTGATTTCGGATGTTACGGGCAAGGATATTCTCGCGTATCGAGCCGGATCGTTTCGCTGGAATGCATGTTCCATTCGTGCGTTGAAGGCGGTCAACATTCCGATGTCTTTCAACAATTCGATGCGCGCCTACCGTGAGGGACGGTGCGTTTTCAGCGAGCCGACGAATTTGCCCTACGCCTGGTCGAACGGAATGATCGAGGTGCCGGTTACTGAAAAGCGAATGCCAATCCAGCCCGGAGGAAGAGAGTGTTGGACAAGTTTGACCTATCCGGAAGCAGCCTACTTCCCGTTCCAGCCGGAGCGGGCATCGGTGATTTCGAGGATTTTTGGCAGAGGTTTGACATTCTGTGTTTTCCTCATCCATTCGTGGTCCCTGCTGTCTTGGGACGAGAACGGCCACGCCACTTACCGGGATGATCAGCGCCTGGAGGGGTACCGAAAGCTGTTGGCTCGGCTTGCCTGCGACTACGACATCATCACCACAAGGGATTTTCTCGACCTGTATGCGCGGGGCAAGATCACGCTCTCGCAAACGGTCGACATCAGTAAAGCAGACTTGAAGCGGTATGCCTGAGGTTGTTTTTCCCGTCCGAGGCCAGGAGTCGGGGACTTCCCGGGGGCAACGCGCACGAAATGGGAATACGGGATGGCGAACCGCTATGCGCTCTTGACGGTTGATACGGAAGCCTTGCCAAAGCGTGCCTCGCACGACCATGTCAGACGCCTGATTTGGGGTGTCCATGACAATGGGTCGGCTGGTATTCGGGAGATGTGCTCGCTCGGCGACGAGTTCAAAGCCAGGCACGTGTTCTTTGTGGATCTGTGCGGTGCCTACCCGTACCTCGAGAAGATGCGCGAGGTGGTCGGCTGGCTCGACGGGCAAGGCCAGGACGTTCAGTTGCACACGCATCCGGAATATCTCCCCGAAGAGTTCTGGAGTGAACACGGGCTCGACTCCCGGCCGCAGTACATGAATCAGTATGCCGATGATGCGCGCGCCGAGTTTGTCATCAAGCACTTCGGCAAGCTGATCGCGCAAATTACAGGCAAGGACATTCTGGCGCATCGAGCCGGTTCGTTCCGATGGAACGCGTCCCTGATTCGTGCGCTGAAGGCAGCCAACATCCCGCTGTCTTTCAACAATTCAATGTGCGCTTTTCATGCCGGGCAGTGTGTGTTCAGTGAGCCGACCAGTCTGCCGTACGTCTGGTCGAACGGGGTGATCGAGGTTCCGACAACGGAAAAGAGAATTCTTCCCAAGGTTGGAAGGGAGGAATGGTGGGCGCGCTTGACCTATCCGGAGTCGAGCTATTTCAGGTTCGATCCGTGGTGGGGAGCGTTGCTGCTTAACACGTTGAGCGACCGTCCTGTGTTCTCCGTGTTTCTGCTACATTCGTGGTCCCTGCTGCATTGGGACGAGAACGGGTACGGCATCTATAGGGATGATCAGCGCCTGGAAGGGTATCGAAAACTGCTGGCCCGGATCACCAAGGACTACGATGTGATCACGACGTCGGACTTTCTCGATCTGCATGCTCGCGGCAGGATCGCCCTGACGCACACGGTCGATCTCTCCAGGGCTGAGTTGACTGGGACAGGGTCGGGTAACGGCTGAGCATGGTCGCCAGGCAATTCCAGTCGCTACTGCGAGAGCAGTGGCTCGCATGCAATCGTGTGCTGACGTGCCGAATTCTTGGCCGCAAGTTGCTCAAGCCTCGCGCAGGGTTGTCGTATACACCAGAGCCAGCAAGCATGTTGTATGTGGCGGCGAGCTCGCTGCCTTACCACACCAGCGGCTACACGACGCGTACGCACGAAGTGATCTGCGCGCTGCACTCCGTTGGGCGGACCGTGCATGTGCTGACCCGGCCTGGCTATCCTTGGGACCGCAAGGACCGGGACTGCGATGCCGATCGGGAGACGACTGTGGTGGGTGATGTGTCGTACCGGCACCTGCGCCAACCTTCCAATACTCGGCCAGCATTGCAGTACGCAGTGCAGGCGGCGCCGGTGGTTGCGGAAATGGCGGCGCGCCTCAGAGTGTCGGTGATACACGCGGCCTCGAACCACGTCAACGCGCTGCCGGCAGTTCTGGCGGCACGGCAACTGGGTGTTCCCTTCCACTATGAGATGCGTGGGCTCTGGGAGCTGACCCGCGCGTCCAGGATGCCGGAATTCGAAGGTTCGCAGGCATTCCGGCAAGGGATCGATCTCGAAGGCCTGGTGGCCCGCCATGCGGACAGACTGTTCGTGATTTCGGAGCAGCTGGGCAACTATGCCCGGGAAAACTGGGAAGTTCCCGCCGAACGCATCGCCTTGCTGCCGAACTGCGTCGATCCCCAGCGCATACCGGCCGCCGATCCGCGGTTCGTCGAACCGAATTGCATTGGCTATGCCGGCTCGTTGATTTCCTACGAAGGCCTGGACACTTTCTTCGACGCAGTCGGTCTGCTGGTCCGGGGTGGTTCGGATGTCCGGGTGAACATCGTGGGGGATGGGGAGGCGCGTGCGCAGCTTGAAGCGCAAGTGCTGCGCCTTGGCCTGAGCGATCGCATTCATTTCCTGGGAAAGGTTCCGCCGGCTGCCGCACGCGAAATTCTCGGCCGCTGTGCGTTGGTATGCATCCCGCGCAAGCCGTTCAAGGTCTGCGAGATCGTGCCGCCAATCAAGCTGGTGGAGGCGCTGGCGATGGCGAAGCCGGTAGTTGTGCCGGATTTGCCCGTCTTCCGGGATGAAATGGGCAAAGATCCCGCTGGCTGGTTTTTCAAAGCCGGCGACCCCGTCGACTTGGCACGCGTCATCGAGTCGGCATTGGCGGACGAGAAGGCGCTGCTGGCAATGGGTGCGAGGGCGAGGGAATATGCGACGACGAAGCGTCGCTGGTGCGATTTCCTGGCCGATGTGGTGCAACTAAGCGCGGGATGACGGGCTGAATGGTTGGCTGGGCGATAAGAAGAGTCGGCTCGCTGTTGTACGAGCATCCGAAGGTGCCCGAGGATGCCGTTCGCGAGGGAAAATTCGGGCGGCTGAAGATTGCCCTGGTTGCCGACTATTTCACGGCCGATTGTCTTTCGGCGGAGTGCCGGATCCGATCCATGACTCCCGGGAATTTCCGGGACGTCATCATCCACTGGAAGCCGGATCTCGTCTTCGTCGAATCGGCTTTTCACGGGATGGGCGGTGCCTGGCGCTACGAGCTGGCAAGACAGCCGAAGCTGCTGCGCCTGAACAGACCGACAGCGATCTACGAACTGGCCGAGTGCGCCCGGCGCGAGGGTGTTCCGGCCATATTTTGGAACAAGGACGACGGCGCGTTCTTCGACGCCTTCATCGACGTCGCCAAGGCGTTTGATTACGTTTTCACCACCGACGCGGAATGCGTCGAACGGTATCGGCAGAATGTTCCGGCGCATGTTCAAGTCAATACACTTGTCATGCCGTATCAGCCGGCGTTCCACGACTTCACGGGCTTCCACTTTTCTCATAACGACGCCTGCTTCACGGGAAGCTATTACCGCAGGATCCTGGGCGATCGCAGGCGTTTCCTCGACATGGTGTTCGACGCCTGCGAAGACACGGACATGCTGCTGCATGTTTTCGACCGGAACCATGATCGCCTGTCCCGGCACTTCGAGTTCCGTTTTCCCGACCGCAAGCAACTGCGGCTGCACTGCAAGGTGCCGCACCGCGAGACGGCGCGCATCTACAAGACACATGCCGTGTCCCTGAACGTGAATTCCGTCACCGGCTCCGAAACCATGTACTCGCGGCGTTTGCTGGAGATCCTGGCATGCGGCGGTATCGCCGTGACCAACCCCAGCCGCGCGGTCGACCGCTATTTCCGCGACTATTGCCACGTGGTGACGACGCGTGAGGAGGCAAGGGAGATTTTCTCGCGTCTCCGCGCCGGACCCTCGCAGGAGGATTGCGAGCGAGCGGAGGCGGGGGCGCGGTATGTGCGGTCCGCGCATACCTGGGAGCATCGCCTCGAAGAAATCTGCGGCATCGTGAATCTCTGATCCGGCTTCCAAGACGATGATCGCCGCCCTCGTGCAGGGAGTTTTCTCGCTGGTCGTGGCCTATTACGCTGCCTATGCGCTGCTGGAGCTGCGCATGGTGCTCCTGGCGAGAAAGTGCGAAAAGGCACGGCTGACCGAAGTCGATTCCGTGGGCGCGAGCCTGGCGGAAGGTGCCGGACTGCCGACGGTCAGCGTGCTCCTGCCGGTCTATAACGAGTCTCTGGTCGTCGCAAGGCTGATCGACGCGGTGTGCCGGCTGGATTATCCCGCGGGGCGATTCGAGATCCTCGTGCTCGACGACTCCACCGACGAGACGACCGCGCTCGCGGCAGCGCGTGTTTCGGAGCACGCGGCGCGCGGAGTGGACGTACGCTTGCTCCGGCGGAACGAGCGAAGTGGTTTCAAGGCGGGCAATCTGATCAACGGAATCCGGGTTGCCAAAGGCGACTTCCTGGCGATCTTCGACGCGGATTTCCTGCCCGAACGAGACTTTCTCCTGCGGACCATCCCGTGTTTCGACGATCCGCAAGTCGGTTTCCTGCAGACGGGCATCGGTTACACCAACCGGGATGCGTCGTTCCTGACCCGCTTTCAGGCGATGGAAATGGGGCACCAGCAGTTTGTCACCGTCGGCCTGAACCATGACGGATTGATGGGGTCGCTGAGCGGCAGTTCGTGCGTCTGGCGGCGGGCATGCGTCGAGAGCATCGGCGGCTGGAGCGCGGAAACGATCACCGAGGATGTCGATCTCGGCTACCGGGCGCAGTTGCAGCGGTGGAAATATGCCTTCCTGCGCGACGTCGTTTCCCTGTCCGAACTGCCGGAAACCATCAGCGCGTTCCGCATCCAGCGCGATCGTTGGGCGAGGGGATTGATCCACAACGCCTTCCGGCATTTTCGCTCGATGCTGGCGATGCGCATGTCGATTGTGGAACGACTCCACGCCATTTCCATGATGTTTTCCTCGCTGCTGCTGTCTTCCTTCTTCGTCCTGATTCTACTGTCGCTGCCACTGGCACTGATCACGGACGAACTTGGCGCGTTCTTCGATGTGAACTGCATCGTGTTCCTGTTCGCCTTGCTGGTCTGGGCGTTCGGCAATGCCCTCGGCAGCCAGCAGGGTGCCGGCCTTCCCTCTGACGAGCCGGTGTGGAAACGCGGCATGCAGTTGTACGCCTACGTGGCGATGTTCCTGCCGATGTCCCTGTACTACTTTTCCGCCGGCGTCCAGCTGCTGGCCGGAGTGCAGGGGGGGTTTCATCGCACGCCGAAGGGCCGCGGCAGGGCGCGCCCGGACGTTCCGGCGATCAACCATGTCCTTGCCACACTGGAGTGGCTGACCTTCGTCTATTCGGCGGCGGCGCTCGTCGCTGCCATCGCAAACGGGAACTACTGGATCGCGCCGTTCAGCGGCACGGCATGCGCCGGCTTCGCGCTGGTCCTTTTCTTTGCCCACAGGGAGCGGCGGGTCCGGAGGACGGTGACTTCCGGTTGACGCCGGTCGATCGTGTCCGGATTGCTGGCGGCAAGAGCGCGGGCGCACAGCCGCGCCGAATGCGGGTCGCCGCCGGCGATCGGCGCGAAATCGCGCTTGACGTGACGGTCCACGGCCCGTGATACTCGCGACGGCTTGTGCTGCGGCCCGGGCATGCGCCGGTCTGCCCCCCGGCAAGGCAAATGGCGGTGGCGGAGGCGGCCAGGTGAGTGGTACCGCGATTCGGGAGAGAGCGATGCATGGCTGGTGGCTTGATCGGATCTTGTGGCGATTCCTCATCCTGGGGCTGGTCTGTGCAGCCGGTTTGTGCGCGGCGCAGCCGATGCCTGCCGGCAGCGAGGAAATCCGCCTGCCACCGCGACGGATCGAGGACGTCGTGCGCATGCTGGATTATTACAAGCCCGATCCGGCGACGGTGACGCGCGCCAGGGAACTGGCCGACACGACGCCGCCGACCGATTCGGGAAAGGCGGAACTGCTCGATTTCTACCGCAAGCGGGCGGCCGCCAACGCCCGCCTGGGCCGGATCGACCAGCAGATCGCCGATCTTCGCCAGGCCGTCGACTTGTCCGAACCACGGACCTGGGAGCGCGCGGGCCTGCTCGGCGTGCTGGCGACGGCCGAATCGAGCGGCGGCAACGTGCTCGACGCTGCCCGCCATTCCGATGAAGCCATCGAGCAGCTGCCCGCGGAGAACCCCAGCCGCCTGCTCGCCTTGCTCCAGGCCGCAGCCTACTACTACGCAACCTTGGGCGATTTCCCGGCCGCCCGCGAGCGCGTCCGGCGCGCCGAGGCAGTGTTTGCCCGCTTGCGTGGCAAACGCTCGTGGGAAGCCAGAGGTGCGCTGTGGACCGCGCGCATCGAGCGGGCGCGAGCCGAAATCTTCCGCATCGAGGGTCGCCTGGTCGAGGCGGAAGCGAGTTACCGCAAGGCGCTGGCGGCTTACGAGGAGAACCGGCGGCAGGAAGCGTCGGCAGGCGCCGATGGCGAGCGGGCCGAGCGCTTCGACGCCATTCTCGAACGCAGTCTGGCCAGCGTCCTCCTGGCCCAGGGCAAGCTGGCGGAAGGCGAGATGCTGGCGCGGCGGGCGCTGCAGAAATCGCTCGAGCGGGTCGGGCGCGGCGCAACGGACACGGCGCAGGGGCTGGCGTTGCTGTCGAGCATCCTCTCCGAACAGGGACGCTACGCCGAGGCCACCCGCCTGGCGGAGGAGTCGCTGCGTTCGTATCTGGATTCCGGCGCCGTCGAAACGAACCTGAATGTGGTGCGCGCCCGGCAGTCCCTGGGCGCCGCGCTGTCGGCGCAGGGCCGCTATCGTGAGGCGCTGGTGATCTTCGAGCGCAACCGGGATCTCCTGAAAGGTGACCCGGTGCTGCTGCAGAAGATCGGGACGGGGCACATCGAGTGGATCATTTCTCTGTTGCGCAGCGGCAATCCGGCGGCGGCCGAGCGCATGGCCTCGACGATGCTCGAGCGTTCGGTCAAGCGCTACGGCGAGAAGGATGTCCGCAGCGCCTTGCTTCAGGGCCTGCTCGGGGCGGCTCTGGCAGGGCGAGGCGATGCGACCGCGGCCATCGAGGTCTTCCGCAATCGTGTTCCGCTGCTGCTCGGGCAGGCGCGTAACGACGCCGAAGCGGAAACCGGGACCTCGCGCAAGCAACGCTATCTGGTCCTGATTCTCGAAGCCTATCTGCGTGCATTGTCGGCGGCGGCAAGTCCGTCCGACGCGGCGATTGCCGAGTCCTTCCGGATTGCCGACGTCGCCCGCAGCAGCGTCGTGCAGCAGGCGCTGACGGCGGCCGCGGCGAGGGCGAATATCGGCGATCCCGAGCTCGCGGCGATGGCGCGTCAGGAGCAGGACACGCAGCATCAGATCGGCGCCCTGTCGACCCTGCTGAGCGAGTTGCTGGCCGCGCCGCCGGCGCAGCAACTGGGCGGCATCCAGGAGAATCTGCGGCGCGACATTGCCCGTTTGAAGGAGCAGCGCGATACCCTGCTGCGCCAGATCGTCGGGCGTTTCCCAGAGTATGCCGAACTCGTCTGGCCGCAGCCGGTGAGCCTGGACAAGGCGCGCGCCAGCCTGCATGCGGGCGACGCGCTGCTGGCCTTCTACCTTGGCGAGAGGGAAAGCTATGTCTGGGCGCTGGACGCGCAGGGCAGGACGAACTTTTCCCGTGTGCCGGTGGGGCGGCGGCAGGTCGCCGAGCAGGTGGGGCAACTGCGCCGGGCGCTCGATCCGGGAGTCGTTTCGATCGACGAACTGCCGGATTTCGACCTGGCGGCGGCGCACACCATCTACCGCCAGTTCCTTGCGCCGGCAGCGAGCGTCTGGCAGGGAGCGAAGAAGCTGATCGTGATTCCCCACGGCGAGCTCGCGCAATTGCCACTGTCGCTCCTGCCGACGGCGCCGGCGGAGATTCCCGCCGCGGCGGGCGAGCGCTTCGCCGGCTATCGCGACGTGCCGTGGCTGGTGCGCCAGGTGGCGATCGAGCAACTGCCTTCGGCGACGGCGCTGGTCAGTCTGCGTCGTCTGCGCGAACGGCCGATCGCCGACGGCAGTTTCGCCGGCTTCGGCGATCCGCTGTTCAGCGCGCAGCAGGCGGCGGCGAATGCGGCGGAGAAGGGTGGCGCCGAGCGCGGCCTGGCGTCACGCGGCGTTCGCCTTGGCCTGCGCAGTCGGCCGGCCATCGGCCAGGTCGAGTCGGCCGAACTGGCGATCCTGCCGCGCCTGCCGGACACCGGCGTCGAAGTCCGGGAGATCGCCCGCGTCCTGCACGCCGATCCGGCGCGCGATGTGTTCCTGCAGCGTGAAGCGACCGAGCGACGCGTGCTGGAGATGGACCTGTCGAACCGTCGCGTGCTGATGTTCGCGACGCACGGCCTGATTCCTGGCGACCTCGACGGGCTCGAGCAGCCGGCGCTGGCGATGACCTCGCCGGCCGTGGCACCGGGCGCGGGTACTGGCCTGTTGACCATGGACGAAGTGCTGTCGCTCAGGCTCGACGCCGACTGGGTGGTGCTCTCGGCGTGCAACACCGCTGCCGGCGAAGGCGCCGGCGCGGAAGCGGTGTCCGGCCTCGGGCGGGCTTTCTTCTACGCCGGCGGACGCGCGCTGCTGGTCTCCCACTGGCCGGTGGAAACGGTGGCCGCGCGGCTGCTGATGACGGAAATGTTCCGGCAACAGAGCACCGCTCCGACGCTGAGCAAGGCCGAGGCGCTGCGCCGCTCGATGTTGTCGCTGATCGATGGTCCGGGCGCGCGCGACGCGGCGACGCAGCGAACGCTTTATACTCATGCGCATCCCTTGTTCTGGGCACCCTTCGTCGTCGTCGGAGATTGATGAGCATGAACAGCAGGCAAATGATTGTGGCCGTGGCCTTGGCGTGGCTGGCCGCTGGCGCGGGCGCCGCGGCTGCCGCGACGCTGATCAAGGAGTCGGAAGCGAAGCTGCCGCCGGCGCCGGCGACTGCGCTGGAAACCCGGGGAATCACCCGCGGACCCGGCGTGCGCGTGCTTTCCCCCGAGTCTGCGGTGACCTCGCCGTTCCCGCTGCGTCTGGCCTTCGAGCCGCGCGGCGGCGCCCGCATAGACCTTTCCTCGGTCAAGGTGATCTACCTGCGCAGCCCGACGGTCGATCTGCTCGACCGCGTGCGCGGTGGCCTGAGCGAGAAGGGGATCGACCTCGCAGCCGCCGAGGCGCCGCCGGGTGAACATCAGATCCGCGTCACCGTGCAGGATAGCGAGGGACGTCAGACGACGACGCTGCTGACGCTGAAAGTGGTCCGCTAGGCGTGCTCTGCCCCTATTGCGTCAGCGAAATCGCCGACCAGGCGCTGGTCTGCCCGGTCTGCCGGCGCGATTTCTACCTGTTTCGGCCGCTGCTCGAGCGCATCGGCAAGCTCGAAGAGGAACTGGCCGCGCACCGGCAGTTGCTGGTAGAACGTCTGCCGGCGCCGGCCGCGCTGGCGCCTTCGACGCCCGTTGCCGAGCCGCCGCCCTTGCCGAGCGAAGAGCCGCGCGTCCGCCCGCGAATCCGCGAATGGCTGGCGCTCTGGCTGCTGCCGCTGGCGGCACTGCTCGTCGCGCACGGCCTGATCACCGTCGTCTACGATCTCCATACGCTCTATCTGCGCATTGCCTCGCTGCTCATTCCCCTGCCATTCGGCATCCTGCTGACCGCACACGAACGCCGCCCGCCACTGACCGTGACGCTGGCGACGGTGCTCTTCGCCGGGCTGGCGGTTTTCGGCATGAGCGGAACGACCGCGTGGGTGGATGGCACTCCGGTCTGGCCGCAGGGGCTGCGCGAGTGGCGCGAGTTCCTTGAATACGCGGCCAGCATCGGTTTCAGCTACACCACGGGCATGCTGATCGGCCGGCTGTCGCGCCTGCGGGGACGCGCCGCCGCCCTGCGCGAGGCCGGCATGGCGACCGCCCTGGCCAATCTGGTGAAGGCCGGTGGCGAGCGCACCGAGCAGTTCCAGTCGGCGGTCAAGAAATTCAACGAACTCGGTGGCGTGCTGGCAGCGGCGGCGACGACCGTGGCGTCGGCCTACACCGGGCTGCAGGGGTTCATCGGCAAGTAGTCTGCCGGCCGGTCGCTCCGCTCACCGATGCCCGGCGCCTAGCCCGGCGTGCCCCGCATTACCTCGATCTGCTGCCGCAGCGCCGCCGCCCATTCCCTCCCTTTCTCGTCACCCAGTACCGCACAGGCGTCGTCCACCTGCCCCAGTATCGCCAGCGCAGGCTCGAATGCCTGCCCCATTGCCAAAATCTGCGCAAAAAGCGGCCCGACGGCCGAGATCCCATCGGGGATGCGCATCTGCGCGGCGATCTCATAGGCCTCGCGCAGGTCTTCGAAAATGGCCACGAAGCCGTCCTGCGTCCGGTGTTCGCTCTTTGCAAGACGTAAGGAACCAACCTTAAACTGAAGTTCCTTCCGCGATTAGTCGAATTTTCGCGCCTCATCAATTACTTATGTCGATTGATGGGTGCGGAGTTCTGACTACAAGCGGATGGTCTGGAGGAGCGCGAAGGCGCGCTGTTGATGGGCG
>WBZT01000314.1_pt3 | contig 16503 bp, 12 predicted proteins | sample 5204241 | NCBI WGS metagenome assembly WBZT01 (sample SAMN12344358, study PRJNA552823) | activated sludge metagenome | biome: Activated sludge suspended growth; feature: Nitrification reactor; material: Wastewater; isolation source: activated sludge from nitrification reactor of wastewater...
TAAGTATTATAATTTTTTTGCCAACTCATTTGCAGATTTGTTGAATAAATTTGGACTTCATGTTGACTTCTTTACCCTTCAAATTATTTTACCTGTTGGTATTTCCTTTTATACTTTCCATGGATTATCTTATGTCTTAGATGTCTATAATAGGAAAATAAATATAATCAATAATTTTCTCGATTATGCCTTGTTTGTTTGTTTTTTTCCTTTACTGGTTGCAGGACCGATAGAACGAGCTTCTCATCTGCTTCCTCAGGTACAGCGATTAAGGATATTTAATCAATATAATGCAGTCCAAGGGATGCGACAGATTCTTTGGGGTTTCTTTAAGAAAATTGTCGTTGCAGATAATTGTTCTGATTTGGTAAACCTTATCTTTTCTGGTGCCGATCACTATAATGGTTCTACCTTATGGGTAGGATCATTATTATTTACCTTTCAAATTTATGGGGATTTTTCAGGGTATTCTGATATAGCTCTAGGGACGGCTAAATTATTTGGAATAGAGTTACTACGAAATTTTTCATTTCCGTATTTTTCAAAAAGCATGTCTGAATTTTGGAAGCGTTGGCATATCTCATTATCTTCTTGGTTCAGAGATTACCTATATATTCCACTTGGAGGGAATCAATTTGGTATCGTCAGACAAATAAGAAATGTGTTAATCGTATTTCTTGTCAGTGGTTTTTGGCATGGAGCAAACTGGACTTTTATTTTCTGGGGTTTTTTGAATGCGATACTGGTAATTCCATCCTTATTTTATTCTCAGAAAGATAATCACTCGAAGTTCAATTTTCTTGGGTTGGAGTTTACAAAGTTTATTGAATGGATAAAAATGATTTTAACTTTCAATCTGATCATTCTCTGCTGGATTTTTTTCAGATCAGAAAGTATTAGCAAAGCATTTTTTATCATCGGTAGGATTATTAATGATATATGGTATGCACGCAGTGAAATTGTTCCAATCCAACTTTTCGTTTGGATAACAATCCTGATGATTGTGGAATGGATAGGCAGAAAAGGAGAGCATGGATTTTCATTTATAGATAGGTTTGAGATGCCATATATCAGATGGGCGATCTATGTCATGACGATATTCGTTTTGTTGCATTTTGGAAATTTTAAAGAAAATGTATTTATCTATTTTCAATTCTGAGCTCAATCGATTTATTATTCGAACAATTTTGTTTTGTCTGCTGATTGGCAGCATTGGATGCCTTCTTAATTTATATCGGGCGCGATATAATGCTGAACCGATACACTACAAATATCATTTTGATGAAATATACCACCCGAAATTTAAAGCAAACAGTATTATCATTGGCACCTCACATGCAAGCAATTCAGTAATGCCAGATCTTTTATCGTCTGAGCAGCATCGATTTTTCAATTTTGCATTAAATGGTTCTAATCCTTCATATGATTTGAATTGGTATGAAAAGGTATTTCAACCCAATTACCCAAAGGTCGAACTGTGCCTGATGGAATACAACTGGTTATTATTTGATACCAGTTGGTTGAATAGAAAATTTATCCAGGATGCGGAATATTATTCTTCAAAATTATTTCGTCAACTTTTATTTGCTGGATCAAAATCCGATGGTATTGATTTGATAATGAATAGATATCCTATTCTTAAATATCGCAAGGGATTTAAAAATTTAGAAAATCTTATCCTGAGTAACAGAGGTAATGATTTATTCCCTGATGAATCCTACCAGCATGGCTATATTTCCTACAACATTCAACGAGATTCAGTTCATTGGTCACCTCTCAGCCTGAATAATAAGATTAACTATAGACAAATTGAGGCATTTGATAAATTACTCGATATTCTTCAACACGATGGAATTCAGACTATTTTGTTTATGCCCCCTGAATACGGAATTTTATTGGAAGATTACCTTAAAATGGGCGCATTAAAATCTATTGATTCAGTGGCAAGAGTTCATCAAGTGGTTCAATTAAATTATAATACTGTCTTGCGAAGTTCATTTAATCAGGATACCAGTAACTTTGTAGATTGGGGACATTTGAGCAGCGAAGGAGCAAAAATATTTAGCGAAAAATTGAAAAGAGATGTTGATTCGTTAATGCAAGGTATAAAATAAAATAGTTCCCGAAAATAGTCCTTATAAAATGTTCTAAAGGTTAGAAATACAATTTGTTTCAATTTAAATGATGAAACGTATTTTATTAAAATATGAAGCTACTGAAATAGTAAATTAAAAAAATACCAATGAATGGGTTTGCCAGATAAGGCAGTCAGAAATGTTGCAGAATTAGTTCATTGCAATCTAATTTATTTTTTAACAATAGGCTATTCATCTAATAAAGGATAATTAATTGGTTTCGACAAATACAATAGAACTTTGCGTATGAGTTTGATAAATAGGTCACTGCAAATATTTGATGATAAGTTATAAAACTTGCTAAAGTTTTGATTGTATTTCGAAAATTAATGAATTGAATGTTAATGTAAGTCGGTGATGTTTACTTTCTCTATTCCTTTAAGATGAAGTTCAATATGCCTGTCTTTGGCTTTAAGGTCGAATTCGCTTATAATTTCTAAAATGTCATGATCAATAAAATTACATTCACTTCCATCTATTGTCAATATACTGTATTCTGGAACCTGATCCAGTGTTTTTTTTATTTTATACTTATTAAGGAAGGTGACATTGCTATTTAATTTTAGTTGGAAGCTATTCATTCCTAATTTGGTAGACTCGGAGAGTTTGTAGTCTGCTTTGAAGTTATTTTGAATGATGAAGTAGATTGAAATGAGTAAACCAATGCATACACCAATCAACAAATCAGAAAATAAAATCACCAGGATGGTTATTGAAAAGGGTAAAAATTGTTTCCAACCTAAACGCCAAACGCTGAGATACAATTTTGGATTGGTTAGATTAAATCCTGTTATAAGAAGTATGGCTGAAAGCGATGCATAAGGAATTTTGTTTAGCAGATTGATAGCAAATAATACGGCTAATAACAAGAATAATCCATGAGTAAATGCTGAAAGTTTAGTCCTTCCTCCGGCATCCACATTGGCAGCACCGCGCACAACAACAGCTGTTATTGGAATAGCACCAAGCATTCCACAGAGTATGTTGCCACAGCCCTGTGCAACGAGTTCTCTGTTGATAGGCGTAATTCGGTTATGTCTGTCCAGCTTGTCAATGGCTTCTATGCACAGTAAGGTTTCCAATGTAGCCAATAATCCAATTTCAAGTCCATTTTTCCAGATATCTGCAGAATAAAAGAGCTGTGAAAAATCTGGAAAGCTGATTTTAGAAAAAATATCTGCAGGTATATTAACCAATTGAGATGGCCTCAGCATAAATAGGGATTCAAATTTACTAAATAACAAATTAGCTAAAATCCCAACAACAACAACAACTAAAGGCGCAGGAATATATTTCTTTTTTTGTATTACATTGGATTTAAAAAAAATTAATATTGACAGCGATAATAGGCTAATTAAAACGGCTCCTCTGGTTATATGTTGATTGAAGTTTTCAAACTTATTATAAAAGTTATTGGTTGAAAACAAACTTGCAAAACCACTGGTCCAAAAATCCGGTTGATCGTATCCAATGGCAAGCGGTATCTGTTTAGAAATAAGTATAATACCAATGGCTGCCAGCATTCCTTTGATCACGGATGAGGGAAAATAATTTCCAATAGCTCCGATTTTCAGGATTCCCAACAGAATTTGAAAAAGACCTGCTATGCAGACCGCCAGTAAAAAATTTTGGTAACTACCAAGAAGTAGAATAGTAGACGATACCAAAGTCGTTAACCCAGCGGCAGGACCAGACACTGCCAGCGCTGAGCCGCTGATCAGAGGTATTGCAAGACCACCTATTATCCCTGCCAACAAGCCTGCATATAGTGGTGCGCCGCTGGCAAGCGAAATTCCAAGGCAAAGTGGAAGTGCAACAAGAAAGACAGAAATTCCGGCGAGGATATCATACCGGAACCACATGATTCGATAGTATTTGAGCGCTCTTCTCATTACAGGACCATTAATATTTATTATTTTGATTCGTTCAAGTTTTAACTAAAATTTGGGTCAATCCTTCCTTTTTCAATATATTGTGAGCTTAACGACCTAATATTTCAGCGAGTTGTATAAGTTTAGCATCAGGAACCTTAGGAATTGAAACTGCATCCTCAAAGCTTGAAAATTTCTTTTGGTTATCTACATACCCAATCATTCGGTTATGAACGCCATTCATTAAAGCTTCTAGTCCCTCTTTTCCAAATTTTGCAGCTAAGATTCTATCTCTTGCGGTGGGTGGACCACCTCTTTGGAAATGTCCGATTACAGCTACTCTAATGTCATATTCCGGAACTAAATGGTTAATTTGCTTTGCAATCTGTGTCGTACTACCTAATTTATTTCCTTCCGCAATAATAACTAAACCAAACAGTTTTTTTCTTCTTAAGGACTTTCGAATATCCTCCACCAATTCCTCTATTGTTTTATCAATTTCCGGAATTAAAAATGAACTGGCACCCGAAGCGATCGCGGTATGCAATGCGATGTAACCACAATCTCTTCCCATCACTTCAATAAGAAACAAACGGTTGTGAGAATCTGCTGTGTCTCGGATTTTATCAACAGCTTCTACTGCGTTCTGCACAGCAGTGTCAAATCCAATCGTGTAGTCTGTACCATATAAATCATTATCTATGGTACTGGGAATCCCTAAAATTTTAAGATCCGTTTCTACACATAATTTGGATGCTCCTGTTAAGGTTCCATTTCCTCCAATGACAATTAATGCATCGATGTCTCGGTCTTTAAGATTGCGATAAGCCAATTGTCTGCCTTCATGGGTTTTAAAACGGTCACTACGGGCTGATTTAAGGATTGTGCCACCTCTTTGAAGGGAATTGCGAATTACTTCATCGCTCAATAAATCAATATCATCATCTATTAATCCATCATAACCTCTATGAATTCCGTACACATGGAGATCGTACTGTTGCGCGGATCTGAAAATCGCTCGAATGGCTGCATTCATACCTGGGGCATCACCACCGGAGGTTAAAATAGCAATTCTATGAATTGTTGGCATAATGTAAATGATATTTGAGTAAGCCCTCCATTGGTTTTGGGTTGAATTTTATTTCACGATATCCTTTATATGTTAGCAGATCTGTATACTCTTCCTTTAAGGCTAAAGCTACACTTCCGGCAAGATGTATTGGTAAAGCAGTATTTTTCTCATATTGTTCTAATCTTGAGTTATAAAATTCATTTACGCCTTGAACTATTATGGATTGTACGTATTTGTTTTTTTTATGTTCAATTAGAAATGGAAAAAACTGAGCCAGTTCTTTAGAGATTTGTGGGGATGAATAAAGACGGGACAAATATTCTTCCCGTACGAAAGGAAAGACCGTTTCGAACTCATTTTTCAACGCCTCATCTAATTCACCGTAAAAGTATGATCGCAATATTTTTTTACCATATGAATTGCCACTTCCTTCATCACCGAGTAAAAATCCCAAAGAAGGTTTAGATTCGGTAATTTGGTGACCATCACTAACACAGGAATGGCTTCCTGTTCCAAGTATTGCGATAATGCCAGCTTGACCTTGGCATGAACTTCTGGCGGCGGCTAGAAGATCAGAATAAACATGAATTTCAGCCTGAGGTAACAGATATTGCAACATTTCTTGAATGACAATGGCTGCTATTCCTTTACAACCTGCGCCATAATAAAAGACTTTTATTATAGAATGGATGTTTAATTTTTGACAGGCAAGCCTTAAATTAGCTAAAATAGTCGTTCGGCTCTGGGTGCTAGGGTTTATGCCAGCGGTTGTAAATTCTTCGTTTACAATTCCTTCTGAAAAAACGAGCCAATCAGATTTACTCGAACCGGCTTCAACGATTAATTGATTCACCTTACAAAGAAACTACATTGTTAATGAATCACAGATTATGTAAATTGAAATCTTCTCTTACTTTTGCGCCGAATTAACAGAAAATGAAAAATATTACAGTTATAGGGGCTGGAACAATGGGAAATGGAATTGCCCATGTTTTTGCTCAATATGGTTATCAGGTCATCCTTTGTGACGTTTCTGTACCGGCATTGGAAAAAGCGGTCTTAAATATTACAAAGAACCTTGGAAGAATGGTTGAAAAACAAAAACTTTCAGAGCAGGCTAAAATAGAAACTCTTGCCAGATTATCGACTTCCTCTAATATGTCTGAAGCCGTAAAAATGGCAGATTTGGTTATTGAAGCAGCTACTGAAAACCTGGATATCAAACTTAAAATTTTTAAAGATCTGGATACTTTTGCGCCAGCTCACTGCATCCTTGCCACCAACACTTCTTCGATTTCCATCACAAGAATTGCAGGTGTGACGAAACGACCTGAACAAGTCATTGGAATGCATTTTATGAATCCGGTCCCGGTAATCAGACTGATTGAAATTATCAGAGGTTTTTCTACTTCCAATGAAGTTTGCGACACTATAGTCAATATAACCAAACAATTGGATAAGGTACCTGTAGAAGTTAAAGATTATCCAGGGTTTGTGGCCAATAGATTACTGATGGTTATGATTAATGAAGCCATTAATACCCTTTATGAAGGAATTTGTGGGGTGGAGGAAATTGATAATATTATGAAACTTGGAATGTCTCACTTAATGGGCCCTCTTCAATTGGCAGATTTTATTGGATTAGACGTATGTTTGTCTATTATGGGCGTAATTCATGATGGTTTTGGTAATCCAAAATATGCTCCAAGTCCGCTACTGATCAATATGGTTAATGCTGGCTTGCTTGGTGTTAAGAATGGTTCAGGTTTCTATGTATATTCTAAAGATTCAAAAGACCTGATAGTTAATCCGCGCTTTGAAAAAAGATTCGCATGAGTTTTCAATCCATTATACACTTAAAATGTCCGGCCTGCGAAGAAGGTTTTTTATTTGAAGACCATCGTAGTGTGTTTTCGTTTCGATTTAAAATGAACGATCGTTGCACCGTTTGTGGTGAAAAACTAAATCGTGAGCCTGGATTTTATTTTGGTGCTATGTTTATTAGCTATATCGTTTCTGGTATATTGAGTCTTATCTTTGTTGGGGTACTAATTATTTTTTTAAAACTGGATTGGATTTTATCTCTAACCATACTTTTTGTAGTGCTCGCTGCGCTCTATGCGTATTTATTCAAAATTTCAAGATCCATCTGGATTCACTTTTTTGTGAAGAAGAAAACCATCAACTGAACATAAAAGCAACAACATAATTTTTATTACGACTGAAAGCTTCTTTTCTTTTTGAGTTTCCAAAAAACTTTTTATAGATGGCTTTGAGTCGATCGAAAAAAAGCAAACATGGCGCTTTCGATGTCGAATGATTTAATATAGACTTTTATAATAATTCTCTTCAATAAAGCCTAGTGGCAAACTACATACATCGAAGGGCATGCATTCGGTTGACAGGAGTATGTTTTCTTCAGCGTTTCGCAATAACATAAATTAATAGATTTACAAGAACCTGGAATGCTTGATCCCATAGAGCCCGAGTTACCGCAGCTGCTGATGTAATCGTTTAAATTTCGAACATTCCAACAGGTGGGTACCATAGAGTTATTAGCATCTCCATGGTTATTATCTTTTTCAATTTTTCCATCTGAACTCAATTGTACGAAAAAGTATTCTTCAGCAGGCTTAGCCAATTTTCCACAGGCTTGCGCTTTATAATGTATGGCGTTATTAAAAGCATTGAGATCTACCTTCTTAATAACCTTTTGAACAGTCATGCTAATGGCTGATTTTTTTAATTTACCTTTAGCAATCTCCACCAATTCTCCGTTGCATCGCGCATACCAAAAAGCAGTGTAGTACTCCTCAACTCTCCCTGTTTTAGGGTCATCTATAGCAGAAGAAAGACTGTTGTCCTTTTTATGGGTGTTTTGCTGTACTGTTGAATTTCCTTGACAAAAACTTGTATTGTTTAATACTAAAAAGCATAGAAACACAATTGAACTGATTGAAAATTTTATAAGTTTTTTCATTCGAAAGTTATTATAGTGAATAAAATGATCTGTTTCTAACAAGTGCCTGAAAATAGCCTTTGGTTATCAGGTATTATTCTGAACCAAGAGCAAATCTAGTGAAATAATATAAAGAAGGTGAAAAATGTATTTTGTAATCAATAGAGTGGGTCTTATCCCAATAAAGAGTTCAGATAAGTTCCTTACTAAAAATAGGTTTTGTAGAAGTATTTTGTAAATTCCATTCGGTTGCTGATAACCTTTTAGCAGGCTTTGACACTACATTCTGTGGTAAAACATGAAGGATTTAAAAGGAATATTGATTTTTAAATTCTTAAATTAAGAATAAAGAACTACTTTTGAAAAGTCTTATCATGTTAATATCAAAAATGTAATTATTTTAAAATCAACAAATACAAAATTATGAAAATGAAAATTCTTCTAACAGCTACGCTAACAGGTCTTTTTTTATTGGTTTCCGGTACCAATCATGTATGGGCACAGGGTACTAAAGCTCCTTCTAAAATAAAAGTTGGACCTGCAGCTACAGCTGCCAAAACAGATATTCCAGAATTGAAAGGTGAATATCTTAGCAAAAGTTCTTGTGTGGATATGATTGTAAAGCAAGGATGTGTCAGTTATACCATTCTTCCAGCCGCTGAAGGTGATGTTATGGCTATGCCGCAACAGAAGTCAGTGAGGGTTTGCTTTGATCCCAAAGATAAGGCAAAGCCAACCAACATCTGCCCAAAAGGTGCTTCTCGATTTAAAGTTGCCTACGAAAAAGCAGATAAAGCAACAATGGTTGAGTTTATGCCTACCAAAACAAAATAAAAGACCAAATTTCTGCGAAACCGGTCAAAATAGTAAACGGATGGAAATCTTTCCATCCGTTTTTTATTATGTGGCTTACATATTACAAATTGATTTAAAGCTTAATGCCTTAATTTAACTTTAAATCTTTGGTGATTGATGAAATAAAGCTATTTTTACAGGGTATTCTTACTTTAATCCTATTTATTGATTCAAATCATGAAAAAAATCCAGCATTTATACGTAGTACTTATCCTCTCTGTAACGGTTCTATCAGCGCAACAGAGTGTGCTTCCTGCTAATCCAAAACCAGGAATGTGTTACATAAGGTGTGTAGAAGAAGATGTGTGGAGAGAAAAGGCTGTTCAAATTACCAAAAGACCGGGGTATACAGCACTTGAAAAAATACCGGCAGTTTTTAAAATGGTTGATGTTCAGGTCATGGTTAAACCTGCTGTTAAAAGGTTGGAAATTATTCCCGCCGTATTCAAGACCGTTACCGATACCATTGTTGTTGTCGAGGGAAATAATAATTTAACCGTTGTCCCTACAATTTTAACCAACACAATTGAAGAAGTTATTTCTCAACCTGCTTATTCGAGATTTGAATCCAAATCTTCTGTGGAAGCTTGTAAATCGAAAGATCCCAGGGATTGCGAAGTGTTGTGTTATGTTGAATACCCGGAACAAAAAACCCCCTTTAATGTCCAAAAAGTAAGTGCAGAAGCCACTTACAAAAAAAATGCAGTTAAACCAAAAACCAAAATAATTACCAAACAGGTATTGGTTTCTGAAGCAAAAGTAAAAGAAATTGAAATTCCGGCAGTCTATAAAACCATTCCTAAAAAAGTTCTTGTCAGTGATGATACAGTTCGGGAAGTTAAGGTTGCTCCTCAATATGAAAATCTTACTACCCGCGTATTAGAAAAACAAGGCGGTGTAAGTACCTGGGAAGAAATTTCATGTAAGCTGGTTGATCCCAATATTCTTCCCATTTATTATGACTTAAACAGCGCAAAACTTACCGCTAAAGCTCGTGAAGTAATTAATGATAAGCTTTACTCATTAATGACTGAAAAACCCAAAATTCGGGTTGAAATCAGTTCACATACAGATAGCAGGGATTCAGATGAATACAATATGGATCTATCCCAAAGAAGAGCTCAATCAGTCGTCGATTATTTGATCTCCAAAGGAATAAAACCAAGCAGATTGATCGCCAAAGGATATGGCGAAACAAGATTGAAAGAGCCATGTCCAAATGGAGTTAACTGTACAGAAGCCCAGCATGCCAAAAACCGTAGAACGGAATTTAGGGTTTTAACCAATTAATTTATACATTATACAACTTTGGAGCCTGTGTTAGATAGGCTTAACAGAAGTGTGGCACTGTTTTTGAATGGCTTAGCGGAATAGTACGATTAAAAAGTATTATCGGGCTTATGAAACTAATTCAGAATGTAGCATTTGCCGTGCTTTGCACAGGCATTAACGCCCAATCACCAACCCTCGTAATTCCTAAAGGTCATACCGGTGCTGTAACATCAGCATCTATATGTTCAGATGGAAAATATCTTCTTACAGGTAGTAGGGATCTGTCAGCCAAGATTTGGGATCTAAAAGGCAATGAAATAATAAGTTTCCTTGCTCAAAATGAAGTTCAATCCGTTGACATTTCAGAAGATTCCAAGATGGTGTTGGTGGGTTCAGCAGATAATCATTTGCAATTATTCAAGGCGACAGGTGAGTTGATTAAAACATTTTCAGATCACAAAAATTTTATAAACTCGGTTGCCTTTTCACCTTCTAAAAGCCAACAGTATTTTGCCAGTGCCAGTGAAGATGGATCTGCTATTATTTATGACTACAAAGGCACGAAAATCAAAACGCTTAATCATTCAAAAGCTATCAAATCTATCTGTTTTGACACAGATGGCAAGAAAATACTTACTTCAAGCGATGACCGATCGGCTGTTCTTTGGAGTATGGCCGGAATAAAACTGGTCTCACTCATAGGACATTCCGGCGCCGTTAATCAAGCAAGAATTTCAAAAGACGGAATCTATTTTCTTACCTGTAGCCAAGATAAATCTGCCATATTATGGGATAAAAATGGAGTCAAGAAACAGCAGATACGACATTTGGAAAATGTTACAACTTGTGACATTGCTAATGATAATTCTTTCATGATATCAGGGAGTTATGATGGTGAAATAAAAGTTTGGAAACCATCAGGAGGATTACTGATTACATTGGATACGAAGTTGTGGGGTTTGAGTGCCGTAAAAATATTGCCGGATGGAAAATCCTTTATCTGTACTTCAGAAGATGAAATAAGTCAATGGTCCATAGATGGAAGATTGATTCGAAAATTTGATGGGAAAGCCAAGTCAATACATTCAGTTTGTTTCTCCAAAGATGAAAAAGCCGTCATACAAGGCGATAAAAATGGATGGGTCAAAATCTGGGATGCATATGCCAATACTTTTCAAAGTTATCAAGGCCACCATGGTGCAGTTTTAGCTGTAGCCTGTTCTCCCGATAGTATACACTTTTTAACCGGAGGTGAAGATAAATTAGCACTGCTTTGGAATAAAAATGGTACCATCGAGAAGAAATTTAAATTGGAATCAAAAGTTACAACAGTAAACTTTTCGAAAGACGGAAAATCCATACTGACAGGCTGTTATGACGGATGCACCTCAATTTGGAGTTTGGATGGAAATCGCAGAAAAATTTTGAAGCAGGAAGGCGACCAAATTAGTGGGGCAATCTATTCACCCGACGGCAATTCAATTATTACTTCCAGTTATTCCAAAAAAATTACACAATTTGATACCAGCGGTACCAAAATAAAAGTAATTCAAACACCCTCACAAATTAATTGTTTGGCCTTTACAAAAGATAAGGATGAACTTATTGTTGGGTATTACAATGGAATGGCACAAGTATGGGATATGCATTCTGGAGAAAGTCTTCACATTATAGGTCAACCTGATGGTGATGAGGTTTTAGCCATTGCTTCTTCTCCCGATAAAAAATGGATAGCCATTGGTAAAAATTCAGGTGCTATTGAATTATTTGATAACACACAGGGGAAATCTGTCAAATTAATGAGTCATAACACCAAAGTACAATCATTGAATTTTTCTGGAAACAATAATTTGTTATTGAGTGGTAGTGCAGATGGCACTATAAGACTTTGGGATTGTAAAAACAAAAATGAATATGCTACACTGATTGCATTGGATACTTTGGATTGGGTAATTGCTACGCCAGCAGGACTTTTTGATGCCTCATCTGAAGCTATGCTTAAGTTGAAATATCGGGTCGGTATGGAGATGATAGATATTGATCAGCTCAAAGAAAGATATTATGAACCCGGATTATTACAAACCATTCTGAAAGTGAAAGAGACAGAATTAAGAGATGTATCTTCTTTTAATTCTGTTCAACTATATCCACAAATTGATGCTAAAATAAGTGGAGATGACTTAATAATTAAATTAACTGAAAGAGATGGTAGTCTTGGGAAATTAAGTGTTTTTGTAAATGATAAGGAGGTTATTGAAGATGCTAATTCAGAAAGAAAAGCTGAAATTTTACCAATTCGTTTAACAGAATTCAAAAGATACTTTACGGGCGATAGCAACAGGATAGTTTTAAGAACATTCAACAAAGAAGGGTGGTTGAAAAGTTCTCCTTATGAACTTATTTATCACTATCAGGGCAGCAAGGGTTCTGAAACTTCTGAAAACACCGATTCCAAAACTTCTAACTTTACAGGACAAAGACACCTTTTTGCAATAATCGTTGGAACATCTGATTATAGTGGCGATAAGATGGATTTGATTTATCCGGATAAAGACGCCAGAGCATTTGCATCGGCTATAAAACAAGTTGGCGGAAGATTATTTGAAGATCGAGTACATATTTATACTCTGACTACTTCGGAAAGTGCTCCTGGGTCGATCTCAAGTAAAAAAAATATTGAAAAAACATTTAACGAAATTGCACAAAAAGCTAGCTCTGAAGATATTTTTATAGTGTATTTATCAGGTCACGGGACTACATATGGTGATGCGGAAAAAGCTCAGTTTTATTATTTGACTAAAGATATCCAAAGTGAGAATCTTTCGGAGAAAGCCATTAGAGATGCTTATACCATTTCTTCAGAAGATCTTACCAAATGGTTGACGGCTAACCCGACACGAAGACAGGTGGTAATTATTGATGCATGCCATTCCGGGGATGTTGTAAAATCATTGGAAACCATTGGAGCACGAGATTTAAGTCCCTCTCAGATTAAGGCATTTGAACGAATGAAGGATCGAACAGGAATTTTTATCTTAACGGGCAGTGCAGGCGATAAAGTTAGTTATGAGTCTAGTCAATTTGGACAAGGTTTATTAACTTATAGTCTTTTACAGGGGATGAGTGGTAAAGCATTGACAGAAGACAAAAGGGTAGATGTTTCTGGCCTATTTAATTTTTCAAAAGATGCTGTACCAGAATTGGCTAAATACATTAACAAAATTCAAAAACCTGTGTTTGTGGCACCACATGGTGCTTCAAGTTTTGATATTGGGATCTCTGATAAACTGGTGAAAATTGACCTTGTTGAACCAAAGCCGATTTTTATTCAGAGTACATTTCAAAATAGTGTTATGGGTATGGATGATGTGGAATTTATGCCGATTATGAAAGAATACCTTCAGTCATTGACCTTGGAAGGTGCAGATGCTCCCATCGTTTATTCTGATGTTGACGCTTATCCAAATGCTTTTAAAATGGGTGGGTTATATACAGTTGATGCTGGTAAAATAACGGCTACCGTAAATGTTATCAAAAATAAACAACGAATCGCTACCTTGAAACATGAAGGAAATGCCAATGATTTGAAAGCTTTTGCTGAAGCGCTATTTGAAAAAGTATTTCATGAAATCCAGGGGAAATAGATAAAAATTACTTTCCCAAGCTATACTTTTTTAAGAGTGATCGATATTTAGCTGTCTGTATAAAATCTTTTAAGTCAGGTTCTGTTTCTAATTCATGGACTTTTTGAAATCCATTTTTTAATCCTTCTTCGAGGGTATCATATGCTTTATCAGGCTGACCTTTTTTCAAAAAAATGCAGGTAAGTGGGATATACAAATCTTTATCTTGTGGATAAAGCTGCATTAGTCGATGAACTATTTTTTCAGCTTCAGCATAATCTTTTTCCTGATAGAGTACATAACTAAGATTGTACAGGGCATCACGATCATCTGTCTTAAGTGCTAATGCTTTTTCAAAAGCAGCTCTGGCTTTGGTCCAATCATTTAAATTAGTTAAAGCAACGCCAAGGTTGTAATGAACCAGATAGGAGTTTGAATCAATACTCAAAGCTTCTTTTCCCGCCTCGATTACTTTTTCAGTAGATCCTAATCTAACATATGTGAGGATAAGATTGATTCTTGGCATAAGCCACTTTGGTGAATACAGTATGGCCTTATTGTAGAAATCGATAGCAAGTTGAGTATTTTTTAAGAGCTTATAGAGATAACCCAATTCGTTAAATGCAAAGGAAGCAGAAGGTTCAAACTCCAAAGCCTGATTCTGTAATTCGATGGCCCGAAAGAAAAGGTTGCTATCCTTATTTTGTTGACCTTTTAGTCTGAGATTCAGACCAGAATAATATAACTCTCTGGCCTTTATAGATTTATAGAGATAATGTGAATTGCCTAGTAATTGGGCTGCTTTAGCAAGATAATTTGGAAATTTTTCGTATTTGGGATCATAATTCCATCTGTTTTCCAATTCTTTTGGATCTGCATTTAGATAATTGTTGATTGCTTGTTGAGCCTCATCCTGAAGTGCTGCTGCCAGTTCTCCTTTCATCGAGGCTATTTCAGCATGCATAACGTCAAAATCTTTTAACTCAACATATAAATTCCAGGCAGAACCTTCTTCTGGATAAACCAAATGTTTTTCCCGAATGGCATTTTTAAATTGTGCATATTTTTCGAAAACATTTACCTTTTCAGGATGATTTGGCGGGTCTCCTGTGTCTTTGGTCACAATGGATGCAGCGTTTTTAATTTCACCGGATTGTATCGCTAACAAGCTGGCCGGATCAACTTTACTCAAAATGGTACTTTTGGCGCCAAATACGCCAGGAATTTGAGTCTTAGGCGCTGTAGATTCCGGAACTTTTTCACTTAGATACCGCTCAATCTCAAACAGGCTAACCAATCCATCCTTATTGGAATCTGCTAATCCAATTAAACCACGTAGTAAAAAATAGGAGAAAACGCCACGTCCTCCTCCCCATTGTGGACCCTCCAGGGATAGTTCATCGGCCTGGCAAGACATTAATTTAATTTCATTAGCAAATTGTTTAGCCAGATTGGATGCTGTTGCCTGCATTCCACCTATTTCAGAACCGGCTAATTTACCTGAGTGGCAGGCATCGGTAATAACCAAAACTTTTGCTTTCGACTGGGTAGAGAGGGTATTAATTATTTCTTGAAGAAAAGAAAGTCCAAAAGTTCCTCCACCCATATATACAGAACTTGGTGAATTCCAACATAGCAAAAAACCAGGTTGACTTACCGTTTTTCGTTCCACATCTCCATGCCCTGAAAAATAAATAATTACCTGATCGCCTTCTTTAGCCTTGTCCAGAAGCCAATCTAAAGCAGAAGCAAACTGCGCAGAGGTAGCTTTTTCATTGATCAATCCTTTTATATGCGAATCTTCTATTTTTCCTCCGGAAGGACTCTTTAAATATTCTATAAAGGCATTGGCATCGGCATTTGAATATTGCAAATCAGGAATATCCGGATTCTGATAATCTGATATTCCGACAACCACAGCCCAGGTATCTCCCTGTATTATAGGCTTGACTCCTTCAGATGGCGAAACTCCCTTTGAATTTTGCCCAAACATTGGCAGGAAGAAACCAAACAAAAAAAGCCAAGCCGATAATCTAATCATTCAGGGTTTCAATACTTTTTTAAGGATTCATAGCACTATCTGCAAGAATGGTCATTCCCCCCCTCATCCAGAAAGCCGCGTGCATCATTTTTGCAAGATTGTTTTTTGCATCTTGTTTTTTAGTTTTCATATATGTATCTGCGGCATGGTAGTACATTTGTTCTTGCTCATACGCCACAGCTTCCATTAACATTTTGGCAACCGGGTCAAGTTTGTAATAAATTTTTGATTTCGAAATTTTGGATTGAATAGCTTTTTTAGCATCTCCGGCCATTGGAGCAAACATTAAGGTATTGGAACTAATTGGTGAATCACCCATTGCGGTAACATTCCAGCTGTAATGCTCGCCGGCAACCATCGTTTTTCTGGTCAAATCTACCATAGCAAATGTGTCTTTCACTACCATAGAATCTATAACAACTTGATTCGCATCCATAATTTTTAATATAAAACTGTTCGCATTAGCAGGTTTTGACCAACTGAATCTTACAGATTTACCTGTTGCTTTTCCAAAGGGCATGATAAGATGAATGCTGTTGCCATTTCCGCCCCAGCCGCCTTTTTCACCAGCGCCCCAGCCACCTTTTTCACCAGCGCCCCAGCCGCCTTTTTCACCAGCGCCCCAGCCACCTTTTTCACCAGCACCCCAGCCACCTTTTTCACCAGCACCCCAGC
>WBZT01001585.1_pt1 | contig 16502 bp, 14 predicted proteins | sample 5204241 | NCBI WGS metagenome assembly WBZT01 (sample SAMN12344358, study PRJNA552823) | activated sludge metagenome | biome: Activated sludge suspended growth; feature: Nitrification reactor; material: Wastewater; isolation source: activated sludge from nitrification reactor of wastewater...
GTCAGCCAAGCCGGTATTCGCGACTGCGGATATTGTGGGCGAAAATGGTTTTCCGGATGTGGTGAATGACAACGCTGAAAGTGTCGCTCATGGGCCGTCGTTAAAAGGTTATCAAGGCAAGGGGATGGCAGCCACTCTGATGAGAACCGGTTGCGCCTGCGGTATTGACGATGTGTATGAAGCAGGCTTGAACCTGGACAGCACGAACAAGCCATTAGAGATAGAAAACAGCAATGTGCCAACCGTGATCAGAGCGCTGACGTTCGATGCGTTGAATAGGGGTAGTGATGGGGTTGTGTCCTGGGGGCGTGCAACGGGGACTTTTGATAACGGTACGGTGGATGAATCTATCGAATGGATGGATTATATTGTCGGGCTTAAGCCAGCACCCGGGCAGTTGAACAATCTGAGCGGCACTTATCATGTGTTTGCATCCACTGCCCCGATGCTGGTGGATATTAGCGGGGTGTCTACTCCGATTGGTGCGGTAAACAGTACCACTGGCAGCTTGAATTTCGACTTTAATACCAGCTTGTATAGCTATAACTTGAATGTGCAGACGGTTGGTGAGAATTACCTGTTGTCAGGCTCAGGGGCGTCGCTGGATAAAAACAACCCGAGTTTTGCGGCGGCGGGTGCGGTTACTTCTGTCGGCACAACTTGCACGATTGGTACCTGTAACCAGGCTTTGCATGATGCCTCTCATTTGGTTCAGGGGGCCTTTTTCGGCAAACAGGGAGATCGTGCTGGTATGCAGTATGGATTCACAGCACCTAGTGGTGCCATCTATGGTAGCGCAGTGTTGAAATAATGATGCAGGGTGTAATAAAAAAGCCCGAACACTCGGGCTTTTTTTGCTGGGTTTCTGATCCGGCTATTAAAACGGGATATCATCATCAAAATCGTCAAAGTTGCCCGCAGGCTTGGATGGTGCCGGGGCACTGCCTTGCTGGCGATTTGGCATTTGGTTGAAATCTTCCGGTGGTGTGCTCTGGCTCGCGTCATCGTCAAAACTGGTGGAAGTGCTGCCATCGCGCCCACCCAACATTTGCATCTGGTCGGCCACGATTTCGGTGGTGTAGCGTGTGACGCCATCTTTCTCCCATTTGCGGGTCTGCAGGCGGCCTTCAATATACACCGGGCGGCCTTTCTTGAGGTATTCACCCGCGATTTCTGCCAAGCGACGATACATGACAATATTATGCCATTCTGTCTTTTCCTGCTTCTGGCCGTTCTTGTCTTTCCAGTTTTCAGTAGTGGCAATGCTGAAATTGGCAACCGCCTCGCCGTTGGGCATGTAGCGCACTTCCGGGTCACGCCCCAGATTGCCAATCAGTAGGACTTTATTAAGTGATGCCATTTCGTTACTCCCAAGATTAAATTTGCTCTATCAGTTTTAATATTGTCTGCTCTGTTTCCGACTGTAACGCGGGCGGGCGCTGATTGTCGATTTTAACAATCAGGACATTTTCCTGTGCGATCAAGCTTGCATCAAAGATACCTGCCAGCTGTTTGATCTGGCTTTCAAGTGTATTGGCGGTGTCTTTGTCCAAATCGCGTACATGATACATCTTTGTTTTCACGCTGGGTGGAGTTTTCATGCCCAGGCTCAAGATGAGCCAAATAGCCATCAGCGCGGCGCAGAATTCAAATACCGTGGCATAGCCATAATGCTGTGAAAAATAACCACCCAGCGCGGCGCCTAAAAACATGCCAAAAGATTGTGCCGTATTATGTACCCCGATAGCAGTGCCTTTGGATGCAGCTGGTGCCATTTTGGAGATAAGCGATGGTAGGCTGGCTTCAAGCACGTTAAATGCCGTGAAGTACAGTAGCAGCGAAGCGATGATCGCCCAAAAGTTTTGCATGCTGACCGAGAATAACAATTGTGCCAGCAGCATCAGCCCGATGGCACCAATGAATACCGATTTTAGCTTGGCGCGTTTCTCGCCAATGATAATGGCGGGTAACATCAGCACGAAAGAAGTCAGCAACACGGGCAGGTAGATTTGCCAGTGGTGGTCTTCACTTAGCCCGCCGGTTTTTTTCAATGCAAAAGGCACTACGATGAACATGGCCATTTGTGCTGCATGTAGGCTAAAAGTACCAAAATTCAGTCGCAACAACTGTGTGTCACGCAGAACGTCTTTTATTTTATCTGGTGCTGTCTGGGCGTCAGAATGAAAGTGGCTGTGCAGAGGCTGTGGCACAGCGAACATGACGACAAAGATAGCGGCGATCGAGAGCACGGCGGTTAGCCAGAAGATACCAGGCACGCCAATCCACCTGTTCAGCACAGGTCCGGCCACCAGCGACACTGCAAAAGTGAACGCAATGGTGCTGCCGATCATGGCCATGGCTTTGGTGCGATGCTCTTCGCGCGTCAGATCCGCGACCAAGGCCGTGACTACCGCAGGAATAGCGCCCGCACCCTGAATAATGCGCCCGATGATGACTGTGTGAATGTCCGTGGCCATGGCAGCAACTGCGCTGCCAATCGCGAACAAGATCAGGCCGAGGTAAATCATTTTTTTTCTGCCGAACTTGTCCGAGGCAATGCCAAACGGCAATTGCAGCAACACTTGCATCAGACCGTAAGCGCCCAGTGCCCAGCCGATGAGTGTGTGGCTTTGCCCGCCTTGCAATGTTTCGGCATAAATGGCAAATATCGGCAAAATCAGGAACATGCCAAGCATGCGCAAACCGTAAATGGAGGCCAGGCTCAGGGTGGCGCGCAGCTCGTCGCGCGTCATTTTTTCGGAAATTTGCATCAGTAATGGAAGTATTTCGAATTATTGCGTATATTAACAGGTTGCCTTTTGTTTAGCAGTCGAGTTCACATGGAATTCATCAAAATCCGCGGTGCGCGTACGCATAACCTGAAAAATGTTTCGTTGGATATTCCGCGTAACCAGCTGGTGGTCATTACGGGCCTATCCGGCTCCGGCAAATCCTCACTGGCTTTCGATACCTTATATGCGGAAGGCCAGCGACGCTATGTGGAAAGCTTGTCCGCCTATGCGCGCCAGTTTTTGGCGCGCATGGATAAGCCGGATGTGGATTTGATCGAAGGTCTCTCGCCTGCCATTTCCATTGAGCAGAAATCCACCAGCCATAACCCGCGTTCCACGGTTGGAACAGTGACGGAAATTCATGACTATTTACGCTTGCTTTACGCACGAGCTGGCGATCCGGAGTGCCCGGAACATGGTATCAAGCTGGAGGCGCAAACTGTCAGCCAGATGGTGGATAGTGTGCTCAAGCTGCCGGAAGATACTAAGCTGATGATACTCGCGCCCGTGGTGGCTAACCGCAAAGGCGAGCAGCTGGATTTATTTGACGAGCTGAAAGCGCAAGGTTTCGTGCGTTTGCGGGTGGATGGCAAGATTTACGAAATGGATGCGTTGCCCACGCTCGGCAAAACCACCAAACACAATGTGGATGTAGTCGTGGATCGCCTGAAAGTGCGCGAGGATATGAAGCAGCGCATTGCCGAGAGCTTCGAAACAGCCTTACGTCTAGCTGATGGCAAGGCCATTGCACTTGAGATGGATACCGACAGGGAGCATCTGTTCTCGGCTAAGTTTGCCTGCCCAGTATGTGATTACTCACTGGCAGAACTTGAGCCGCGCCTGTTCAGTTTCAACAATCCGATGGGTGCTTGCCCAACGTGTGACGGTTTGGGTCAGGTGACGTTTTTCGACCCGAAACGTGTGGTGGCTTTTCCACACCTGTCCTTGGCCAGTGGCGCCATCAAGGGCTGGGACAAGCGTAACCAGTTCTATTTCCAGATGCTGCAAAGTTTGGCGCAGCACTATAACTTTGACATTGAGCAGCCATTTGAAAAGCTGCCGGAAGAGATCCAAAAGATATTATTGAACGGCTCCGGGCGAGAGCAGATTCCGTTCCGTTACCTCAATGAACGCGGCTCGTTTTTCAGTCGCTCCCATAGTTTCGAGGGGATTCTGAACAATCTGCAGCGGCGCTATCGGGAAAGCGACAGCATTGCGGTGCGCGAGGAGTTGGCAAAATACATCAGCAGTAGCCGTTGCCCGGATTGTGTCGGTACTCGCTTGCGTCGCGAGGCGCGTCACGTGAAAGTCGGGGGGCACAATATTCATCAGGTATGTGAGGTGCCCTTGAAACAGGCGCTCAACTTCTTTGAAGGTCTGAATTTAAGCGGGCAAAAGCTGGCAATTGCAGACAAAATCGTCAAAGAGATTGAAAGCCGCCTCAAATTCCTGACTAATGTTGGCTTGGATTATCTGTCACTTTCACGCTCTGCCGAGACACTATCCGGCGGTGAGGCGCAGCGTATCCGGCTGGCCAGTCAGATCGGCAGCGGCTTGACGGGCGTGATGTACGTACTGGATGAACCGTCTATTGGCCTGCATCAGCGCGATAATGACCGTTTGCTGGACACGCTCAAGCGCTTGCGTGATATTGGTAACACGGTCATTGTGGTGGAACATGATCAGGATGCTATCCAGGCGGCGGATTATGTGGTGGATATTGGCCCCGGTGCTGGCGAGCACGGCGGCCAGATTGTGGCGCAAGGCACGCCAGCGGAGATTCAGGCTAATGCAAATTCACTGACTGGACAGTATTTAAGCGGCAAGAAACAGATTCGATACAAGCATGCGCGTACGGTGTTTGATGCAAAGCGGGTGCTTACTTTGAAAGGCGCGAACGGCAATAATTTGCGCACAGTCTCCATACGGATACCGGTGGGTTTGCTTACTTGTGTTACGGGCGTCTCTGGCAGTGGTAAATCCACACTCATCAATGATACCTTGTATCGCGCCGTGGCGCAGCACCTGTATGGCAGTAGCACGGATCCAGCGCCGTTCGAACTGATTGAAGGGCTGGAGTTCTTCGATAAAGTCGTGGATGTGGATCAAAGTCCGATTGGCCGTACGCCGCGGAGCAATCCGGCGACTTATACCGGCCTGTTCACGCCGATACGCGACTTGTTCGCCGCAGTGCCGGAAAGTCGTGCGCGCGGCTATGGCCCAGGACGCTATTCATTCAACGTGAAAGGTGGCCGCTGTGAGGCATGCCAAGGTGATGGCGTGATTCGCGTGGAGATGCACTTTTTGCCGGATGTATACGTACCATGCGATGTGTGCAAAGGCTATCGCTACAATCGTGAGACGCTGGAAATCCAATTCAAAGGCAAAAACATCCGCGAAATATTGGAAATGACGGTTGAACAGGCGCATGAGTTTTTTAAGGCGCAGCCGGTAATTGTACGCAAACTCAAAACCCTGCTTGATGTGGGCTTGGGATACATCACGCTCGGCCAAAGCGCCACCACCTTGAGCGGCGGCGAAGCGCAGCGTGTGAAACTGGCATTGGAGTTGAGCAAACGCGATACAGGCCGTACTTTATACATTCTGGACGAGCCGACCACCGGTTTACATTTTGCCGATATTCAACTGTTGCTGGATGTGATCCATCGCCTGCGCGATGCGGGTAACACTGTCGTCATTATCGAGCACAACCTGGACGTGATCAAAACCGCCGACTGGATCATCGATATGGGGCCGGAAGGCGGCGACGGCGGTGGTACGATAGTGACCGAGGGAACGCCGGAACAAGTGGCGCAGCACTCGATGAGCTACACCGGCAAGTACCTGAAACCTATGTTGTGACGGATTTTAGTAGCTATAGATAACTTTTTGCTTCTGCTACAAACGGACGATAGCTTTCAATTTTGTCGGCCAGATAATTAACATCAGTCAGGGTCAGCCGGCTGGCAACTTCGGTATCAAGCGTTTCGGCGATATATTTGGGTTCCTTGTCTTGTTCCAGATCGAATGCGATATGTGCAGCGGCGTAAACTACGGGCGCCAGGTTGCATGCGGCTAGATGGGTTGGCTCGGCATAATAGCGGATGACACGCAATATTTCATCCGGGAACTTCCATAATTTGGCCACTTTTTCGCCGATCTGGCAGTGATCCAGGCCTAATAGCGTGAACTCTACATTCTTACGTTCCAGTACGCTTCTGCCTTTGCAAACTTCCTCAACTTCGGCTGATGTGGCAGGAAATACCAGATGGATAGGCAGTTGCCCAATGGTATGGATCAAGCCGGAAATGTAAGCGACTTCCGGGTCGAACCCCAGTTCCTTGCTGAGTTGGCGGGCGATGCTGGCCGTGATCAGGCTGTGCTGCCAAAAGCGTTTCAAATCTAGGCCGGGAACCGAAGTGAACGTGGCTGTAACGCCGGAAGCCACGACCAGCGTTTTCAGGTTTTGCGTGCCAATCAGCGAAATGGCGTCTTCAATGGTTTTGACCGCACGGCTGCAGCCGAAGTAGGCCGAATTGGACATGCGCAGCACACGCGCAGCGAGCACTTGGTCGTGATTGATTTTATCTGCGACCGCCTTGAAGTCTACATCATCCTTGTTCAGCAGTTCGATGACTTCCTGCACGACCTTGGGCAACATCGGCAGGTTATTCATTTTTTCCAGAAAATTATCAATGACGTTCATGGTCGTTTCCTTCACCGTTTTTTATTTGATGGGGTAATGGAAGCACTTTACCGCGCATGGGCGGAGGGTAATTTCAGGAATAGAAGGGGAAAACCGCGACTTTTTCACTGCGGTCGGATGAGCGGATCAAATCGTGATTGCAGTCTCGAGCGCGTTCATTGTGAAGATCTCCTGGCTGTAAGCCAGTCTGGATAAGGCCTACAGGCCGATGTGTGTGCTAATGAATACTTAGAAATAGTAAGCGTAGGCGAATAGCCCCAGCATGATAGCTGACAACAACAGTTTGCCAATCAAGGCGATCGCGAATCCCAGGCCTGCCGCTAGACCAACGGTAGTGGCGCGCTGTGGATCGCGGTGAGAGAGCAGTTCGCCTGCGATTGCGCCCAGCACCGGGCCAATCAGCAATCCTGCGATGCCGGCGAATACGCCGATGACTGCTCCGATGAGGATGCCCCAGAGCGCATATTGGCTAGCGCCTGCCCGTTTGGCGGTGGCGTAGGAGGCGAAAGTCTATTGCCCAAGCCATTAAAGCCAGGACACCCAGTACGCTAAGCGTGACGATGCTGATACGAGTGAAGCCATCCAGCCAGGCGATGAGCAGCATGCCAGAAAACATCAGCGGTACGCCAGGCAAGGCCGGAAGCAGAGTGCCAAAAAAGCCCAGTACGATCATCACCAAGCCCAAAGCAAGCGGCCAGTCCATTAATTTCTCCTAGGGGACTTCCACCGCCGGCATGCCGCGCGAGATGCTGCCGATACGTCGGTTCAGAAAGCGCGTGTTGCGGTGGTCGTCATAAAAGCGCGGGTTGGGCACCATGGCGGCCAGTTTTGCGGCCTGCCAGGCACTGAGTTTGCCTGCACTGGTTTTAAAGTAATGCCGCGCCGCCGCCTCGGCACCAAACACGCCGTTGCCCCACTCGATGACATTGAGATAAATTTCCAGAATCCGCCGTTTGCTGAGCGTGTGTTCCAGCATGTAGGTGATGATCGCTTCCTGGCCTTTGCGCAAATAACTGCGCTTGCCGTTCAAAAACAGGTTCTTGGCCAGCTGCTGGCTGATAGTCGAGCCGCCGGCTTTGATTTTGCCTTTTTTCTGGTTCTTCACGTAGGCTTTTTTGATTCCTTCCCAGTCGAAACCTTCATGGTCGTTAAAGCGTGCATCTTCCGCCGCGATAATGGCACGTTTGAGGTGGTTGGAGATGCGGGAGTAATCTACCCATTTGTGCTTCAGTTCGGCTTCGGGCTTTTTTTCCTGCAAGATTTCAAGCCGGTCTTCCATGAAGGCGCTGGAGTGTGGATTGAATTTGATCCACCACACGATATGCAGGTAAATCCACAGCTGATACAGCAGAATCAGCGCGAAAAAGCCCAACACGATGCGCCAGAACCAACTTTTTGGAACGAGTCTCATAACGCGTTAACTGATTGCCTGGCGTAATTGTTGCAGCACAGGCTGTGTGTCAGGGCGAACACCGCGCCATAACGCAAAGGCCTCGGCCGCTTGCTCCACCAGCATGCCCAAGCCATCGGCTGCTTGTGCGCCTGTGTTTCTGGCCTGCGCCATGAAAGGTGTTTCGCGGCCATACATCATGTCGTAAGCTAGCGTTTTTTTTCCAAACACCACATCGGGAATCGGTAGCGCGTTATTCGTCAGTCCGGCGGAGGTGGCATTGATGATGATATCGAACGGCTGGTTGAGCGCTGAAAATTCCAGCACGGAAATACTGCAGATAGGCTGTTCGATAGCAAGCCGCTGCACCATGATGTGCGCTTTTTCTACATTGCGGTTGGCAACGGTGATATTGGCAGGCGCGGCTTCTGCCAATGGTTGCAGCACGCCTTGCGCTGCGCCGCCGGCCCCAAGCAGCAATACCTGCGCGCCTTGCAGGGTATGCCCCAGGTTGTATGTGATGTCGCGCACTAGGCCAGCGCCGTCGGTGTTGTCGCCCGCGATATGGCCGCCATTGAACGTTAGGGTATTGACTGCCCTCGCGACGAAAGCGCGGTCAGTGTGCTGGTGGCAAGCGTCATAAGCCTCGAGCTTGAACGGCACGGTGACGTTGGCGCCTTTGTAGCCTTGGTCTATCAGGTGTTGCACGGTTTGTCTAAAGCCATCCAGTGGGGCAAGAATCGCCTCGTAGCGAATATCTTCGCCAGTTTGTCTGGCAAATCCGGCATGAATCAGTGGTGATTTGCTATGGGCGATGGGATTGCCCAAAACCGCATATCTATCTGTCATTTAGCTTGCCCGGTTAGCCGTTTGTCCAGGGTAATCCGGCATTTTTCCAGCCATTGATGAGCGTACGCTGCTTCAACTCGTTCGCCTCGCCTTCAAAGCCTTCCAGCATGTTGTAAGCATTGTGGTAGCCTAATTGCTGTGCCATACTGGCCGCGCCATGCGAGCGGCCGCCGGTTCTGCACATGAAGATAACGGTAGCGTTTTTGTTTACCTTGGATTGCAACAATTCCCCGAAGTCCGGGTTGGGCACCATGCCCGGGTAGAATGCCCATTGGATGCCCAATGCATCTGGGACGCGCCCGACCAGGTCCAGTTCGGCTTGGGTGCGTACATCTACCAGCACGGTATTGGTATCCGACTGCAATACCGCAAACGCTTCCTTCGGCGTTAGCGCCCCGGCATATGGCAGACCTAGTTGTTCGGCACGCATATGTGCGGTTTGTAAAAGCTGTTGACTCATTATTTAACCTCTCAATTCTGTAATGTGCGCAGTATAACGTGAATTCTGCAGGACAAAAATCATGGCCCATGCGCATCAATATGGTGCATTTTCCCCATAAATGCACCATATTGATGCGCATTGAAAATATCTACGTCACTAAGTAAATGAATTCAGTGCATTTTTAGATAAGCAGTGATGTTTTCTCTTTGGCATGGTTCCTGCTAAAATCTTGGTCTCAAGAATTCAAGTGTTTCGTGAATTTTTTAGTCATTCTTTCATTTTCGAGCAAAACATACTAGGAGAAAAGCAATGTCAGTTGCAAATGTGATGAAAATGGTTAAGGAAAACGACATCAAGTTCGTTGATTTTCGTTTTACTGACACCAAAGGTAAGGAGCAGCACGTTTCTGTGCCTGTTTCTCACTTCAATGAAGACAAATTTACCGAAGGCCATGCATTTGATGGTTCTTCCATCGCCGGCTGGAAAGGCATTAACGCATCCGACATGCAATTGATGCCCGATGCAGCGACTGCTTTCGTTGATCCGTTCTTTGATGAACCAACATTGGTGCTGACTTGCGATGTGGTTGACCCGACAGATGGTAAAGGTTACGACCGTGATCCACGCTCTATCGCTAAACGTGGCGAGGCTTACCTGAAAGCCAGCGGTATCGGTGATACCGCTTACTTTGGTCCAGAGCCAGAATTTTTCATTTTCGACAGCATCCAATGGCAAGCTGGCATGCAAGGCTGCTCCGTTAAAATCAACTCCGAAGAGGGCGCATGGGCTTCCGGTGACAGCTTCGAAGGTGGCAATACAGGCCACCGCCCAGCAGTTAAAGGCGGTTACTTCCCGGTTCCACCCGTTGATTCTTTCCAGGACATTCGTTCCGCGATGGTACTGACTTTGGAAGAACTGGGTATCCCGGTTGAAGTACACCATCACGAAGTGGCTAACGCTGGTCAGTGCGAAATCGGTACTAAATTCAACACCTTGGTTCGTCGCGCTGACTGGACACAAGTGCTGAAATATGTGGTATTGAACACTGCACACGCTTACGGCAAAACGGCGACATTCATGCCAAAACCAATGGTTGGCGACAACGGTTCCGGCATGCACGTGCACCAATCCATCTGGAAAGATGGCAAAAACCTGTTCGCAGGCAACGGCTATGCTGGTTTGAGCGATTTCGCCCTGTACTACATCGGCGGTATCATCAAACACGCGCGTGCATTGAACGCGATCACCAACCCATCTACCAACTCCTACAAACGCTTGGTGCCAGGCTTTGAAGCGCCGGTTAAATTGGCTTACTCTGCTAAAAACCGTTCTGCTTCTATCCGTGTTCCATTCGTACATGGTGATAAAGCACGCCGTATCGAGGCTCGCTTCCCAGACCCAACCGCTAACCCATACCTGGCTTTCACAGCCTTGATGATGGCTGGCCTGGATGGTGTTCAGAACAAGATTCACCCAGGTGAACCAGCGACTAAAGACTTGTACCACTTGCCACCAGAAGAGGATGCATTGATCCCAACCGTATGTTCTTCTTTGGATCAGGCGTTGGAATATCTGGATAAAGACCGCGAGTTCTTGACCCGTGGTGGCGTGTTCTCTGATGACTTCATCGATGCTTATATTGATTTGAAGATGCAAGAAGTACAGCAACTGCGTATGACGCCACACCCATTGGAGTTTGGTTTGTACTACAGCTGCTAATTTAGCATGCACCAAAAAAGGGCGGTTTTAACCGCCCTTTTTTTATTGTCTGTAATGACAATAGAACTTTGACGGGACTCCGGCGTCAACCGATAATGCAATACTTCGTTGATTACTTGACAATTGTCATCTAAACTATTGGTATGAATAGATATTTATTTGCCATTCTTTTTCTGGGCGCATTGGGCTTACCAAACGCATCTGCCGAAATTTACAAACATGTGGATTCGGAAGGAAATGTGACTTATTCCAATGTAAAAATCAAAGGCGCCAAGAAGCTGGATCTGGAGCCTGCTGACACTAGCTTTGGTGGGGATGGTAATGCTGCCAAGCGCGCACCAGCGCCTAAAACGGCCACTCCAGCGGGTTTTCCTAAAGTAGACAGTGGCACGCAGAACGCGCGTGACAGTAAGCGAAAAGAAATCTTGCAAATAGAGCTAGATTCGGAAAGGGTTGCGCTGGAAAAGGCCAAGCAGGCTTATGCTGAGGCTGAGTCCAATCCGGAGGTGTATAAAACCAAGGATGGTAAAACTTTCCGGAATGTAGCCAAATATGAGGAAAAACTGAAGCCTTTGCGCGATGAAATTGAAGCGCATGAGCGCAATATCGAACTGCTGCAGAAGGAAATCGGCAGTAATCATTAAGTCTTTAGATGTTTCCGTGAGCCACCTAAAAGCTGGCTCGGCTTTTGCTTAATATCAAGCACATTTTTATTTGCTGTGATAACTTAAGCAGATGGTACAAAGTATCCCCAACGGTTTCTCCGGCCTTGAATATCTGGCGACAGCAGTAATCCTGCTGGATGAGGCGCACCGTGTTGTCTATGCCAACCCAAGCGCGGAAATCCTGTTCGCAGTCAGCGCCAATCACATTGCCAACCAGCATATCTCCAATGTGTTCCAGAATTGCGATGTGCTGCAGATCGCCATCGAGAATGCGCTCAAGAACCATAGCCCATACCGGGAACACGAGCTGGTGCTGACAACCACACGTCAGCATTCGCTGGCAGTAACTTGTACCGTGACACCACTGGAATTGCCAGACGCTGTGCTGATGCTGGAGTTCCAGCAGATGGACCAACAGCTACGCATTGCCCGCGAAGAGCGCATGCTGATCCAGCAGCAAGCCAATGCGGAATTGCTGCGCAATCTGGCGCACGAGATTCGCAATCCCTTGGGTGGCTTGCGTGGTGCGGCACAATTGCTGGAACACGAATTGCCGCAACCGAATTTGCGCGAATACACACAGGTTATCATCAAGGAAGCAGACAGGCTACACAGCCTGATGGACAGGCTGCTGGTGCCGCATCGCGTGCCCAAATACGAGCCTACCAATATCCACGAGGTGCTGGAACGTGTACGTAGCTTGCTGTTGGCTGAATCGCCACATAACATCAAGGTGCATCGCGATTATGACACCAGTCTGCCGGAACTGATTGGTGATCGTGAGAAACTGATCCAGGCGGTGTTGAACATCGCGCGTAATGCGGTGCAGGCCATGCAGGCGCATCAGACAGCCGATGCACAGATAACCTTACGTACTCGCGCCGAGCGGCAGGTGACGCTGGCGAAGAAGCGCTACCGGGTTGCTATCAAACTGCAAATTATCGACAATGGCCCGGGGATTCCTCTGGACATTCGCGACAAGATTTTCTACCCGCTGGTTTCCGGTCGCGAAGGCGGCTCTGGCTTAGGGCTGGCTCTGGCGCAGACCTTCATCACGCAGCATCATGGCATGATCGAATGCGACAGCCAGCCTGGCAGGACTTGCTTCACCATTCTGTTGCCGGTAGAAAGCAGCGTAATGAGACATTTGACAACACAACAATAATTTTTAGGATTAACAGGCAATAAATATGAAACCGATCTGGATTCTGGACGACGACAAGTCAATTCGCTGGGTGTTCGAAAAAGCCTTGGCGCGTACGGATATGGAGTTCAAAACATTCTCATCCGTACCAGAGGCGTTGAACGCGCTGGAGCATGAGCTGCCACAAGTCGTAGTGAGCGATATCCGTATGCCCAATGGCTCCGGCCTGGATTTCCTGACTGACATCAAGCAGAAACATCCGGAGATCCCCGTCATCATTATGACCGCTTATTCTGATCTGGAGAGCGCCGTGGCGGCTTTTCAGGGCGGTGCGTTCGAGTACCTGGCCAAGCCCTTCGATGTAGATCAGGCAATTGATGTCATCAAGCGCGCGGTGGATGAAAGCATGCGCCAGGCGGTGGAAAACGTGCCGGCTGAGGAAGCACCGGAAATCATTGGCCAGGCGCCGTCCATGCAAGAAGTGTTTCGCGCCATTGGCCGCTTGAGCCGCTCGCATGCCACAGTGCTTATCAACGGCGAATCCGGCAGTGGCAAGGAGCTTGTGGCGCGCGCCTTGCACAAACATAGTCCGCGTGCTGACAAGCCTTTTATTGCCATCAACACCGCGGCAATTCCTAAAGACCTACTGGAATCCGAACTGTTCGGTCACGAGCGCGGCGCCTTCACCGGCGCGGCGGCAGCACGGCGCGGCCGCTTTGAGCAGGCGGATAACGGCACTTTGTTTCTGGATGAAATCGGCGACATGCCGGCCGATCTGCAAACGCGCTTGTTGCGCGTGCTGAGCGATGGTCAATTTTATCGCGTAGGCGGCCACCAGCCGATCAAAGTTAATGTGCGCGTCATCGCCGCAACACATCAGGATCTGGAAGAGCGCGTCAAGCTCGGCCTGTTCCGCGAGGACTTGTTCCACCGTTTGAATGTAATTCGCCTGCGCCTACCGCCTTTGCGCGAACGTCGCGAGGATATTCCGTTGCTGACCAGGCATTTCCTCAATATCAGCGCGCAACAACTGGGCGTGGAGCCCAAACAGCTCTCCCCGGCTGCACTCAAATACCTGTCATCCGTCAATTGGAGCGGCAACGTGCGCCAGTTGGAGAACGTTTGCCACTGGTTAACCGTGATGGCGCCTGGCCAGAGCGTGGATGTGGTTGATTTGCCGCCCGAGCTGAAAGACGACAACAGTAAGCCAATCATTGCTAGCAGCTGGCAGGAAAGCCTGGCACGCGAAGTGGCCGATGCGCTTAATCGCGGCGAGCAGAACGTGCTGGATGCCAAAACCCGCGAGTTCGAACGCATCCTGATCGTGAACGCGCTCAAGCATACCGGCGGAAGGCGCATTGAGGCGGCCAACCAGCTCGGTATGGGGCGTAACACCATCACGCGCAAGATTCAGGAACTGGGCATCGAAGACTAGTCTGGTTTCATTGTGGTGACGATGCCCTGGAAGCCGCATCCAGATTGGCTTGCAGGGTGGAGATTTCAACAATGAACGCGCGTGCGAGGCTTTAATTTGATATTTTGAGTAGTTCCGGCAGGTCGGCTACGGAGTCAATCAAGGCATCCGGTTTAATCGCAGAACTTTCGGCATAAGCCTGGCGGTATTTGCCAGTGCGCACCAGCACACCCATCAGGCCGGCTGCCTGCGCGCCACCGACATCCGAATCAATATCGTCACCCACCATCAGCACTTCATTGGACTGCATGTTTAAATCCGTCAGCGCCATATTGAAAAAATCTGCCGAAGGCTTGCCAATCAGCATCGCCTGTGTGTTGGCAGCATATTCCAGACCGGTAATAAACGCGCCAATGTCCATCTGCAGGCCATGTTCGGTCTGCCAGAAGCGGTTTTTGTGGATGGCAATCAGCTTGGCGCCGCGCGTCAGGCAGGCAAACACTTCGTTCAGCATTGGGTAAGTCCAGGCGTTGCCAATGTCACCCACGACAATGAAATTGGCCTCGGTGTCCGATTGCGGAAAATGCGCGAAATCCTGCTTCACGTCATTCGCTAGCAACAGGCGGCACACCGGGTTGGGTTGCTGCTGCAAATATTGTATCGCCGCCTGTGGCGCGCTCATGATTTCCTCGGTCGTTACATCAAAACCCAATGCCGCGAGCTTGCTCTGTAAGGCTGCCAGCGAGAGCGTGCTGGTGTTGGTGACAAAACGGCAGGCGTAGCCCGCCTGGCGAATCGCATTCGCCGCCGCAATCGCGCCAGGGATGGCGGTTTTGCCTACATACAGCACACCATCCAGATCAAACAGGATGGCTTTAATGGATGAGAACTTTGCCGCTTGCATCCAATCATTATACTGATACCATGGTGTCATGACACACATACAATCCTTCCAAGGCATCGTACCGCAAATCGCCGCAAGTGCTTATGTGCATCCGCAGGCCACTGTCATTGGTGATGTGCATATCGGCGAGCACAGCTCCATCTGGCCGCAAACCTTGGTGCGCGGCGATGTCAACCTGATACGCATCGGCCACGGTACCAACGTGCAGGATTTAAGTACGCTGCATGTCAGCCACAAATCCAGCTGGGATCCGGCAGGTGCGCCGCTTATCATTGGCAACCACGTCACCATCGGTCACAACGTCATTCTGCATGGCTGTACGGTGGAAGACGAATGCCTGATCGGCATGGGTAGCATCATCATGGATAAAACCGTAGTGCAGAAACACGTGCTGCTCGGCGCAGGCAGCTTGGTGCCGGAAGGCAAGGTGCTGGAAAGCGGTTATTTATATATGGGTCGCCCAGCCAAGAAAGTGCGTGCGCTGACAGCAGAGGAAATCGCACACTTCATGTATTCTGCCAACCATTACATCAAGCTAAAGAATGCGTATCAAGCGGCAGATTGAAAGGTTACCCCCCCTCATTTTTAAAGGGAGAGGGTGAGGGGGTTGCATTCGGCGGACTACGTAAACTAATCCGCCCTACGCTCGCTTACGAGTTTTGTCTTATACCAGATGTCCAAAGCAGCATTTCAAACTCTGTTTCATCATCTTTTGGTTTAACTTTTAAATCTCTTCGCATTTCTAGAATGAGTTTATTTAAGGTGGTTTGCTTTTGTTTTGGGGTGGAATTAGTATTACTTAAGGCTATTTTTTCTTGGTAAGCATGCAATGCTTTAAGAACTTGGGGGCATGCCAAAGCATGTAAATCATTACATGCTTTGGCAAATTTAACTGTCCCATCACGAGAATACTCACAATCAGTTATACCGCTTAAGGGCTTCGACAAAATTTAGGTATAGTCGCAGTTTTTCCTTTCGCCATTCAGACTCTCTTTCGGCAGCCTTGCTTAAATAAAATGTGAAAACACCAGCCAAAGCTGGAACAAATATGGCCCAGAATGATGGCGACTTTAGTATTTCTAAGAATTCATCCATGATTCATTTCCTAAGATAAGCTATTGTCAATTCTCTTCACCCAAGCTCGCCAGCAAGTCCGCCTGATGCTCCGCGGCCAGTGCGCCAATCAGTTCGTCCATATCGCCTTCGGTAATCGCATCAATTTTGTACAGCGTGAGGTTGATGCGATGGTCGGTGATGCGGCCTTGCGGGTAGTTGTAGGTGCGGATGCGCTCGCTGCGGTCGCCGGAGCCGATTAAATTGCGGCGCTCGCTGGCGATTTTGCTATTTTGTTCATCCACTTGTTTGGCCTTGATGCGCGCGGCAAGCACCATCATGGCTTGCGCTTTGTTGCTGTGCTGGCTGCGGCCGTCCTGGCATTCCACCACAATGCCGGTGGGAAAGTGCGTAATGCGCACGG
>WBZT01001586.1_pt1 | contig 16499 bp, 29 predicted proteins | sample 5204241 | NCBI WGS metagenome assembly WBZT01 (sample SAMN12344358, study PRJNA552823) | activated sludge metagenome | biome: Activated sludge suspended growth; feature: Nitrification reactor; material: Wastewater; isolation source: activated sludge from nitrification reactor of wastewater...
CCGGCAGCTAGCCAATGCGCGCCTGGGCACGCATAAGGCTAAGACGCGTTCCGAGGTGAACCGCTCGACGGCGAAGATCTATCGCCAGAAGGGTACTGGCCGCGCCCGCCATGGCAGCCGCAAGGCCCCGATTTTTGTCGGCGGCGGCAAGGCCCACGGCCCGCAGCCGCGCAAGTACACGAAGGCCATGCCGCGCAAGATGCGCCGCGCCGCGCTGTGCTCGGCGTTGTCGGTGAAAGCCGAGTTAGGTGACATCGTGCTGCTGGACCAGATTGCAATGGATGCGCCCAAGACGAAGACCGTAGCGACCCTCATTACGACCATTGCCAATGGCGAGAGCGCGCTGCTGCTTCTGCCCGAGCGCAACGAGCCAGTTGAGAAGTCGACGCGGAACCTGCAGCATGTAAAGGCGCTGCGGGCGAACTATCTGAATATTCGCGACCTGTTGGGTTACAACAAGATCGTTATGCCCTTGGATGCTCTCGACGTCGTAGCCGGGTTCCTGGAATCCGACATGGGCGACGGCTGGGAGATGGTCGAGGACGAGGACGATCCGGCCGCGGGCACGGTGGAGGCGTAAGATGCATTGGCGCGACATTATTCGCCGGCCGGTGGTCACTGAGAAGAGTAACTTCCTGGCCGATGTGAACAACCAGTACACGTTTGTGGTTCATCCGCGTGCGAACAAATTGCAGGTCAAGCAGGCGATTGAGCTGGCCTGGCCGAACGTGCGCGTGGACAAGATCCGCATCGCCAACATGCCCGCCAAGCGCGCCCGGCGGCTGCGTCGCGAGACCATCCGCAAGACGAGCTGGAAGAAGGCTGTCGTTACGCTGCAGCCGGGCGGCCGGATCGATTTGTTCGAGGGCGTCTAGCGAGTTACGAGTGACGAGTTACGAGTGACGAGTCAGGAAGCGAGTCGCGCAAGGACAAAGAATTCCTGGCTCCCCGTTCGTAATTGGAGATTTTCCATGCCTATCAAAGTCTTCAAGCCTACCTCGCCCGGACGCCGTGGCATGAGTGGCTTTTCCTTTGAAGAGATTACCCGCGAGAAGCCGGAGAAAAGCCTGGTGCGCGGGCTGCGCAAGCAGTCGGGCCGCAATATGCGCGGCAAGATTACCGTTCGTCATCGGGGCGGTGGCGCTAAGCGTCTTTACCGCGAGATCGACTTCAAGCGGGAAAAGATGAATGTGCCGGCGCGAGTGGCGTCGATTGAATACGACCCGAACCGCTCGGCGCGTATCGCCCTGTTGGTGTATGCCGACGGCGAGAAGCGCTACATCCTTGCCCCGTTGGGTGTAAAGGTGGGCGATCAGGTTGTCACCGGCCAACGGGTGGAAATTCGCCCCGGCAATACGCTGCCGCTGCGCAGCATCCCGTTGGGCACGACCATCCACAACATTGAGCTATATCCCGGTCGCGGCGGCCAGTTGGTGCGTTCGGCGGGCGTTTCAGCCCAGTTGATGGCCAAGGATCATCCGCAGTATGCGACCATCCGCCTGCCTTCCGGCGAGGAGCGCTACGTCTCGCAAGAGTGCATGGCGACGATTGGCCAGGTTGGCAACGTTGAGCACGGCAATATCAAGCTGGGCAAGGCGGGACGCAAGCGCCACATGGGCGTTCGGCCGGCCGTCCGCGGCACGGCGATGACCCCGCGCGACCATCCGCACGGCGGCGGCGAGGGCACGGCGCCTGTGGGCATGGCTGCGCCGAAGACGCCGTGGGGCAAGGTCGCCCTGGGCAAGCGGACGCGCAATAACAAGGCGACGGACAAATACATCTTCCGCCGGCGCGGCAAGAAGCGCAGATAGGAAACAGGTTCCAGGTTCCAGAGCCTAGGGAAACAACATTCCCTGGCTCCTGGAACCTGGCCCCTGCGAATGGAGACTGAACATGTCACGTTCACTGAAGAAAGGGCCATTTATCGATCCGAAGCTGCTCAAGAAGGTTGAGGATCTGAATTCCGCGCGGAAGCGCCAGGTCATTCGTACGTGGTCGCGCGCCAGCACCATCTTCCCCCAGATGGTCGGGCATACGATCGCGGTCTATGATGGTCGGCGGCACATCCCGATCTATGTCACCGAGAATATGGTTGGGCACAAGCTCGGCGAGTTCGCGCCTACCCGCTTGTTCCGCGGCCACGTTGCCAAGTCGGAGAAGAAGGGGCGTAAGTAATCATGGCCGAGGCAGTTAGCAACGCATTCGCAGTCAAGGCGGTCGCTCGCCACATCCCCATGAGCACGCAGAAGGTGCGTCTGGTGGTGAATGCCGTGCGCGGCATGGGCGCCTCGCAGGCACTCGACGCCTTGCGGTTCATGCCGCAGGCCGCGGCCGAGCCGGTGTTCAAGCTGATCTCGTCGGCGGTTGCCAATGCCGAGGAGAACTACGGACTCGAGCTGGACGAATTGGTCGTCAGCGAGATTTGGGCGGACGAAGGCCCGCGCCATCGCAAGGCGCCGCACGGCGGCCGCTTTGCCGGGCGCGGCCGGTTTCGGCCCATCGTCCGCCGGTCGTCGCACGTTTCAGTTGTGCTGGCGGAGCGGGAGACGAAATAGGAATTACGAGTTAGGAATTACGAATTCAGAGTAAGAGACAGCGCTACCTGATTCCGTAAATCCGAATTCTCTGCGGAGGAACAAGTTGGGACGCAAAGTACATCCAGTAGGCTTTCGGTTGAAGTCGATCCGCGACTGGAACGCCCGGTGGTACGCCGAGGGCGGCCACTACCGCGACCTGCTCCAGGAAGATATTGCCATCCGTCGCATGGTCAAGCGTGATCTGGGCGCGGCGGGTGTGGCGCGCGTAGAGATTGAGCGCTTCCCGAACCAGGTGCAAGTGACGATTCATACGGCGCGGCCAGGCATCGTCATTGGTCGCAAGGGCGCGGCCGTAAAAGACTTGCGTCAGAAGCTGAAGGACCTGACCGGCAAGACGGCGCGCGTCGAGGTGGAAGAGATCACCCAGCCCGATGCTAACGCGCAGTTGATCGCCGAAAACATCACCGGTCAGCTAGAGCGGCGTATCTCCCACAGCCGGGCCATGAAGCGCGCGGTCTTGCAGGCCATGCGCGCCGGCGTGAAGGGCATTCGCATCGAAGCCAGCGGCCGCTTGTCTGGCTCCGAAATGGCCCGCAACGAGAAGCTGTGGGAAGGTCGCGTGCCGCGCAACATGATTCGCGCCGATCTGGATTACGGGTTTGCCGAGGCTCTGACGACCTACGGCCGCATCGGCGTGAAGGTCTGGGTCTACAACGGCGAAATCCTGCCGCAGCGCGTGGAAGCGACCGACGTCTACATCAGTGAGTAGTCTTTGGTGGTCAGTGGTCAGTGGTCAGTGGTCGTTCTACCGGCCCCTGACCACTGGCCACCGGCTACTGATAAAGCGGAGAGAGTCACATGTTAATGCCGAAACGCGTCAAATATCGCAAGCAGTTCCGGGGTCGCATGCGCGGCATGGCCAAGGGCGGCTCCACACTGCTCATCGGCGAGTATGGTTTGCAGGCGCTTGAGCCGGGCTGGATCACCAGCCGCCAGATCGAGGCTATCCGCCGGTCCATCGTGCGCCAGATGCGCCGCCGCGGCAAGTACTGGGTCCGTATCTTTCCGGACAAGCCCGTGACGGCCAAGCCGGCCGAAACCCGTATGGGCAAGGGCAAGGGTTCGGTCGACCACTGGGTGGCCGTCGTCAAGCCCGGTCGCGTGATCTTCGAGATCGCCGACGTGCCGGCGGAGATTGCCTTGGAAGCGCTGCGTTCGGCCGGCTATAAGCTGCCGATCAAGACGCAGGTTATCTCGCGCGAGGAGGCTCTGTAATGGCCAGCATTGTCGAACTGAACCAGATGAGCGCCGACAAGCTCAACAAGATGCTTGAAGACGCCCGCGAGGAGCTGTTTAATCTGCGGTTCCAGAAAGCTTCGGCCCGGCTGGAGAATACGGCGCGGATTCGTCAGGTCAAGCGCGAGGTTGCCCAAGTGGAGACGGTTCTTCACCAGCGGCAATTGGCGGCCCAGGCGGCGGCTGTCGTGCCCGATATTGCCGCGCAACTGGCGGGCAAGGAATGGCAGGCCCACACGCGCTATGTCTATGAGGATAGCGCCTGGCGCGTTGAGTTTAACGACAAGGGCGGCAAGAGCCTGGCCACGGCCTGGGTGAACCTGAACAAGGCCCAGCCGAAGCACCGCGGGGCCCAACAGCCGCAACTGGTTGTCCGCCACGAGGTGGCGCGCTAGGGCGACAAGCTCCGGCGCGTTCATGAAGAGAGAGGTTTCAACATGAGAGAGCAGCGTAAACGTCTCGTGGGCGTTGTGACCAGTGACAAGATGGACAAGACGATCGTTGTGGCCGTGTCGACGACCAAGCGCCACCCGATCTATGGAAAGGTCTTCAGCCGCGTCACCAAGTACAAGGCGCACGACGAGAACAACGAAGGTCGCGTGGGTGACCGCGTGGAAATCATCGAGTCGCGTCCCTACAGTCGGGAGAAGCGATTCGCGCTTGTTTCCGTTCTGGAGCGGGCCCAGTAAGCGAGGCATCCCATGATTCAGAAGGAAAGTCGTCTCAACGTAGCCGATAATTCGGGAGCTCGCGAGCTTCTAGTCATCCAGGTCATGGGCGGTTCGCGCCGCCGCTATGGCACCGTGGGCGACGTCGTAACGGCGACGGTCAAGAAGGCCACGCCCAACGCCTCGGTCAAGAAGAGTGCGGTGGTGAAGGCGGTGATCGTCCGTACGACGAAAGAGTACAAGCGCGAAGACGGCAGCTACATCCGCTTCGACGACAATGCCGCGGTCATTCTGGATGCCGAGGGCAAGAACCCGGTCGGGACGCGTATTTTCGGCCCGGTGGCGCGCGAACTGCGCGACAAGGGCTTCGGTCGCATCCTGTCGTTAGCCCCAGAGTCACTCTAGTTACGAGTGACGAGTGACGAGTGACGAGTTTAGAAAGTTCTTCATTCGTAGTTCGTCGTTCGTCATTGATCAGGTGAGTTATGCGAATCAAGGTCAACGATACGGTAGAAGTGATCTCTGGCAACTTCAAGGGCGTGCGCGGCACCGTGCAGCGCGTATATCCGCAGAAGCAGATGATCGTAGTCTCCGGCGTCAATATTGTGAAGAAACACCAGAAGCCACGGCCGACCGGCGGTCGCTCGCGTGCGCAGGGCGGCATCATCGAGTTTGAGGCACCGATCCATGTCTCGAAGGTGATGCTGGTCGATTCCGGTAGCGGGGAGAAGACCCGCGTTGGCGTGCGGCGCGATGAAAACGGGCGTCCGGTTCGCTTCTCAAAGAAGACCGGCGCGGAGTTGGATTAACAGGACATGCAATAGGTGAGCCAGACGGCCCACAACGGCGCGACAGTAGGCGCGCCGCGGCCGGTCTGCTACTCAACCTGGAGGAACCAGAATGGCAACCAGTTTTACGCCGCTGCCCGAACTTTACCGCAGCGAGGTGGTGCCGGCGCTGATGAAGGAGTTTGAGTACTCCAGTGTCATGCAGGCGCCGCGCGTCACGAAGGTTGTAGTCAATGTTGGTTTGGGCGAAGCGCTCGATAATGCCAAGGCAATCGAGTTTGCAACGAGCGACATTACCAATATTACCGGCCAGAAGCCGGTATTGACGAAGGCCAAGAAGTCCATCGCCGGCTTTAAGCTGCGCGAGGGGCGCGTGATCGGCCTGAAGGTGACGCTGCGTGGCGACCGGATGTGGGCGTTTCTGACTCGCCTGATCCATGTGGCCCTGCCGCGCACCCGTGACTTCCAGGGGGTTTCGCCCGAGGCTTTCGACGGCCGCGGCAATTACACCCTGGGTCTGCGCGAGCAATTGATTTTTCCGGAAGTCGACTACGATAAGATCGACAAGATTCGGGGCATGGAAGTGACCATCGTCACTACCGCTCCGACTGATGAAGAGGGACGGCGCCTGCTGGCGTTGTTGGGAATGCCTTTCCAGCGCGAGGTCGTCGAAGCGGCCTAGGCGTGGTTTCCCGCCCTGTGGATAGAACGAACGGAGTTCGCAAAAGATGGCGAAGAAATCGATGATCGCACGTGAGACGAAGCGGAAGTACCGGGTCCGTGTCCGGAACCGCTGCCAGTTGTGCGGCCGCCCGCGCGGCTACATCCGCCGCTTCGGCCTGTGCCGAATCTGCTTCCGCGAGCAGGCGCTGAAAGGCAACATTCCGGGTGTCGTCAAATCGAGTTGGTAGAGGTGCGCTATGTCAATGACTGATCCGATTGCCGACATGTTGACGCGGATGCGCAACGCTTTGGAGCGGCAGCAGCCCACTGTGGCCATGCCCCACTCGCGGGTGAAGGTCGCAATCGCCGAAGTGATGAAGAACGAGGGCTACATCGAGAACTATGAGGTTGTGCCCGGTGGGGCCACGCCCCAGAACAAGTTCCCGACGTTGGTCATCAAGCTGCGCTACGTCGGCGGCCGCCGTGAGCGCCGGCCGGTCATCACCGGCCTTCAGCGGGTGAGTTCGCCCGGGCGGCGCATCTACGTCGGTAAGCGCGAGATCCCGTGGGTTCTCAGCGGCATGGGTGTGTCGATCCTGACGACCTCGCGCGGCGTGATGACCGACCAGAAGGCGCGCCAACTCGGACTTGGTGGCGAGTTGCTTTGCAAGGTCTGGTAGAACTACGAGCATCGAACTACGGGCTACGAATTTACAACGGCTTACGATGATCGCTTCATTCGTAGTTCGTCACTCGTAATTCGCAGTTCGTCGGAGGTATGGTTGAATGTCGCGAGTTGGTAAGGCGCCAATACAATTGCCCAGTGGCGTAAGCATCGACATAGACGGCCCGACAGTGGCCGTGAAGGGCCCGAAGGGCGCGCTGACGCGCACGTTGCACCCCGACATGATGGTGGCGGTGGAAGACGGCGTGCTGAGCGTTCGCCGGCCGAGCGATAGCCGGCAGCATCGCTCTCTGCATGGGTTGACCCGGGCGCTGCTGAACAACATGGTCACCGGCGTTAGCGCCGGTTTCACTAGAGTTTTGCTCATCGAAGGCGTTGGCTATCGCGCCGAGATGGATGGCAAAACCCTGGTGCTCTACGTGGGCTACTCGCACCCGGTGCGTTTTGTGCCGGAGCAGGACATTGCCTTCAGCGTAGAGGATCGCGGCCGCAAGGTGACGATCAGCGGCACCGACAAGGAGTTTGTCGGCGAGGTGGCCGCCCGCGTCCGCCGGACGCGCCCGCCGGAGCCCTACAAGGGCAAGGGCATTCGTTACGATAATGAAATCGTCCGCCGCAAGGCCGGCAAGACGGGCAAGGTCTAGCGAGTGACGAGTGACGAATTACGAGTTCAGACAATTTGTCGTTCGTAGTTCGTCGTTCGTAACTGCCAAGAGAGAGTAAGATGGCAAAGAACGGGAATGAAGGGCGGAAGCGGCGGCAGCGTCGGATTCGCATGAAGATTTCAGGCACCCCCCAGCGGCCGCGGCTGAACGTGTTCCGCAGCCTGCATCATATCTATGCTCAGGTGATCGACGACGTAGCCGGTCATACGCTTGTTGCTGCTTCCACGATGGACAAGGAAGTGGCTGCGCAAGTGAGCGGCAAGAAGAAGTCGGAGCAGGCGGCGCTGGTGGGCAAGATCGTCGCCCAACGGGCGCTCGACGCGGGCATCCAGGAAGTGGTCTTCGACCGCGGCGGCTATATTTACCACGGCCGCATCAAGGCTCTGGCCGACGGCGCGCGCGAGGGCGGCCTGAAACTGTAATTACGAATTACGAATTAGGAATTACGAATTAGGAGTTCTGAACTGGCGAGGCTCTTTCCTAATTCCTAATTCTCAATTCCTAATTGGAGTACAAGATGGGACAGCGAAGAAGAGATCAGAGCTTTCGCGAGCAGAAAGACGAATTCGACGAGCGCATCATCGACATTGCCCGCGTGGCGAAGGTCGTTAAGGGCGGCCGCCGCTTTGCCTTCCGCGTGACGGTCGTCGTCGGCGACAACCGGGGCAAGATCGGTGTCGGCATTGGCAAAGCCCGCACGGTGCCAGACGCGATCCGCAAGGCATTGGAGACGGCGCGCAAAGACATGATGAATGTGCCTATTTATGGCACGACGCTGCCGCACGAAGTCATGGGCCGTCATGGCGCCGCCAAGGTGTTGCTGAAGCCCGCCTCGCCGGGAACCGGCGTCATCGCCGGCGGTGGCGTGCGCGCGGTCATCGAGGCCGCCGGCTATCGCGACATCTTGACCAAGTCCCTGGGCAGCGCCAACATCCTGAACGTCATGATGGCGACCATCAACGGCCTGAGCCAGCTCAAGGACGCGCGTCAGATCGCGCTGGATCGCGGCAAGGACCCGGCCGAGGTTGCGCCGTTTTGGGGGCGAAAGTAAATCATGGCCAAGCTACGCGTAACCTACAGCAAGAGCGCCATCGGCTACACGGTGCGCCAGAAGGCCACCATCAAGGCGCTCGGATTCACCCGTCTGTACCAGACGGTCGAGCACGATGATACGCCCGCCGTGCGGGGGATGATCCGCAAGGTCAACCACTTGCTAACGGTGGAAGAAGTTACGACCCCCGAGGTCGCTACGCAGGAGGTCGGCTGAGATGAAGCTCAACGATCTGGGCCCGAATGAGGGCTCGAAGAAGTCGCGCAAGCGCGTGGGCCGCGGCCACGCGGCCGGCCAGGGTAAGACGGCCGGCCGTGGCACCAAGGGCCAGGGCGCGCGGAGCGGCGGCAAGAAGGGCGCCTACTTTGAAGGCGGCCAGCTGCCCCTGGCGCGGCGTTTGCCGTTCAAGCGCGGGTTCACCAACATCCGCCGCGTTGAATACAACGCCGTCAACCTGGAGCGCTTGGCCGAGTTTGAGTTCGGCGGCGAAACGGTTACGCCAGAACTGATGGCCGCGATTGGCCTGATCAAGAAGGCAACCGACCGGGTCGTCGTCCTGGGCGACGGCGAACTCGAAGAAGCCCTGACAGTGCAGGCGCACCGTTTCTCGGCCACGGCCAGAGAAAAGATTGAGGCGGCCGGCGGCAAGGCAGAGGTCATTCCGTTCAGCGCCTAGACCGGACGGGCACTTGCCTTTTCGGTCCATAGGAGACATGCAATGATTGAATCAGTGCGCGCGGCCTTCACCTTGCCTGACTTGAGGCGACGCATCCTGTTCACCATCGCGATGCTGGTCATCTATCGCTTGCTGGCTAACATCCCGGTGCCGGGCGTCGATCTCCAGTCGTGGCTGGTGTTCACCTCCCAGCGAACGGGTAACTCGGTCGTCGACTTCCTCGATTTGCTGTCGGGCGGCGCGGTCAGCAACTTCTCGGTAATGGCGATGGGTGTCTATCCCTACATCACCGCGTCGATTATCATCCAGTTGCTGACGCCCATCATCCCGCAGTTCGAGGAGTTGCAGTCGGAAGGTGAGTCAGGCCGGAACAAGCTGAACCGCTATACGTACTTTCTGACGGTGCCGCTGGCGTTTCTACAGGCCGTGGGTCAGATTCGCCTCGTCGGCTTGAGCCTGTCGGGCGGCGTCGAGTCGATCATGCCCAACTTCGGTTTCAGCGGCGCCAACCTGTTGCCGACGCTGACGACGTTGGTTGCCATGGTCGGCGGCACGATGTTCGCCATTTGGCTCGGCGAGCGCATCACCGAAGATGGCGTGGGGCAGGGTATTTCTCTGATCATTTTTGGCGGCATCGTTTCGCGCATCCTGCCGAACGTCGCCAATATGTTTACGCTGGAAGACCCGGCCGCGCGGATCTTCTCGGTCGTCACGTTCCTCATCTATCTCGTGGCAACGGTGCTGGTCATCGTCGTCATTCAGGAAGGGGCGCGAAGAATTGCCGTACAGTATGGGCGTCGGGTGCGCGGGCGTAAGATTTACCAAGGCCAAAGCACCTATATTCCGTTGAAGGTTAATACCGCGGGCATGATTCCGATTATCTTCGCCCAGTCGATCCTGACCTTCTTCCCACTCATTGCGGGCTTGTTCGTCACTGGCAGCGGCGGTTTCATCGACCGCGCCGCCACGGCCGTAAGCCAGTTTGGCACGAGCCAGGACGTGACAACCGCCCCTGTAGGCTTTACCGTCTACTGGGTGCTGTACTTCATTCTGGTGGTGGCCTTTACGTTCTTCTATACGGACGTCATGATCCGGCAGCAGAACTTGCCGGAAACCTTGCAGCGTCAGGGCGGCTTTATCCCGGGTATCCGGCCCGGCAAGCGGACAGAGAACTACATCATGTCCGTCGTGCGCCGCATTACCCTGGTAGGCGCCCTGTTCCTCGGCCTTATTGCCGTCCTGCCGGGCATCATGGCGGTGATCGCGTTGATCCTGCAGATCCCGGGCCTGGAGCGTAGCGTGCTGGTCATCAGTGGCTCGGGCCTGATCATCGTTGTCGGCGTTGTCATCGACACCATGCGCCAACTGGAAGCCCAGTTGCTCATGCGCCACTACGAGGGCTTTATCAAGAGCTAACCGCCGGGTGCGGCTAGTGTGGGAGAGCCATGAAGTTCATCATCCTGATTGGCCCACCGGGAGCCGGAAAAGGCACCCAGGCCAAGCTGCTGGAACAAGCACTGTGCCTGCCGCAAGTGTCGACAGGCGACTTGTTTCGTTACAATTTGAAGAACGCCACGGCGTTGGGCACCTTGGCCAAAACCTACATGGACGAGGGTGAGTTGGTGCCTGATAGCGTGACCGTGGCCATGGTGAAGGACCGTCTCTCGCGTGCGGATGCGGCCAGCGGGGCGCTGCTTGACGGCTTCCCGCGGACGATCGCCCAGGCCGAAGCGCTGGACGCCTTGCTGGCGGAGTTGGGCGGGCGCATTGCCGTCGTGCCCCACATCGTCGTCGACCGCGAGGAGTTGGTGCAGCGGCTGGTGAAGCGGGCCCAGGTTGAGGGCCGGGTGGATGATAGCGACGAAGCCACCATCCGCAACCGGATGCGTGTCTACGAAGAACAGACAGAGCCGCTGCTGGACTATTACAGCCGGCGCGGGCTAGTGGTTGAGGTGAACGGCCAGCAGAGCATTGATGCCGTTCAGCGCGACCTGCGTCGGGTAATCGAGCAGGCGGCATAGCCGATATCGATAGCCGCCAGATAGCGCGAGCCGTAATGCCCGCGCTGCAAGAGGAGTTATCAGACATGAAAGTAGCATCATCGGTCAAGCGGCGCTGCCCGAAGTGCAAGATCATTAAGCGGAACGGCGTGGTGCGGGTGATTTGCAGCGATCCGAATCACAAGCAGCGTCAAGGTTAAGGGAGAGGCAGAATGGCACGTATTGCAGGTGTCGACATCCCGCGCAACAAGCGCGTTGAGGTAAGCCTGACCTATATCTATGGCATCGGCCGTACGACCAGCCATAATATTTTGGGTCAGGCCGAGGTGAACCCGGACACGCGCGTGCGCGACCTGTCCGAGGCGGAAGTAACACGCTTGCGCCAGCTCGTGGAAAAGGAGTACACCGTCGAAGGTGACTTGCGTCGTGAAGTAGCGATGAACATCAAGCGCCTGGGCGAGATCGGCTGCTATCGGGGTATGCGCCATCGCCGGCATCTGCCCGCTCGCGGCCAGCGCACGCGCACGAATTCGCGCACGCGTAAGGGCCCCAAGAAGACGGTGGCCGGGCGCGGACGTCGCAAGGGCGGTAAGTAAGATTAGTTACGAGTTACAAGTGACGAGTGACGAGTTCGGAACGATTCCGCTCTCGTGACTCGTCGCGATGTAGCCCGCGGATTGCGGAGGAATCATGGGACGGAACAGAAGAGCAGCGCAAGCGACGCGTAAGAAAGCGAAGAAGATGGTGCCCAAGGGGCAGGCCCATATCTATGCCGCCTTTAACAACACCATCGTGACGATCACCGATACCAAGGGCAATACTGTTGCCTGGTCAAGCTCCGGAGCATCCGGGTTCAAGGGCTCGCGCAAGAGCACTCCGTATGCCGCGCGCTTGGCCGGTCAGAACGCGGCTCGCGTCGCTGTGGAGAATGGCGTTCAGGAAGTGGACGTAGTCGTAAAGGGCCCTGGCCCCGGCCGCGAAGCGGCCATTCGCTCCATTCAGGCCAGTGGTATCCGCGTGACATCGATTCAGGATATTACGCCGGTGCCGCACAATGGTTGCCGGCCGCCCAAGAAGCGCCGCATCTAGCATTATCATCCATTAACCTGGCTGCGGAGAGGGAAGAAGGGTCGCCAAGCCTGTAAACCTCTCCCTGCGGGGTCTGGCGAGCCGTTGGCGGTTCGGTAAACCGTTGGCGGTTCGCGCCAAGTTTGGGAGGTCACTAAATTGGCACGTTATACAGGTCCTGTGTGCCGGCTGTGCCGGCGCGAAGGCGAAAAACTGTTTCTGAAGGGGTCGCGTTGCCTGACCCCGAAGTGTTCAGTTGAACGGCGGACCTATCCGCCCGGGCAGCATGGCAAGGAAAATCAGTTCCGCCGCGGTCGCGCGTCGGACTATCTGCTCCAGTTGCGTGAAAAGCAGAAAGCGCGCCGGATCTATGGTGTGCTGGAGCGCCAGTTCAATCGTTACTTTGAGCGCGCGTCGCGCCAGAAGGGTCTGACGGGTTATAACCTCTTGGCCACTCTGGAACGACGTCTGGATAACGTCGTCTACCGGCTGGGCCTGGCCGAATCGCGGCCGCAGGCGCGCCAGCTTGTGCAGCACGGTCACATCCTGCTCAACAATCGCAAGACCAATATCCCGTCGGCGCTCGTGTCGCCCGGTGACGTTGTGTCGGTGCGCCCGGAAAGCACGCGCCGGACCTACTTTAAGGACCTGCGCCAGAATCTGGACGACCGCCGCGTGCCGCGCTGGCTGACGGTTGAAGCCGCCAACCTCAGGGGGCGCGTGGTTAGCGCGCCCGCCCGCGAGGATATCGACATCTCGCTCAACGAGCAGTTGATCGTCGAGTACTACTCGCGATAAGACAGAGTGACGAGCGACGAACGACGAGTTACGGGTGAAGAACGCTTGCTTCACTCGTCACTCCTTACCCGTCACTTGTAACTCGAGGGAGGTAATCTGCAATGGCTATCAATAACCTTGTCATGCCGAAAATCGAAAGCACGGCCATGTCCACCGAATATGGCCGGTTTGTCATCGGCCCTCTGGAGCGCGGTTACGGCACAACCGTAGGCAATGCCCTGCGTCGGGTGCTTATTGCCTCGCTGCCGGGCGCGGCCGTTACGTCGATCCGCGTGACCGATGTGCCGCACGAGTTCTCGGCTATTCCCGGCGTGCGCGAAGACATGATGCAGTTCATCCTGCACGTCAAGCAGCTGCGCTTGCGGCTGGTCAACACCGACATCGCCCGGATGCGTTTGGAAGTGCAGGGCGCTGGCCCGGTCACGGCCGCTGATATCCAGGTCCCGCCGGAAGTAGAGATCATCAACCCGGACCTGTACCTGTTCACGGTCGACTCCGATGACACGTTCCTGGAAGTGGAGATGATGGCCGAAACCGGGCGTGGCTATTCGCCGGCCGAGGACCGCGGCCGCCTGCCCATCGGCGAGCTGCCGGTCGATGCCATCTTCAGCCCAATCCGTCGCGTTGCCTATGAGGTCGAGAAGACCCGCGTCGGCCAGGTCGCGGACTATGACCGCGTGGTGATGGAGATATGGACCGACGGCACGATGAAGCCGGAGGAGGCGCTGGCCCAGGCGGCGCAGATTCTGATGCAACACCTGCGCCCGGTGGCCGGGGTCAGCGAAGAAACCTTCGTGGCGATTGAGGAAGAGCGGGAAGAGGAAACGATTCCCAACGAGATATACGACACGCCTATCGAGCAACTCGACCTGAGCGTGCGAGTATTCAATTCACTCAAGCGCACGGGCATCACCAAGGTCGGCGAGATGTTGGAGATGCTGGACCGCGGCGAAGAGACCATGCTGGCTATCCGGAACTTCGGCGAAAAGTCGCTGGACGAGTTGAAGCAACAGTTGCGCCTGAAAGGTTTTCTGGCCGAAGAAGATGAGGCTAAGCGCTCGGCCTGAGCTTAGGGAAATGTAACGCGGGTTGGCCCGCGCTGACAGGAGTAGACGATGCGACACAAAGTACATGGCCGGAGGCTCGGCCGGAATACCGCCCAGCGCAATTCATTGCGGCGCAACCTGGTGGCCGACCTGCTGACGTTTGAGCAGATCACGACCACCGAGGCCAAGGCGCGCACCATTCGCCCCGAGGCGGAGAAGATCATCACGCTGGCGAAGCGCAGCCTGGCGAAGGCCGGCGAAAAGCCCGAGTCGGTCATTCATGCCCGGCGATTGGCAGCGGCGCGCTTGCCCAACGTGCGCACGACTGAAGACGAAGACGGCACGTTCCAGGAAGTGGATGTAGTGCGCAAGCTCTTCGACGAGATCGCGCCCCGTTACGCCACCCGTCCCGGCGGCTACACGCGCATGGTGAAGATCGGCCGCCGCCCCGGCGACAACGCCGACATGGCCGTTGTCATGCTGGTTAATGATTAGGTGGCGCGACCGAGGCTAACCGACCGGATGACGCAGGCGAAGTGAGCGGCAACGCCACGGCCCGGGCTTACCGGGCCACCGTCCAGTATGACGGCACTGCTTACTTCGGTTTTCAACGACAGCGCCGCGGCCCCGGCCGCGAGGGCGCTTCGATTCAGGAAGAACTGGAACAGGCTCTGGCCCGGCTGGCCGGCCACTCGATCCGAGTGACCGGAGCCGGGCGCACCGACGCCGGCGTGCATGCGACGGGTCAGGTAGTGGCCTTTACAATCGAGTGGCCGGCTCAACATGGCGCGACAGCGCTCTTGAGGGCTCTGAACGCCAACTTGCCGCAGGATGTTGTGGTTAGCGAATTGGCCGGCGCGCCGCCCGGGTTTCACCCCCGGTTCGACGCGCGGCGGCGAACGTATGAGTACCACATCTTGAACGCGCCTGTCCGGCAACCGCTCTTGCGGTGGCGGGCCTGGCACGTTTCGACTGTCCTGGACATGGCGCGGATGAACGAGGCGGCGTCGCTGTTGAATGGGATGCAGGACTTCGCGACGTTCGGTCGCGCGCCCGTGGGTGAGAACACGGTGCGTGAGGTGGTCGGCGCCCAGTGGCGGCGCGAGGGGCAATTGCTTGTCTTTCGCATTACCGCTGATGCCTTCCTCTATCGCATGGTGCGTAGCGTGGTCGGCTCGTTGAAAATGGTGGGCAGCGGCCGCTGGTCGGTAGACGACTTTGCGGTGGCGCTGCGGGCGCGCGAGCGCAAGCGCTCGGCGACAGCGGCGCCGGCCCACGGTCTGTATCTGGTGGCGGTTGAGTATGATGAGGCCGCCTCGGTCGGCTGAATGTAACATGGACTCAGAAACCCGGCGGCTTGCCGGTGGAGGAATGGGTGTGATGAAAACGTACGTAACCAAACCTGCGGAAGTGGAGCGCGCTTGGTACGTTGTGGATGCTGAAGGACAGACGCTGGGGCGGCTGGCTTCGTCCATTGCGACGATCCTTCGCGGCAAGCACAAGCCGATCTATAATCCGGCGGTGGACTGCGGCGATTACGTCATTGTGGTCAATGCCGATAAGGTTGCCGTCACGGGACGGCGTCTGGAGCAGAAGCGGTACTATCGCCACTCGCTCTACATCGGCGGGCTGAAGGAGATTAGTCTGCGCGACCAGCTCCAGCAGCATCCGGAACGGGTGATTGAATCGGCCGTGCGCGGCATGTTGCCGAAGAACGCCCTTGGCCGCAAGATGTATAAGAAGCTGAAGGTTTATGCCGGGGCGGAACACCCGCACCTGGCGCAACAGCCGCAGCCGATGGAGCTGTAAGACAGTCCGCAAGACGTGAGGAAGCACTATGAGTGAGTATTACGAAGGGATCGGCCGGCGCAAGGAAGCTTCGGCGCGCGTGCGCATCTTCGTGCGCGACGCGGCGCAGGCGGAAGGTCCTACCTTCATCGTCAACGACAAGCCGGTGGAAGAGTATTTCCCCCGCTACGGTGATTACCGGATCCTGGTCGGCCCGCTGGAAGATAGCGGCTTGATGGGGCGCGTCGACGTGACGGTGCAGGTGGATGGCGGCGGCATTACCGGCCAGACGAGCGCCGTGCGGCTGGGCCTGGCGCGTGCCCTTGTCAAGTATGACGAGAACTTGCGCACCCCGCTGCGTTCAGGCGACCATCTGACGCGGGACGCTCGCGTGAAGGAACGCAAGAAGCCCGGTCTGAAGCGCGCCCGCAAGGCTCCGACCTACACCAAGCGCTAGTCTGTAACGCGAAACTGTGGTTTCGCGCTACGCTGTTCATGACCATCACCATTGTTGGTCTTGGCCCGGGAGATGCCGGCCTGATAACGCGTCAGGCCTGGCATCTCCTTTCTGCGGCCGATGCCATCTACCTGCGCACCGCCCGTCATCCGGCTGTCGCCGGCCTCCCCGCCCATCTGACGCTTCACAGCTTCGATAACGTCTACGACGAAGCGGACGACTTCGCCGCCGTCTATGGCCACATCGCTCAAGAAATCTTGCGGCTTGGGCGCGAGGGCGACGTGATTTACGCCGTGCCCGGCAACCCGTACGT
>WBZT01001587.1_pt1 | contig 16495 bp, 8 predicted proteins | sample 5204241 | NCBI WGS metagenome assembly WBZT01 (sample SAMN12344358, study PRJNA552823) | activated sludge metagenome | biome: Activated sludge suspended growth; feature: Nitrification reactor; material: Wastewater; isolation source: activated sludge from nitrification reactor of wastewater treatment...
GGTCAACGTCCTGGTGCACAACGAGCGGCTGGACAACGACAACGTGCTGGAGATCTTCGGCCAGTACGACCTGATCGTGGACGGCACCGACAACTTCGCCACCCGCTACATGGTCAACGACGCCTGCGTGCTGCTGGACAAGCCGTACGTCTGGGGCTCGATCTTCCGCTTCGAGGGGCAGGCGTCTGTGTTCTGGGAGTCGCACGGTCCGCAGTACCGCGACCTCTATCCCGAGCCGCCGCCGCCGGGCATGGTGCCGTCGTGTGCCGAGGGTGGCGTGCTGGGCGTGTTGTGCGCGTCGATCGGCTCGATCATGGGCACCGAAGCAGTCAAGCTGATCACAGGGATCGGCGAGCCCCTGTTGGGTCGCTTGATGGTCTACGACGCTTTGGACATGTCCTACCGGACGGTCAAAATCCGCAAGCACCCGCAGACCCCGCAGATCACCGAGTTGATCGACTACGACTACTTCTGCGGCACGATCAGTGACGAGGCGGCCGAAGCTGCCAAGGACTCGACTATCAGCGTCAAAGACCTGGCCCTGATGCTCGAGCAACGCGAGCGAGGCGAGCGGGACTTCCTGCTGGTCGACGTGCGCGAGCCCAATGAGTGGGACATCGTGAACATCCCCGGGGCCGTGCTCATGCCCAAGGGGCAGTTCATGTCGGGAGAGGCTCTGCAGGAGTTGCCACAGGAGAAGCAGGTTGTCTTCCACTGCAAGGTCGGCGGGAGGTCCGCGGAGGTGCTGGCTCTGGCCAAGGCAGCCGGGTTCTCCGACGCGGTGCACGTGGGCGGCGGGGTTGTGGCTTGGGTGAACCAGATCGAGCCGGACAAGCCCAACTACTGAGCCCGGCGCTTTGTCGCGTTGTCATCGCTAATCCCGGCGTGTCGTGACCACGACGCGACAGCGCGGGCAACTTCGCGACAAAACCCAGGCGAGCTACAACAACTCGTTGCGCTGCAGGGAGTTGAACGCGAACCAGCCCGGAATCGTGGGCAGCCAGAACGTCACCAACCGGAACAGCAGCACGCTGGACACCGCGATGCCGCCCGGAATGCCGGCCGCAGTCAGACCGGCGGACAGCGCGGCTTCGACCGCACCCAAACCGCCCGGCGTCGGGGCGGCTTGACCGATCGTGGCACCGGCGAGGTAGACCACGGCGATGGCGGCCAGCGGAGCAGAACCGCCGAACGCCCAGACGCAGGCGACCAGACAAATGATGTAGCCGAGGTTGAGCAGCACGATGCCGCCGACACCCACCGCGAGTTTGCGGGGTTGCTGGACGAGGGTGAGCAGTCGCGGCCCCACCTGCTGGAAGATCGGGCGGATGCGCCGCGTGATCCAACGCCGGGTCCATGGCAGCAACAGCAGGATCACCGCAGCGACTAACCCCCCAATCAGGACGAAGACGGCCCACGACGGTGGTGTGAAGTCGCTCTCCTGCCGGGTTCCGGCGATCAGTCCGAAGCCCAGAAGCAGCAGCAGGTGGACCACGAACGCCATCACCTGCGAGACGCCGACGCTGGCCGCTCCCAGAGCGGGATTGACGCCCGCGCGCTGGAGGTAACGCAGGTTCACAGCGACAGCACCCAGCGTCGGCGGCGAAATCAGCGTCGCGAACGAGGCGGCCAACTGCGCCTGCAGCGTGCGGAAGAACTGCAGCCGCTCGGGGACGAAGCCCTCCAATGCCATGGTGGCTGCGATGTAGGTCAGACCGGACAGCAGCAGCCCGACGAAGGCCCAGCCCCAGGATGCCTGCGAGATAAGTTCCGGCAGGTTCACCTGCGCGAGCTGGGTCAACAGGATGTAGCCCGCGACCGTCCCGGCGACCAGCGTGAACAGCATCTTCGGCCGCAGCCGCTCGAACTCGACCTGCTCCGGGTTGGGGTTCGGCGACAGCTCGATGAGCAGGTCGCGCAACTGCACCAGGATGTCCTTGCGCTTGCGGATGGCTCGGCGGGTTTCGTTGGACAGTGCGATCGGTTGCAGCACCCCGAGCGCCTTGACCAGGCGCAGGGGGCCGAGTACGCGCTGTCCGGAAGCCACGGCGCGGTTGGGGCTGGTCAACAGAGACAGCGTGCACAGCAGTTCAGCCAGGTCCAGTCGCATCGCGACATCGCTGGCGGCGATCGCTCCGTCGTCGGTGTGCAGCAGCCAGATCTTGCCTTGCTCGTCGCGCAGCAGATGTTCGGCGGTTAGGGAGCGGTGGGTGATGCCCCGGTCGTGCAACTCACGCAGTGCCCGCCAGGCGTTGTCGAGTTCGGAGTCCGACAGGTCCGCGCCGATCTGCGCGAACGTCTTGCCGTTGATCCGGGGGAAGGCCAGCAGTGCCGCGTCCTCGTCGATCTGCACCGCGGCCAGCAGCGGTGGCGTGGGAGCGCCGGCAGCTATTGCCGCATAGGCCTGCAACGCCGTGCGCTCCAGCCGCCGGCGCATGCTCAAGCGCGAAGGGGCGCTGTCGTCGCGCACCCGCAGCGTTCGCCAGAAACTTGCCGCCACCCCTGCTCCTTCGAGGTCCCGGTCCAGGACCAGGACGTTCAGGGTCTCGGCGGCCCGCGTGGTGGCGACGTAGCGACGGCCCGCGCTGAACTCGCGGTGGGCGCGCAGCACCGTGACGGGGTAGCCCACTTCCTCCAGTGCGGTCGCCACGGCCAGTCCGCTGGGGCGGGTAGTGGGCGTGCCGAGGGTGTAGCGCATGGCCAGGCCGACGGCCCATCCCATCAGGATCGACAGGGCCAGCGCCGTGGCAGTGATACCACCGGTGACGATGTTGGCCAGCACGATGGCGGCCACGACGAGGATCGAGATCGGACCGAACCGTGGCCGTTCCACCAGCCGCGAGATCGTGATGAACGCCACCAGGCCGGCCAGGATCGCGCTGAGCGGCGGGAGTTGCCCGGGGGTCTCCTGCCCGGTGAGCGTGAGCAGCAATCGCGGATTCGGGTAGCGAGTGATGATCCAGGCGATCACCGAGGTCAGGATCACCGCAACGGCGAGTCCGGCCAGGGCTTCGGCCAGCATGCGGCCGCGTCGCCGCACCATGAGGTCGAAGGCCGCCGCGAGCGGCAGTGCCAGGACGCCGAGCAGCCCGATCACGTTCGCCGCCACGACGATCAGCCCGGGGATGCGGTCGGAGGCCTCGGTCAGGTCGCTCTCCAGACCGGCCGCCGTGGCTGAAGCGAAGTAGGCGATCGCCAGGATCAATGCGGCTGTCCCGAAGGCGACCACCAGGCGCAGCAGGTCGATCGGGCGGCGCAGCCGGCGCGGGATGACGTCGGCCTCGATCACCACCGTCTCGAGGTCGGCTTGGCGTGCGGGTTCCGGGGGGATCGGGGCGGGTTCGCTGGGGGCTTCCGGTTCGGCCGGAACGGCCACCGGAGCCGGCGGTTCGGCCGGGGCGAACGGACTCGTCGCGGGCACGGGGTCATCCCCGTTCAGCCGGACAGTCGGGTCGCCACTCACAGATGCATGGTGTCAGATTCCGCTGTGGGCGCCCCCGCCCGTGCCGATATCAATGATGTGCCTAGCGGGGGGAATCCTTGTCGCTGGGGCACATTGCCGAAGGGTTCACGCCGTCGCCCGCCGAACGCACGATCAGTGGGCACGCTGGCGTTTGAACGATGTGCCCGCCGGACCAGATTCTCGTCGCTGGGGCACATTGTTGAACTCTGGGCGCAAGACCGGCCAGACGTGTCAAACCCGTGTGATGTCCTATGAACATGCCCACCCCGATCCAGTTGCGCTGGCCCTCGCCGCGAGCGGCGCAGTGGCGCCCGGATCCCGCGCAACAGGCGGTGATCGCGCATGACCGCGGGCACCTGCGGGTGCTGGCGGGACCGGGAACGGGCAAGACCAGCGTCATCGTGGCCGCCGTCCGGGAGCGGATCGAGCGCGGGGAGCCGGCCGGCTCGATGCTCGTGCTGACCTACGGACGGATGGCCGCGCAGGAGTTGCGGCAGCGGCTGACCGTAGGGGCGACTGCCGTGCCGGTGGCAACCACGTTCCACGCGCTGGCCCGGCGGTTGCTGATGAGCAGCGATCCCAGGCTGCGGCTGATGGGCGCACCCGAGCAGGAGTCGGTCCTGCGCGAGATCGTGCGGGTCAGTAAACACCTGCCTGTCGAACTCGAACCGGCCCGGCACAGCCGCGGTCTCACCGAGCAGGTCCGCGCATTCATCGCCGCGGCGCAGTCCCGGGGCGTGGCCCCGGACGAGCTGGACCTCGGCGATCCGCTGGCCAGGGCGGCGGCGCTGGTCTACGGCGAATACCTGGACGTGATCGGGCTGGCTGGCAACCTGGATTATGCCGAACTGATCCGGCGGGCCACGCGGTTGATCGCCGACGACCCGCCCGCCTCGGTGCGGGCGCTGGACACGATCTTCGTCGACGAATACCAGGACACTGACCCTGCACAAGTCCGCTTTCTGCAGCAGCTCGCGGCGCACGGCGCGAACGTGGTCGCGGTGGGCGACCCGGATCAGGCGATCTACGGCTTCCGGGGGGCCGACGCAGATGGTCTGCTGCGCTTCGACGAGGTGTTTGCGCAGCCCTCCTGCACGACGATCGCACTGGAAACCACCCGCCGCTTCGGTCCACAGCTGGCCGACGTGGCGACCCGGGTCGTACCGCGCAACGCACTGGGCAGCGTCGGGGTACAGCAGACCCAGCGCCACCGGCGGCCGACCCCTGCTGGGCCTGCGGGCAAAGCCACCTTCCGCGTGTACGAGTCGGAAGCCGCGCAGGCCGACCACATCGCTGACCTGCTCCGCCGCGTATATGCGGGGTCGTCGGAGGTGTTCGATGTGCAACTGGATTGGTCGCAGATGGCCGTGCTCGTGCGCTCTGGCAGCCGTGACCTGCCATCGTTGCAGCGAGCATTGACTGCTGCAGGCATCCCCGTGCAGGTCCCCCAGGACGACATTCCCGTCGCCCGGATGCCCGCAGTCCGCCCCCTGCTGGACGTTCTGAAGGCCGCGGCCGGAGCCGATGGCGGGCTTACCGGTGACCGTGCCTCAGATCTGCTGCAGTCACCGCTGGTGGGCCTGACAGCGCGCGATGTCACCAAGATCGGGCGCTTGCTGCGCCGGAAGGCCGCGGCCAGTGGCGCAACGCCAGCCTCCTCCGCCGAACTGATCGCCGCGGCGCTCGATGACGCGGACTTGCTGGCTCCGCTTCCTGAGGGCCTGGCTGTTCCGGCTGGCAGGCTGGCTGGGTTGTTGGAGCAGGTGCGGGCCCAGATCCACGCGGGAGAACCGCCGTCAGCATTGCTGGACCTCATCTGGAACGCCACGCCCTGGCCACGGCGCCTGCGCCGGGATGCCCTCGGCGGTGGCCGCCGGGCTCTGGACGCCGACGCAGTGCTTGATGCTGTCATGGAACTGTTCGTCCTGGCCGAGCGCTCCGACGAGGCGTTCGAACAGGTCCGCTCGGTCGAGCAGTTCTTGGCGCAACTGGAGGATCAGGCCATCCCGGCCGCGCCCGACCAGCAACGGGCCACCTCCCGCCCGGCCGTCGCGCTGCTCACGGCGCACCGGGCCAAGGGAAGCCAGTGGCCGCTGGTGATCGTGGCCGGTGTGCAGGAGGGACTGTGGCCGGATCTGCGTCCGCGACCAGCACTTCTGACCGGGGGTGGCGGCGACGGTTGGCGCAGCCAGCAGATGCTCGACGAGCGCAGGTTGTTCTTCGTGGCCTGTACCCGTGCGTCACAAGCGCTGCTGGTGTGTGCCGTGAAGAGCAGCGCGGAGGACGGGCTGCAACCCTCGCCGTTCCTGAGCCTGGCCGCAGGTGAGCAACCCGTCATCGAGGTGCCCGGTCGGCCGCGCCGGCCCTTGACCCCGGTCGGTGTGGTGGCCGGCCTGCGGCAGATCCTGCTGGACCCGGCGAGCAGCCCGGCCCTGCGGGTAGCGGTCTGGGAACGGCTGCTGGATCTGGCCGATCGCCGTGATGACCACGGCCGCCGGGTCTTCCCGTGGGCTGACCCTGTGAGGTGGTGGGGTCATCGGGACTGGACAGTCAGCGAGCGCCCGTGGCAGCCACCCGATCAGCCACTGGTGCTGTCCGCCTCCGGGGTTGAGTCCTACGTCACCTGCCCCCGGCGCTGGTTCCTGCAGAAGCGGGTCAAGGCCGACGAGGTGGCGAGCACCAGGATGGCCTTCGGGTCGCTGCTACATCTGTGCGCCGAGGCCGTGGCGGCCGGGGACCTCGAACCCGACGAGCAACAGATCGCCGAGGTCCTCGACCAGGTCTGGACAGCGATCGGCTATGCGCCGGGATGGCAGGAGCGCTACGAGCGGGAGGAGGCCCAACAGGCCACTAGGCGGCTGCTCACCTGGCTGAAGAACACCCCTGGTGAGTTCGTCGGTGCGGAGCAGGAGTTCGACATGCCCGTCGCCTTGGACGGCGATGAGACCGTAACGCTCAAGGGCGCCGTCGACCGCATCGACCGGGTGGGCGACCAGTTGCTGATCACCGATTTCAAGACCGGCAAGCCCGCTACCCACAAGGCTGCCGAGGAGCACATCCAGCTCGGGTTGTATCGGTGGGTGGCTGAACTCGGCGGACTAGGTGTGCCGCAGGACGCGATCGCGCAGTTGCTATACGTGCGGCACGACGCTCCGGCCAAGCACGCGGAACTAGGCGCGAAAGCCCTTGTTCAGGACACCCCGGACCTGGGCTGGGTTCAGCCGGTAGTGGACGCCACTGCTGCCGGGATCCGCGCCCAACTGGCTCCGGCCCGGCCTGGGGACCACTGCCGGTTCTGCACGTTCCAGAGTTCGTGTCCGGCCCGTCCAGAGGGGCTGGAGGTGGCGCCATGAACCGCGAGCAGATGCAAGCCATCCTCGGCTTCTTGCCCAGTGACGAGCAGTGGGCCGCCATCACGGCACCGCTGGACGCTCCGATGCTGGTGCTAGCCGGCGCCGGTTCCGGCAAGACCGCCGTGATGTCGGCCCGGATCGTCTGGGCGGTGAGTACCGGCCGGATTGCACCGGAACAGGTCCTGGGCCTGACGTTCACGCACAAAGCCGCGGGCGAACTGGCCACCCGTACCCGTACGTACCTGGACGCGCTGCACCTCAGTGAGGACACGGGTGATCCGGCGATTTCGACGTTCCACGCGTTTGCTGTCGATCTCATCGCCGAGTTCGGCCTACTCGCCGGAGCCGAGCCGTCGGCGACGCTGCTGAGCCCGACCGACCTCGCGCAGGCGACGTTCCGCAGCGTGGTGGGCAGCCGGGTACCCTGCGAGGACTTCGGCACCGGCCACATCGACACCGTGCGCCAGCGCGTCCAGTCGCTGGACGAGCAGTTGTCCGAGCATCTGTGCGCGCCCGAGGACTTACGGAAGTTCGATCGCCGGCTGATCGAGGACCTCGCCACGCAGTCGGGAGCGGACGCCCAGAAGACCGTGCTCGCCTCGCGTCGCCGGATCCTCGCATCACAGGTCGTCGAGGAGGTCCGGGCGGACCGGGCGGCCAGCGCGCAGGTGGGCTTCGCCGATCTCATGCGGCTGGCGGCGTTGATCAGCCGCATGCCTCTGGTCAGCGCGCAGTTGCGCGAGCGGTACCGGATGGTGCTGGTGGATGAGTACCAGGACACCAGCGTCGCACAGGCCGATGTGCTCGCCTCGCTGTTCGGCTCCGGTCACCCCCTGACTGCCGTCGGTGACCCGCTGCAGGCCATCTACGGATGGCGGGGGGCCTCTGTGGCCAATATTGACGGCTTCCCGCAGGCGTTCGGGGCCCGGGTGCGGCCGTTGACCGTGAACCGTCGCTCGGGGGAGCGCATCCTGGACGCCGCCAACGCGGTCGCGACGCCGGTCCGGGCCCAGCATCCCGGGGTGGAGGTTCTGCGGCCCGGCGGCGACGACGTCGGACAGGCTGTGGCAGGCATGTTCGCCACGTTCGCGGAGGAGACTGCGTGGCTGCTCGAGCAGATCCACGGGCAGCTCGACGGGGGTCGCCCACCGGAGGAGATCGCGGTCTTGTGCCGGACGAACAAGGACGTAGCCGAGATCGCCGCCGCCATGCGAGCGGCGGGCATTCCCACGGCCGCCGCTGCGTTGGGCTCGGTGCTACACATGCCCGAAGTCGTCGAAGTGCTCAGCGTCCTGCGCGTGCTGCAAACCGGCGACAACGCGGCGCTGGTGCGGCTGCTGACCGGTCCCCAATGGCGGATCGGCACCGAGGACCTGGCGGCCTTGGGATCCCGTGCCCGAGGCTTCCTGGACGCCGGCAGGAACGAGCCCGGGACCTTCGACGAGCGTGTGCAAGAGGCGGTGACCGGTGTCGACCCGGTCGAGGTCGTGACCCTGCTCGAGGCCGTGTACGACCCAGGGCCGGCCGTCAGCGAGGACGCCCGCGCTCGACTCGCGGAGCTTGCCGCCCAGTTGGATGCCATCCGTCCCGCGCTGGCGGCTGGTGTCGAGGAGGCGGCGCATCGCACCGTCGAGGTGACCGGGCTCGGGGTCGAGGTCCGGCTCGGGCCCCTCGCGGTGTCGCGGATGGACGGCCTGGCGGCCCTGTTCGACCTGATCGGGATGTACCGCACGGGCCATGACGACCCCTCGGTGGGCGCGTTCCTGCACTGGCTGGACTTTGCCCGGCAGCTCGACGAGACTCCGGACACCGACCTTCCGATCCGTGGCGGGGCCGTGCAGGTCATGAGCGTGCACCGGGCGAAGGGTCTGGAGTGGGACTGCGTGTTCGTGCCGTGTCTGAGCGCTGGGATCTTCCCCTCCAGCCAGGGCCGCAACCTGTGGACCACGAACTACAAGGAACTGCCCTACCCTCTGCGCGGGGATCGCAGCCGGCTGCCGCACCTGCCGGACTGGACGCTGCGTGGCTACAAAGCCGCGATGTCTGATCTGAAAAGGCAGTACGCAGAGCAGGACGCGTTCGAGGAGAACCGGCTGGCCTACGTCGCGCTGACCCGGGCCCGGGAGTTCCTGGCCACGACCGGGCACTGGTACTCCGCCCAGGGCAAGCAGCGCCCCCCAAGCCCGTACCTGCTGGCGGTGCGCGACGTGGCGGGTGTGGAGATCGTCGAGTGGCTGGAAGAGTGCCCGGAACCACCGGTGCCGACCGACTCCAGCGATGTGGACTGGCCGGCCGCCATCTACACCGACGTCTCGCCTCCGCCTGCGGCAGCCGATCCGCTGACGCTGGAGGAGTCCGCGCGGCTGACCGCGCTGGATGCCGACATCGAGGCGGTGTACGCCCGCGAGTGCGCACAGTCTCGTCCGGTCACCGAGGTGGACCTGCCGGCCGCGCTCAGCGCCAGCCTGCTGATGCGAGTCTCGAAGGATCCACAGGCGGCTGCCGAGGACCTCGTGCGGCCCATGCCGCGGATCACGCCCGCCGCCGCTCGCCGGGGAACGGCCTTCCACGAGTGGGTGGCTGCTTCCCACCAGCAGTTGTCGTTACTGCCCGAGTGGGATGCTGCGGCCGATGCCGATCTGGCCGGCGACGACGAGCTGGCCGCGTTCATCGCCGGCTATCGGAAGACCCCCTACGCCCAGCTGGTTCCGTACGCCGTCGAGACCGAGGTGGCCGTGCCGGTCGCCGGTGCGGTGGTGCGCGGGGTCATCGACGCCGTTTACGAGCACGACGACGGCACCTGGGAGATCGTCGACTGGAAGACCAATCGCGAGCAGACTGCCGATCCCCTTCAGCTGGCGGTCTACCGGGCGGGCTGGGCCGCGCAGATGGGGGTGGATCCTGCCGACGTGCGTGCGGCGTTCGTGTATGTCCGGGACGGGGAGGTGGTACGCCCGGAACTGCCAGAGCTCGACGAGCTCGTGTCCCAGGCACTCACGGCCGATCCGTGAGCATTCCGGGCATCGGTGAGCACCACGGACGGGTTTTCGGCGCCCTGCATGCTCACCGATGCCCTCAATGCTCACCGATGGCGACTTCACCCAGCGGGCCGTCGGTGGCTTCTACAGCGCGAACTCGGCAGTCACCGCGCAATGGTCGGACACCGGCAGGGCGTGCACTTTCCCGCCGTAGCCGGCGATGCCGTCGGACAGGATGTGGTCGAACTGCACGCGCGGCTTGAACACCGGGTAACTCGGTCCCGTTTCGGTTTCCCGCCACTTCGTGACCCGGGCGGCGATCCGGCCGGGCAGGTTGAAGTCGCCGAGCAGGATCACCGGTCGTGGCATATCAGCCAGCCACTGCTTCACCTGCCGCAGCTGCCGCGTGTTCGTGAACGGCACGAACGACAGGTGCACCGTGCACACGGTCACCGGCGTCGGCAGATCGAGCACCGCGGCCACTGCTGCTCGCGGCTCGTCCGGAACCCGCAGAACGCGTGGCCGCGGGCTGCCCGGAACGAGTAGCGGCATGGTGACGTTGGCCGGGTCCATCAGCAGGTAGCGCCATTCGCGGACTGCGATCCGGCTGACCAGCCCCACCCCGTACTTCGGCGCCCGGAACTCTCCCCGCCAGGCCGCCGCGACGTCGGCATCGGTGCTGGGCCGGAAGTCGGCCTTCGGTCCCGGTGTGCCGACGACCGTGGGGACGAAGCGGTACTCGCTGGCCCCCAGAGCATCTGCGGCCAGCGCCGTCTGGTCGACCATCCCGCTGCGAGGTTGCGCGGCATCCACCTCCTGCAAGCCCAGCACGTCGACATCGAGTCCAGCGACCGAGTCCCGCAGCGCATCGACGTCTTGTTCGGCGGCACCGCCGAGCACCCGCATCCCGTGCAGAAGGTTGTAGCTGCCGACCCGCAGGACGGGCATCAGCGCACGCCCTCGCCGGCCTCCTCGGTCGGGACCTTGCGCACGCCCACCTTGCTGCGCATCCATTCACGGGCGGGTTCCTCGATGAAGCGCCACGCGCACCAGGCCAAACCGACGGTGGACGCGATCAGCGCCAGCGTGCTGAGCAGGTACAGCGGTCCGCCACTGATGCCGACCACGTCCATCCCCGCCCGCCACAGGCCGTACCAGACGAGGTGGATCAGGTACATCGAGTAGGAGATGAAACCTCCGAGCACCAGCCAGTGGGTGCTGAGGAATCGCGACGGCGCGCCGTTGGACAGCGCCAGCGAGCCAAGCCACAGCACCAGCAGCGGGATGATGATGACGTAGCCGCGAGGAGCTTCGTCGGGCAGACCCTCCCACTGCAGGGAGTCGATGTGGCCCATCACGACCGCGATGCCGACGATGACGATCGGCACCACCCAGGCCAGGGCGCTGGCGCTGCGCTTGGCGCCTGCGCTGTGCTGCCACTTACGCACGGCGAGGTAGGTGAACGCGCCGGCCGTGAACTCGGTGCCGATCCGGATCGTGCTGGCCCAGCCCTGGGTGAGGAACGGGTCGTCGTCGCGGGTCAGTCCTATGTAGAGCAGCGGCGTCAGGCACAGGAACGCGATGCCGGCCAGTGCCCACGGCCCGAGCCGATCGCGCAGCCGCCAGACGACCAGGATCAGCAAAGGGAAGAACAGGTACGCCAGCCACTCCATGGACAGCGACCACGCCGGGAAATTCCAGCCGCGGGACGGATCCGGCCCCCATTCCTGGATCATGAGCACCTGCTTGAGGTACGACGGAACCGTCATCCAGTCGCGCTTGGGCTCGCCCTTGACCACCATCTCGGCAAGGGCCGCCAGCCCGGCGACGTTGAGCATCACGAAGTACACCGGGTACACGCGGGCCAGGCGTAGCCAGTAGAAGTTCAGGCTGCCCGCCCACGTGAGTTTCGGGCCGAGCCGGGTGAGGTAGGTATGGGTGAGGATGAAGCCGGACAGGGCGAAGAAGAGGTCCACCCCCACCGAGCCCAGCCGCAACACTTCGTGCAGGACGGGCACCAGAATGCCCGCGGCGGCCAGCGACGGCTGGAAGTGGTAGAGCATCACCCACGCCGCGGCGACGAAGCGCACGCCGGTGAGTTGCTTGATGAAATCGCCCATGCCCGCCAATCCTGACACACGGGCTACGGTGTGCCTGTGTGGCCCACGCCGGAACCCGACCTTTTCGTTCGCGACGAGCGCGACCGCACGGATCCGCAGCGGCTGGCCGCCTTGTGGCAGGCGCCCGAGCGCCGGCTGATCGGGGTGCACAAGGGCCGCGTCGACCTCGACCCGCCGGACTCGGGGGAACGGATCCTGCTGGGTTGCGCGGACGGTGCGCCGTGGTTCGCGATCCGCGGGCAGGGGAGTCAGGACCTGCGGCTGGTGGCCGACGACCTGGAGCCGGTCGAGCGCTCGGCGGCGTTGACGGCCGTTGCGCTGGACAACTGGCACGCTGCCCATTCACACTGCCCGCGCTGCGGGGAGCCGACCGGGATCGAGCGGGCCGGCTGGGTGCGCCGCTGCCCGGCCGATTCCTCCGAGCACTTTCCCCGTACCGACCCGGCCATCATCACGCTGGTGATCGACGACCAGGAGCGCGCACTGCTCGGCCGCAGGGGGATCTGGCCGGACGGCTGGTACTCGACATTGGCCGGCTTCGTGGAACCGGGGGAGACGTTCGAGCAAGCTGTCGTGCGCGAGGTCGGGGAGGAGGCCGGGGTCGTTGTTCCTGTCACGGGCGTCCAGTACCGGGCCACGCAGCCGTGGCCATTCCCGAGTTCGCTGATGATCGCATTCACCGCGCACACCCACGCTCAACCGACTACCCCGGACGGCGACGAGATCGCAGAGAGCCGGTGGTTCAGCCGTGAAGAATTCCGGGCGGGTGCCGAGGCAGGTCAGGTGCGGATCCCGCCGCGGATCTCGGTGGCCCATCACCTGATCGCCGATTGGTTCGGCGAAGAGATCCCGCAGATCTGGAGCCGTTGAGTCCGGATCGCCCATCCCCGGCCGCAGTGTCCGACCCGGATGTGAGGATGCCCGTGTGGACCCCGACCAGATTCTTGCCCCGCTTGACCCGGATCAACGCGCCGTGGCCACGGCCGTGGCCGGTCCGGTGGCGGTGCTGGCCGGAGCCGGAACTGGCAAGACTCGCGCGCTGACCCACCGGGTGGCTTATGGCGTCGCGACCGGGGTCATGGACCCGCGCCGAACGCTGGTGGTCACGTTCACGACCCGTGCCGCCGGAGAGTTCGGGCGCCGGCTGCGGGGGATGAATGTCGACGGGGTGCGGGTCCGTACGGTGCACTCCGAGTCCTTGCGGCAATTGCAGTGGATGTGGCCGCGCACGGTCGGCGGCGCCATGCCACGGGTGCAGGCCAGCAAGTACCCGCTGGTCATGTCGGCGTTGAACAAGCTCGGCATTCGGCTCGATGACGCCGGCCGTCGGGATGCGACCAGCGAGATCGAGCGGGCCAAGGCGATGGGCGTGGCCCCCGAGCAGGTTGGGGCCACGGGTGTCCTGCAGGAACGGCTGCCGGAGGTCTACCAAGCCTACGAAGACGTCAAAGCCGCCTCCGGTGTCGTCGATTTCGAGGACATCCTGCTGCTCAACGCGGGTCTGATCAAGGACAACATCACCATCGCCGAGCAGGTCCGACAGTGGTGTCGCTGGATCACGGTGGACGAGTTCCAGGACGTGTCGCCCCTGCAGCACCAGGTTCTCGAGGGGTGGCTGGGCGGTCGCGACGAACTCTGCGTCGTGGGCGACCCATCACAGACGATTTACACGTTCGCCGGCGCGAGCAGCGAGTACCTACTGGGCTTCCGTAGCCGCTGGCCGGAGGCGACGGTCCTGCAGTTGACCCGCTCCTACCGATGTGTGCCGCAGGTCATCGAGCTGGCGAACCAGGTGCTCGCCGGCGCGGAGACCCGGGCCCGGCTGACCCTGCATTCACAGCGCACAGACGTCGGTGAGGTGCACACCCGCGTGCACGACACCGACCAGGACGAGGCGGCCGCGGTGGCCGAGGCGATTGGCAAGCACATCACCACCCGCTCTGCCTCGGAGATCGCGATCCTGGTTCGCACCAATGCCGCCACAGCCCGCTTCGAGCGGGAGCTGCAGGCTGCTGGCATCCCGTACACGGTGCGCGGCACGGCCCGCTTCATGCAGCGCCCCGAGGTCAAGCGAGCGGTCTCGCTGCTGCGGGTGGCCGCCAAGCACACCAGCGACCAGCCGGTGGCAGATCGGGTCGCCGCGGCCTTGGAGCCGATGGGATTCACCTCCGAACCGCCGCTCGGGCAGGCCCAGCGCGAGGAGTGGGAGTCGCTGGCAGCGCTGGTCGGTCTGGCGCGTGGGCACGACACCCTCGAGGCGCTGATCGCCGATTTGGACGAACGCGCCGAGACCGACGACGCTCCTGTTGCGGACGCGGTAACGCTGGCCTCGCTGCACTCGGCCAAGGGCTTGGAGTGGGACGTCGTGTTCCTGCCGGGGCTGTACGAGGGTGGTCTGCCGCTGCGCTACCAGGGGGAACTTGTGGACGTGGAGGAGGAACGGCGGTTGTTCTACGTCGGCGTCACCCGCGCCCGCGACGTGCTGGAACTGTCCTATGCGGTGCAAGGAAACCGGCGGGAGCCCCGGCAACCATCCCGGTTCCTGCCTGATGCGCCGCGCCGGGCCAAGCAAGTTCAGCCCCGCAAAGCCGCCACGGTGCAGGGCTGCCGGGTGTGTGGCAAGCGGCTGAGCCCGGGCGTGGAGCGGGCGCTGGGTACGTGTCGCACCTGTCCCAGCGACGTCCCGGTCGAGATGGTCGACGCGCTGCGTGAGTGGCGCAAGGACGTCGTCGCGCGGCGCAGTGAGGAGTCCGGCAAGTCGATCCCGGCGTTCCTGGTCGCTACCGATGCCGTGCTGATCGGCATCGCGACGGCCCGGCCCGCCGATGCCAGGGCACTGGCCCGGGTCAAAGGGATTCACAAACGGCTCGTGACCGAAAATGCAGACGAGCTGTTGGCCATTGTGGCCGCGCACGGGAAACCCCCTTTGCCAAGCCCGCGGGGCAGCGCGTAACCTGTTGCCCACCGACCCGAGAGGAGTGCGCCATGTTTGCTGATGCTTTCGCCGCAGCTGCCGTGGCCGCGTCCGCGCGGGGCGGGGTGACCTGACGTAATCCCCACACCACAGGCCGCGGCGAACACCCGCGGCCTTTTTGTTTGTCCCGATGGAGGTGAAATGACTACCGAGATCCCTTGCACGATCGGTTCCGCCGAGATGTGGTTCTCCGATGTGCCAGCGGAGATCGACCATGCCCGGCGCCTGTGCGTGGGCTGTCCCCTGCAGCGTGAGTGCCTGCAGGGTGCCCTGGCGCGCTCCGAGACCTGCGGCGTGTGGGGAGGCGAGTTGTTCCTCGGCGGTCTTCCCGTCCCCGGGCCCAAGCGCAACGGCCGGCCGCCCAAGGACGCGGCCGCCCGCGACGCCGCGCTTGCCCACCAGATGCGATCGAGGATCGATGCGGTGCTGGCGTCGTAACTCACGTGGTCAGGCTGGGCGGGGGACCGTCTCACACCTCTTGAGCAAACCCCGGTACCCAGCGTTCGATCTCGTCGCGGCTGGCGACGTTGGCGTCCAACTGGCACAGCACCCCGACGCATCCGAGCCACACGCGGTGGATCAGCAGGTAGTTCGGCGGCAGGTTGAGTTTCAGCCCGACAGTGAACTCCTCGCTGCGGGGATCGCGCAGCCGCAGGAACTCCCCGCGCAGCCATTCGCGGCTGTAGTGGAAGACGTCGTGCCGGGCGGGTTCGACCAGCGGTGACAGGTAATCCAGCAGCGCCTGGGCTTCCAGGATGATGTCGGATTTAATGAACCCTTCACTGCGCAGACCCTCCATCACCCCGGCCGCGTCGTTCTCCATCGCCAGGCGCAACAAGTAGCCCATGGCCGGTGGCAGCCCGTCCGGCAGATGGGCGACCGCACCGAAGTCCAGGACCGCAAGTTTTCCGTCCTCGGTCACCCGGTAGTTGCCCGGATGCGGGTCGGCGTGCAGCAGCCCGGCCCGGGCCGGACCGGACAGCAGGAAGCGCTGGTACAGGGTCGCGTAGCGATCACGCTGCGCCTGAGTGCCGTCGGCGATGATGTGCGACAGCCCCGTACCGTCGATCCACTCGCTGATCAGCACCATGGGCGCCGCGGCCAGGATGTGGGGAACTGCGAACTCAGGATCGCCTTCGAACGCCACGGCGAACGCGCGTTGCGACTCCGACTCTCGCAGGTAGTCGAGCTCTTCGGCGACCCTGGCCCGCAGTTCTTCGACCAGCGGTTTGACGTCCATGCCCGGCACGATTCCGCCGAACATCCTCGCCATCCGCGACACCTGGTTGAGATCGGCCATGAGCGCCTTGCCAGCGCCGGGGTATTGGATCTTGACGGCCACGGTACGGCCATCGCGGTACACCGCCCGGTGGACCTGCCCGATCGAGGCAGCTGCCGCGGGGTCGTCGTTGAACTCCGCGAATCGGTCTCGCCAGTCCGGTCCGAGCTGGTCGGCGAGCACCGTGTGCACCGTCTCGGCCGGCATCGGGGGTGCGGCGTCCTGCAAGCGCGTCAGCGTGGCGCGATAAGGCCCGGCCATCTCTTCGGGTAGCGCAGCCTCGAAGACACTCAAGGCCTGGCCGAACTTCATGGCCCCGCCCTTGAGC
>WBZT01001588.1_pt1 | contig 16490 bp, 17 predicted proteins | sample 5204241 | NCBI WGS metagenome assembly WBZT01 (sample SAMN12344358, study PRJNA552823) | activated sludge metagenome | biome: Activated sludge suspended growth; feature: Nitrification reactor; material: Wastewater; isolation source: activated sludge from nitrification reactor of wastewater...
GCACCATCGAGATCACCGACGCACTAGCGGTCGGCGACAACGACGATCCCCACCACCTCGGCAGTGGCGCACCCCCGGTCCTGCTGCGCGGGCTGCGTTGCACCACCGGCAGCGTCGAGGTGGCGATGCAGTGGCGACCCCGCCCCGAATACGGCCTGGTCACCCCCTGGCTGCGGTCGGTGCCCGGCGGCGCGATGGCGCGTGGCGGCCCGGTCGCGCTGGCCCTGTCTGCCAGTACCCCTGTGAGCGTCCTCGACGAGGAGATCACCTCCGAGTTCACACTGACCGCTGGGCAGGCCGCCTCCTTCGCCATGCACGTCACCGACCTCGCCACCCCGCCACGGATCCTGGACGCCCACGAGATCGGCGAGCAACTGGCCACCACGATTGACGCCTGCAGCGGTGGTCCGCGCTCCACCAGAGCTATAACGGCCCCTGGCGGGACCTGGTCCGGCACAGCGGACGCGTCCTTCAGGCGCTGTCCTACCAGCCCACCGGCGCCATCGTGGCCGCACCGACCACCTCACTGCCCGAAGAACCCGGCGGCACCCGGAATTGGGACTACCGATACACCTGGATCCGCGACGCCGCGTTCTCCATGGACGCCCTCTGGGTAGCCGCCTGCCCCGACGAGGCGGCCGCGTTCTTCTCCTTCATGGCCAGCGCAGCCACCATCAACCCCCACGACGGGCACATTCGCATCATGTATGGCGTCGGCGGCGAGTACGACCTCACCGAACGCGAGCTGCCCCACCTGTCCGGCTGGCGCGGCAGCCGACCCGTCCGCGTCGGCAACGGCGCCGCCAGCCAACATCAGGTGGATGTGTATGGCGAACTCATGGCCACCGCGGCCCGCTTCACCGACCAACTCGACGGCTCCGATCCCCGCCTCGCCCGGTTCCTGACCATGCTGGCCGACACTGCCGCCGCAGTGTGGGAGCAGCCCGACCATGGCATCTGGGAGATCCGCGGCGCACCGCAACACTTCCTGTACTCCAAACTCATGTGCTGGGTAGCGTTGGACCGCGCCCTGCAGATCTCCGACGCGATCGGCGCCCAGCACCGGATACCGGCGTGGTCGGCGGCGCGTCAGCAGATCCGCGCCGCCATCGAGACGCGCGGCTGGAGTCCCCGGTTGCAGGCCTTCCGGCAATCGTTGGACATCGATGAACTCGACGCATCGGCGCTGATGATGCCCATCGTCGGCTTCATCGCCGGCGACGACCCACGGATGCTGGCAACCATCGACACCATCAGCGACCAGTTGACCGACGAGACCGGCATGGTGTTCCGCTACCAGACCCGCTCCGGGGTTGACGGGTTGCCCGGACACGAAGGCACGTTCCTTCTGTGCACGTTTTGGCTGGCGCAAGCACTGGCGCTCGCCGGACGCACCGCTCAAGCCCGCGACGTCTTCGCTCGCGCCGCCCGTCCCATCAACGATGTTGGCCTTCTGGCTGAGCAGGTCGATCCAGCATCCGGAGCGTTGTGGGGCAACTTCCCGCAAGCTTTCAGCCACATCGGGCTCATCAACGCCGCCTATGCGATCGCCGCCGCCGAAGGTCGGGCCTGAGACCGGCCGCGCACAGGCAGGACCAGGTCTTTGGGGTCACAGGAGCGGTCCGCGTCCGCACAACCATGCCCGCGTCCGCAGATGGCTGCGGTCGGTCGGTTCGGTTCAGCGCGGGGGCGCCTTCGCCTTCATGATCAGCTTTTCCACGAACACTCTGTGGAACCAGGACTTGGAGATCGGGTCTAGCACCCAGCGTCTGGGCACGACGCGCCTTGCTCTTCACGAGGTGGAGACGAAGGTCCCGGACGCGGAGTCCGCGATTGCCGTGATTGTCCTGAGTCTGATCATCGTCAGCGGCTTCGCCCTATTCGCCGCGCAAGACTTCAGTCATTCGCCAACACGATGCCGGGTGAACGTCGTGTCCTCGGTCGGCTTGATCCAGTTGCCCCTGTGGGTACTGAACTCTGCGTCGGGCACCCTGACCCTGATCGCCCCAGACCTCGACGGAGACCCGAGCACAAGGCTCTGATCATCAGGAGACAGTTTTGGGCACTCGCGGCTCTTGCAGCGATCATCGTGATCGTCTATGTCCTGATCGTGCGTTGGACCACCACCGATCTGTCCGGTGCGTAAGAGAATCAGGAGTAGGGACGATCGTGATGTGCCCAGGCCCAACTCGACTGATCCACCAACGCGGCAACCTCCGCAGCACAGATCTTGGACCCAAGGGCATTCGTCTGAACATCGCGCCTGACAGTAGTGCCCACCGAGGTGCCCGCGTCAGTCAGTATGATCGTGACCGTCCCTGGGGCGATAGCCCGCAGCCCAAGCGTACCAACCAAGGAGGTACCAGCCGACACGCTCGGCCGAGTCCCCAACGGAGACTCCGCAAAGACAAGACCGAGAATCCCCAGGTTCATTTGGGACGTTCGGCCCCTTGCCCCGTTAGCTCAGTCGGATAGAGCGACCGCCTCCTAAGCGGTAGGCCGTGGGTTCGATTCCCGCACGGGGCGCCATGCCAGGTTCGTCGCGCCAAGCGCGCGCGCAGGCGCCATCGTGGTTCAGAACGTAAGACGTCGAGACACGAAGGGGAAGCTCATGGCCGAGGAGACCAGTGCTGGTGACGCGGCGCCAGGCAGCGCCGACCCCGACGTCCCGACTCCCGCCAAATCGAAGGCCAAGTTCCAGTTCCCGAGCGCGGTCGCCACCCTGGCCATCGTCACTGTGCTGGTGTGGATCGCTGCGTTGTTCTTGCCCGCCGGCAGTTACGACGAGGCGCCCGACGGGTCACCGATCCCAGGCACGTTCCACGAAGTGCCTCCGCCGTACGACTTCGGCGAGATGGTGCAGCAGCTGATCCTGTCACCGATCAACGGGATCTACGGGCTGCTGAACCCCGAAACCGGCTCCGTCGATACCGAGACCCTCGGCCGGATGTTCGGACAGATCGGCGTCATCGTCTTCATCATGGCCATTGGGGCGTTCATCTCGGTCAGCTTCTCCACCCGGGCCCTCGAGGTCGCCGTCGGCAGCCTGGCCACGCGGCTGCGCAGTAAGGGGTGGCTGCTGATCACGGCGGTCATGGTGCTGTTCTCACTGTTGGGCTCCACCATGGGGTTCTCCGTCGAAACTCTCGGCTTCTACGCCCTGTTCATCCCCTTGATGGCCGCCTTGGGCTACGACCGGATGGTCACGGCGAGCATGATCATCATGGGAGCCCTGATCGGGGTGATGGCAGCGACGGTGAACCCGTTCTCCATCGGGGTCGCCGCCGGCGAAGCGGGCGTGTCGATCGGCGACGGAATCGTGCTGCGGCTGATCCTGTGGGTCATCCTCACAGCCATGGCCATCGGATGGGTCCTGCGATACGCAGCCAAAGTGCGCAAGGACCCGTCGGCATCACTGGTCGGCTGGGATGATCCGGATCCCGATGAGGAAAGCGCCACCGATCACGCCGCAGAGGACCTCGAACACGAACCAGCCGATACCGACCACACCTTGACCGGAACGCAGAAATGGGTCCTGGTCATCACCGCTTTCGCGTTCGGACTGATGATCTTCTCCGTGATCCCCTGGTCGAGCATCTTCGGGGCGACCACCGGAGCTGCCGACTACTACAACTCCCACGAAGTCGCAGCCGCACAGCCGTACTGGTTCGAACTGAACTGGTGGTTCCCGCAGTTGGCCATGCTGTTCCTGATCGCGTCAGTGGTCGTTGGGATCGTGGCCAAGATGCACGAGAAGGAGATCGTCCGACTCATAGCGGCGGGGGCCGCCGACATGATGGGCCCCGCGATGGTGGTGCTGCTCGCAGGTGGCGTGTCGGTGATCATGACGAATACGCAGACCTTGGACACCATCCTGAACTCGATGGAGCAGCTGGTCAGCGGGGTCTCTGCCGGAGGCTTCGCCGTGGTCACCATGATCATCAACATCCCACTGGCGGTGCTGATCCCGTCGAGCAGCGGGCATGCGGCACTGGCGATGCCGCTGTTGTCCCCTCTAGCGGACTTCGCCGGGGTCTCCCGAGCGACGACTATCACCGCATGGATCATGGGCCACGGTCTGACGTTGCTGTTCTCACCCACCAGCGTCGTGCTGGTCGGCGGACTCGCCATCGCGAAGGTCGGCTACGACAAGTACCTACGGTTCGCCTGGCCGCTACTCGTCGCGCTATTCGTGGTGTCCGCGCTCATCGTCGGGCTGGCAGCGACGCTGGAGTAGCGCCGCCACTCTCCGGGGTGAACGCGGGTCGGCTACTTCTCGACAGCGGTGATCTTGACCGAGTACAACTCGCCGTCCTTGCCGGACACCACGAACGTGGCCGTCCCGGCAGCCACGACCTCGGCACCGGCGTTGAACTGTGCACTGCCGTCGTCGCGCGGCTGTGAGACCTTGAGCACTTCGGCGTTGTCGGTGCTCACCTTGGTCACGTCTTTGGAGGTGACGTTCAGGAAGTCGCCGACAGTGACTTCCTGCGACTTCTGACCGTCGATCTCGATGGGTGGCAACACAGGGCTCTCCATAGGCGACGACGTGGGCGACTCGGACGGTGACACGGCCGACGGAGCCGTCGTGGGCGGGGTGGTCGGTGACGAGGTGGAGGTGGAGCAACCGGCCAACGCGAGTCCGACCAACGCTGCGCTACTGAGAATGACAACAGGTGATTTCCGCATAGTTCGATTATCCTCCTGCGAACCCATGCTCGAGGACATCCCACGACCAGAAGTCATCCGACGACCAGAAGTCATTCGACGACCAGGGGTCATCCCACGATCAGTGTCCCGATGGTGTAGATGACAAGTCCCGCCAAGGCGCCGACGACTGTGCCGTTGATCCTGATGAACTGCAGATCCTTGCCGACCGCCACCTCGATGCGCCGAGACGCCTCGCCCGCATCCCAACGCTTCACCGTGTCCGAGATCAGACCGACAGCGTCCTCGCCGTACCTGTCGACCAGGTACCCGGCCGCCCCGGCGATGCGCGCATCGACCGAGGCCGCGAATTCGGAGTCATCCGTGAGCCGCTCGGAGGTCCGCTCCAGGTAGTCCTCGGCGCGTTGCCGCAGGTCACTGTCGGGGTTCCGCAGGGACTCGAGGATCATCCCCTTCACGGTGGGCCAGATACTGTTCACCAGCCTCTGGGTCTCCGGGTGCTGCAGCACCTGGGTCTTCCACCCCTCGACGCGTTCGATCATGGCGGGGTCGTGCTGCAGATCCTCGGCGATCCGCAACAAGGCGGCGTCCAACTGACGTCGAGCAGGGTCATCGGGATTGTCCCGCAACTGCTCGACCCATTGGATCAACAGATCGGCCGCCTTGAAACCGATCCGCTCGTGGACCCAGCGAATGGGACCGTCCTGCGCGACCGGACCTCGATCTGCGATGACCTGCGCCACCCGGTCGCGGTTCTCGAGCAGCCAGCGGTGCAACGCCGTGAAGATCCCGTCGACCACACCCTGGTGTTTGTCGTCCTCCACCGCCGCGAGCAGCAGTCGACCGGCCGGCGGGCCCCAGGCGTTCTCGCCGAGTTCCGTGAAGACGAGATTGCGGACCAAGGTCTGGATCTGTTGGTCGTCGAGACTGTCGACCAGCTCCCGGGCCAGCGACGCACCCTCTGCCACGATGGTCCGCCTGCGGGCGGGATCAGAGAGGTATTCGGCCAGTCGCTGCGACGGCTGCACGGCCGTCACCTTCTCGACGACGTTGTCGCGGGACAGGAAGTTACCGTGCACGAAGTTGCTGAGACTCTCCCCCAGCTGGTCCTTCTTCTGGGGGATCAGCGCGGTGTGCGGAATCGGGAGACCCAGGGGCCGCCGGAACAAGGCGGTGACCGCGAACCAGTCCGCCAGACCGCCGACGACACCCGCTTCGCCCATCGCGCGGATGTACCCCCAGTAGGCCGGTCCACCGGACTCCTCCATGTGCATCGCGAAGAGAAACACCAGCGCCGCGAAGACCAGCAGTCCCAGGGCCACTCCCTTCATCCGCCTCAGGGCGCGCACCTTGTCCGGATCGTCGATCATGGTCGGCGCAGGGTCGGCAACGGGGACCGACGCGGGAGCGATGCTCATGAGCCCTCACGCTAGTGCCCGAGTGGGCAATCCGCGTCCAGCGGGAGCGGCTCGGGGTCAGGGAGCGTCGGGGTCGAAGTCCGACGGAGACTTCGCCGGTGTTGGGCTCTCCCGGGGAGGAGTCTGGGCTGGTTGGCTGCGTTTCGACGTGTCCGGGTCGTCGAGGATCGACCCCATCAGACGCTTGGGATGCAAGTCGGCGAGATCGGAGAGGGTCTGGCGCGTCTCGGCCGATTCCCATCCGGCGGCGTCCTGCAGCGAGCGGGTCGCATCGGTGGCGGCCGTTCGTAACGACCGGACGCCGCTCGACAGGCTCTTGATCGCCTTGGGCAGCTTGTCCGGCCCGAAGATGAGCAACCCGACCACGATGATGACCGCGATCTCGGCCATTCCCAGGTTGAACACTCACTCAGGGTACGCGGGAACACCCGAAATGCGCCCCCTTGCTCCGGCGCCCCCGTCGTCGAATGCAGCGGCCGGGTCAGGAGCGTCAGTCGCCGACACCCAAGGTGACCGTGACCTCCCCGCCGTTCTGGACCCCCAACTTGATCTCGTCGCCGGGCGCGCGGGTGCGAATCGCGATGATCAGTTCCGTGGCATCTTGAACCCGCTCGCCGTTGACGCTCGTGATCACGTCGCCGGGATCGAGTTTGCCCTGCGACGGCCCACCGGGGGTGACCTCGCGCACCTTGGCTCCGGTTCCGGAGTACTGCGGATCCAGCGAGACCCCGATCACCGGGGTGTCGCTGGTGCCGTCGGCGATGATCTCTTCCGAGATCCGCTTGGCCTGGTTGATGGGGATCGCGAAGCCCAGTCCGATGGATCCCGCCTCGGAGCGGGTGGCGCCGGCGACGGTCGCGATCGCCGAGTTGACGCCTATGACTCGTCCTTCGGAGTCGAGCAACGGACCGCCGGAGTTGCCCGGGTTGATGGCGGCGTCGGTCTGGACGGCGGAGATGAAGGACTGCTCCCCCTGCCCACCGGCGGTGACCGGCCGGTTCAACGCCGAAATGATGCCAGTGGTGACCGTTCCGTTCAGGCCCAGTGGGGAACCGATCGCGATGACCGGGTCACCGACCCGAACCGCCTCGGAGTTGCCCAGCGGCGCCACCCGGAGTCCACGTCGCTCCACCTTGACCACTCCGAGGTCGTAAGACTCACTGCGCCCGACGATCGTGCCCTTCTCCTCGCTGCCGTCGGCGAACACGACGGTGATCCGACCACCATCCGCGCCTCCGGCGATGACGTGGTTGTTCGTCAGGATGTAGCCGTCGCTGCGCAGGATGAATCCCGAGCCGGTGGCCTGACCCGAATTGCCGCTGACCGCGAGGGAGACGACCGTCGGCAGTGCCTCATCCGCGATGGCCGCCACACTGCCGGGCTGCAGTTCCGGCTGGTCGGATGACGTCTGTGGCAGAAGATCTACCGAGCCGGTGGTCAACGCTCCCCCATTGGCCAGCAGTCCCTGCACGGATGCGCCCAGGAGCCCCCCGAAGAGTCCCGCGACCAGGCCAGCCACCACGGCCAGGGCGATGACAACGCCGGAATGACCTCCGCGCCGGGAGGTCACCGGCGCGTTCTGCGGTGGGGCGAATCCGTACGCGGAGGCCGGCTCCGAGGCAGCGACCGCGATGGTGTCCGGCACGGGCGGCGCCCACTGCGGCATGTGCTCGCCCGCCCCGGGAGGCGGGGGCGGGACGGTGCCGCCGGCAGCGATGTCGGGTCGACCGACGCCCAGTGGGGAGTCGGATGGGCGCGCGTCGGGGCCATCGGTCACACAGTTACCCTAAGGTGGCTCCTCGCCATCGTGCCAGTCCCCCCGGAGGTAACCATGATCGCCCCCAACGCGGACAGTTTCGCGTACGCCGACGGATTCGCCGCCGAGGACGAGGTGCTCACGACGGCCCGGGAGAAGGCCGCCGAGTTGGGTTGTGTCCCGATCAGCGGTGGCAGCGGGGCCCTGCTCCGGTTCGTGGCCCGCGCCATTTCGGCCGCACACGTCGTCGAGATCGGCACCGGGGCCGGCGTCTCGACGCTGTGGCTGCTGCGTGGCATGACCGACGACGGGGTCATCACCTCCATCGACATCGAACTGGAGCATCAGCGGGTCGCGCGCGAGACCCTCGCGGCCGCCGAGATCGCACAAGGGCGCTACCGGCTGATCGCAGGGCGAGCCCTCGACGTGCTGCCGCGGCTGACCGACGGTGCTTACGACATGGTTCTGGTCGACGCGGACAAGTCCGAATACACGCTGTACTTCGAACAAGCCCTGCGCCTGCTGCGGCCCGGTGGCGTCATCGCCTTCGACAACGCCCTGTGGGGCGACCGGGTCGCCGACCCCGCACAAAGGGACGCCGCCACGGTGGCCCTGCGGGACCTGGTGACCCTGGTCCGGGGCCACGAGGATCTGACGCCGGTACTGGTCCCCTCCGGCGATGGCCTCCTGCTCGCCGTCGTCCACTGACGAACCCAAACCGAGGGGATCCGACACATCGTGGTCCCGATCGGGAATAATGATCCCCGTTCGCCCGAATACCGAAAGGGGCCGTTCATGGCCGCCATGAAACCCAGGACCGGTGACGGCCCACTCGAGGTCACCAAAGAGGGCCGCGGAATCATCATGCGGGTCCCCCTGGAAGGCGGCGGACGCCTCGTGGTCGAGCTCACCGCCGATGAGGCCAAGGACCTCGGCGCCCAGCTGACCGCCACCGCAGGCTGACCCGCTGACCTCCGACCCGCGGGTCACGGTCCACCCACTGGCCCAACTGACCCGCACCGAACGCCTCGCCATCGTCCTCCTGGACGGATCGGCTCCCCCGAAGTCACTGGTGATGCTCGCGCAGCGGCTGGGCGGCCCTGACCTCGCCGCCGCGGTGTCTGATCCGCAGCATGCCGCCCCCGACCCTCATCTGGTGCTTCGTGCTGCGCCCACCGCAGTCGGGATGGCGCAGGCCGGAGCAGCGATCGGTCGGGCCGCGGTCGGATCAGCGCCACTGGATTGTGTCGTGCCGAACGGGGCGCGACTCATGACCGAACGGTTCGCACACGGTGTCGTCGTGGGCGCGCAGCCCGTTCGCAACAGCAGCCCCGCCGAGATCCGGATGTGGCTCGGGAGCGGCGCTGCGGCCACCGAGTCGACCGAACGCGGCCTCACCGTCGGAAGCCGGGTCCTGCTGGCCCGCCGCCTGGGCAACACTCCCAGTGACATCAAGACACCGACCTGGCTGGCCGACCAGGCTCATGAGGTCTCCCGATCCGGAATCCGAACCACAACCCGAGGTCCACAGTGGCTCGCACAGCACGGTTTCGGGGGGATCCTGGCCGTCGCCGCCGGGAGTGCCACCACTCCCAACCTGACCCAGATGGTCTACCGCGGATCCGGTCCCGGTCCGCATGTCGTTCTCGTCGGCAAGGGAATCACCTTCGACAGCGGTGGCCTCTCGATCAAGCCGGCGCCGTCGATGCCCATGATGAAGACCGACATGGCCGGCGCCGCCGCCGTCATCGCGACGATGGCTGCGATCCGCGATCTCGCCCTCCCGATCCGCGTGACGGGTCTCCTGGCATGCGCGGAGAACATGCCAGGGGCCGCCGCCATGCGCCCCGGCGACGTTATCCGGCAGTTCGGTGGCCGCACCACCGAGGTGCTCAACACCGACGCCGAGGGGCGGCTGGTCTTGGCCGACAGCCTCGCCTACGCGGCTGCTCGCCTGAGACCGGACGTCCTCGTGGACGTCGCGACCTTGACCGGCGCCGCAACCGTGGGGCTCGGTCGTGGTCATGCCGCGCTCTACGCCACCGATGAGCGGCTCGCCCATCGGCTCGAGACAGCCGGGACCGACAGCGGCGACTCGGTGTGGCGCATGCCGCTGGTCGACGAGTACACCGGCGCCATCGCATCGGCTGTGGCTCAGTCCGCCAACACCAACACCGATCCGCACACGCAGGCGGGTTCGATCACGGCGGCACTGTTCCTGCGCCCGTTCGCAGGCAGGGTGCCGTGGGCACATCTGGATATCGCGGGCAGCGGACGCACGGAATCGGACCGGCCGGACTGCCGCAAAGGTGCGACGGGTTTCGGTGTCAGTCTGTTGACTCGATGGCTGGATCGTCTGGCCGCATGACCGGCCGGCGATCCAGTTCGCGGGCGAGGGCCGCGAGCGCGGCATCGACGTCCTGCATCCGGTAACCGCGCAGTCCCACCCTGAACTTCAGCGCGCGCACATCCGCCGCATCCCACGACGCGTCGGGCAACTCCGGTGGCCCGGGCCGATCGGTCGGGGCCATTCCGGGATCCCACCGGCCGGCCAGCACCAGCACCGCACCGGCGATCACGATCACCGCGAACAAGACGAAAACCACCGTCACGGGCACAGTATGACCGAACCCTGAGCAAGACCGACCTGAGGATGATCAACCCAGGGCGCTTTGGCGAATCACCCATCGAGCACAAACCAAAGGGCGCCCGCCGTCCCGGAGACGGATACTGGCGGGCGAGGCAGGCAGACACTGGTGGCCGGGAGGAACTGTGCTCAAACTCGGGACCCGTACGTTCGGGGATCGCGACCTGCTCGTGATGGCCATCATCAATCGAACTCCGGACTCCTTCTACGACCGGGGCGCGACGTTCGCCGAGGATTCCGCCCTGGACGCTGTGGACCGCGCGGTCGCGGAAGGCGCGGACATCGTCGATATCGGCGGGGTCAAGGCGGGTCCAGGTGATGCGGTGGGTGCCTCCGAGGAACTGCGCCGTACCGTGCCGTTCGTGGCCAAGGTGCGCGACCGCCATCCCGACGTGGTGATCAGCGTGGACACCTGGCGAGCCGAGGTCGGACGCGCTGTGTGCGCCGAAGGCGCCGACATCATCAACGACGCGTGGGAGGGGTACGACCCGGACCTCGCCCGGGTCGCCGCCGAGTACCGAGTGGGGATCGTGTGTACTCACGCGGGTGGTCAGATCCCCCGCACCCGCCCGCATCGGGTGGTCTACCGAGATGTCGTGCAGGACATCATCACGACGACGACCGGGTTGGCGCAGCGGGCCGAGGCACTGGGAGTGCCGCGCGAGTCGATCATCATCGATCCGGGACACGACTTCGGGAAGACCACTCCCCAGACTCTGGCGGCGACGGCAGCCACCGATCAACTGGTGGCGACCGGCTGGCCGGTGTTGATGTCACTGTCGCGCAAGGACTTCATCGGTGAGACCCTCGACATCCCGGAACCGAAGGAACGGCTCACCGGGACCCTGGCGACCACGGCGGTCACTGCCTGGCTGGGCGCACGGATCTGGCGCGTTCACGACGTGGCCGCGACGCGCACCGTCCTGGACATGGTGGCGGCCATCCGCGGCGACCGTCCCCCGGCGCTGGCGGTGCGTGGTTTGGCCTGAACCGCGCCTTCGAGTGCGTCGGACTCGTACGTTGGTCTGATGGCCCCCATCCGACCACCGCGGCGCCAGATCGGTCCCATCAGCATCCGGCCCGACCAGCTGCAGCCCACCACCCACGACCAGCGACTCCTGGACTCACGCCACGCGGCCGACTGGATCACGGCGGATCCCTGGCGGGTGATGCGGATTCAGGCGGAGTTCGTCGAGGGATTCGGGGCACTCGCCGAACTCGGACCGGCCATATCCATCTTCGGCAGTGCCCGCACGGCTCCCGATCACCCGAACTACGCCTTGGCGCGCGACATCGCGGCCGGTTTGGTCGACGAGGGCTACGCGGTGATCACCGGCGGTGGCCCGGGCATCATGGCTGCGGCCAACCGGGGGGCGGCCGAGGCCCGCGGGGTATCGGTCGGGCTGGGAATCGAGTTGCCGTTCGAACAGCGCCTGAACGACTGGGTGGACGTCGGCATCAACTTCCGCTACTTCTTCGCCCGCAAGACGATGTTCGTGAAGTATGCCCGCGGGTTCGTGGTCCTGCCGGGCGGGTTCGGCACACTGGACGAACTGTTCGAAGCCCTCACGCTGGTCCAGACCCACAAGATCACCACCTTCCCGATCGTCCTCGTCGGGACGAAGTTCTGGGAGAAGCTGCTGGACTGGATCGGTGAAGAGTTGATCGGTCACGAACTGATCGCCCCCAGCGACCTCGACCTGCTGCAGGTGAGTGACTCACCGGCTGAAGTCGTGCAGATGATCCTCGCCGCGGACCGCCGGGCGGAATCCGAGGTCATGCCACGGCCCGACCCCTCGGACGAGGGAGTCATGTGGCACCGCCGCCCGCCCACTGAGGAGCATCGCGAGCGTTGGTGAGGCAGCGAGCGGAAGGCTCAGCTTCGTCGGTCGAACACAGCCAGCAACTGCTCCGACCACGAGATCAGTCGCTCCTCGCGCCACAGTTGCGCGGTCATCGTCGAGTAGCCACCGGTCGCGACTGGGGTGTCGGAGGTGTACCAGAACCAGTCGTCCCCTTTCAGCGGCTCATCGCCGGGGAACTGCAGGGACCAACGCACAGTGCTGGCGGGCGCGGGGCTGGTCATCAGCGGCAGTACTGTTCCGGGCCAGGCGTCGACCAGTGCGGAGATGGCTGCGACGCCGACTTCGGGGGAACGATGCCGACAGTGGCCGGTGACGCGGGCTGAGTCGCTCCCGGTGAAAGGGATTCCGCTGGCAAACCGGAAGTCGAGATTGCGGGTGAACTCCGGGGTCATCCCGGGGATGTACGGCATCTCGAGACACTGCTCGAGGGGGACCGGATCGGGCGGTTCGGGTGGGACTGTCACCGCACTGGCGCGTAGATGGCCCAGCACCGTATGGACGCGAGCAAGAGGGTGCGATCCCGCGCCGGCAGTCAGTTCGGCGGCGGCATGGGTCAGGTACTTCCCCTGGCGCAACATCTCGGCGCGAACCCGCACAGGACCGGGGGGGACCGGTCCGATGAATGCCGCATCGACCGCGCGGACGGGCAAGTCGGCTAGTCCCGGCAGCGCCTGCACGGCGTTGATCAGGATGCCCGCGGCCAGACCCCCGAAAGCGGTCCGGCCCTGAGCCCAATCGGGGGGCACATCGGCCGTGAACGCGCCTGGTGCGACCTCGACGACCCGGGCAGCGTCAGTGAACGACGTCAGGGGGATGTCATTCACAAATCAGCCCGGCGTTCCGGACCAGCCGCCACCTGTGCTCACGCACGCAGGGTCACCAACCGGGCTGTGAGGTCGTCCACCATCGGGTCGGGGAGGGCCGGCTTCAAAGCTTCGAACATCTCGCGGTAGTACCAACGGGTGCCCTCGACTCCACCCTTGAACCGCTCCAGATACGCGTCCCCCCGCGCGGCCACGGCGGCAGCCGTGGAGCTCAGGTTGTGCATCTTGTCGCTGGCGATCACCAGACACGCACCGGCGTCACCGATCTGGCCATCAGGGCCCTGCGCCAAGGTGCGGACGCGGGCGATGTGCTGCTCCTTGCGGGGCCGCCAGTCCTGTTTGTTGTTCGGATCAGACGACATGCTGTCAGTTGCGGCATAGACGATCTGAGCGACGCGGGGACCGAACATGTCCTGAATCTCGCGCAGTCGGTTGTCCCCGCCCGCGTCCTCAACGACATCGTGCAGTAGTCCCGCGACGACGAGGTCTTCCATCTCCGGTTCGTAGGCGGGTACTCCGAGTCCGTAATGCCAAACGAGGGTGGCCACGGCCATCGGGTGCGTGATGTAGGGCGACCCGAGATCGTCTTTGCGGCGCTGCGGCGCATGCATGACGGCGGCGTACGCGAGCGCCATCGGCAGCCGGGCCGAGTACAGGGAGTCGGCCGGCAGGTCCAGGAGGTCAGGGACCTCGGGCGCCGCGGAGAGTGTTGCCTCGTCACTCGCTTGGCCCTCGTCACTCGCTTGGCCCTCGTCACTCACCCGGCCAAGTTAGCCGAACCTGCGGTGCGCCGCACAGCCTGCCTGTCCGACTCCTTTACGGTCCGCTGACATGCCGCGCGTTTGCCGCTCCTCCGGTCGGGTAGTCAAGACGCAACCGCAGACAGCGGGTCGACATCAGGAGAGTCACAGCCATCATGAACCGCAACGACCTGGGCACCCAGTTCGAGATCACTTCCGACGACCGCGCGGCGATCGCAGACGTCGTCACCATCTGGGCCTGACCCCCACGCACAACCGAAACCCCGGCAGCCAAGATGCTGCCGGGGTTTCGTGTGTCGCGGTCAGCCGTCGCCGGAAGCGAGCGGCATGAAGGTCAGGCCTTGTCGACCTCGTTGACCTGCTTGGCGGTTTCTTGAGCCGCGGAGGCGGCGACGGTGGCGGCCTCGCTCAGAACCCCGGACGCACTCTTGGCGGCACCAGATGCTGCACCGCCGGTGCGATCAGCGGCATCCGCGGCGGCGGCCCCGACACTCGCGGCTGCATCGGACACTCGCTGGGCGGCGCGATCGGTCAGCCCGGCCGCTTCTTGAGCTGCCTCAGTCACACTGTCCGCGGCCTTGTTCGCCGCCGAACTCACGGCGTCGGCCCACACGGATGCTGTTTCAGATACATCGGCGGTGTCGGTATTGCCCCGTCGTTTGACGATCGCGAAGCCCGCGATCGCACCGGCCGTTGCCGCCGCCAGCAGTAATGCCTTCTTCATCTGTCCACCTCATCGGATTGCTGCCTGTGCTCTCTGCGGCGATCCTCGCATGCACCACCTGCCAGGCCTAACGCTGGCACCCGGATCGAGACGTTCCCGCCGCGCACACGCTACGACTGCGGCACCTGACTTTGCCATTCGGCAGGACCACGACGGTCCTGCTGACTACGCTCACCTTCAATGGAGGTGCATGGTGACACGCAAGGTTGACAGTCGCATGGGTGTTTTCGATGCCGTTATGTGGGGCGTCGAAACAGATCCGTTGCTCCGGTCGGTCATCACGTTGGTGGTCATGCTGGACAAGAAGCCCAACCGCAAGGTTCTCACGCAGCGGATCGAGGAAATGTCGATCCGCGTACCGGCGCTGCGGCGTCGGGTCGTGGGCAACCCGGTGTCGCTGGTGCCCCCGCGCTGGGAGTCCACCGACGACTTCGACATGAACTACCACTTACGTTTCCGTCGCGCCGCCAACACTCGCGATGACGCACACGTCCTCGACGTCGCCGAGCACATGGCCGAAATGGACTTCGATCGGGCTCGCCCCCTGTGGGAAGCCATCGTGATCGAGGGCCTCAAGGGCAACAGAGCCGCGCTCATCATGAAGATCCACCACGCCATCACCGACGGCATCGGCGGAATGGCCATGGCGGCATCGCTCTTCGATCTGTCCGACGATCCCAGTCAGCGCCCCGAGCAGCCCATGCCCGAGGTTGAGGAGACCGGACATGAGGACGCCAAAGAGCGCATCGTCGAGGGGGCCGAATACCAGGCCAAGACGACAGTCGACCAGATCAAGGACATGGCCGGCGGCGCCAAGACTCTGGTGACGGGAACCGTCACCGACCCGGTGGGCACCGTGAAGAACAGCGTCGATTTCACCCAATCGGCCGCTCGGATCCTGGCCCCGGCCTCCACGCCGATGAGCCCCGTCATGCGCGGACGCTCGCTCGGCGTCCACTTCGCGATCCTGGAAGCACCTCTGGACGCGCTCAAGGTGGCGGGGAAGTCCAACGGTGGGACGCTGAACGACGCGTTCATGGCCGTGGTGTCCGGCGGCATCGCCAAGTACCACGCCGCGCATGGTGTCTCCTTGGACGAAGCAGCAGCTGTGCGGGTCAACATGCCGGTCAACCTGCGCCCGCGCACCGAGGCTCCGACGTCGGGCAATCGCTGGGTGCCGGCTCGGTTCCCACTCCCGCTGGGTCCGGAGGACCCTGTCGCCCGCGTGCGTGAGTTGCACCCGGTGCTGTTGCAGGCCCGCACCGAACCGGCACTGGAGATCAGCGAGCCGATCTTCCGGCTGCTCACATCACTGCCCCGTCCGGCGACCACCGCGCTCGCGGCCGGGATGATGAAAGGCACCGATGTCGCGGCCACGAATGTGCCGGGCCCGCCCATTCCCGTCTACCTCGCCGGCGCCCAGGTGCAGCAACTGGTCCCGTTCGCCCCGAAGGGCGGCGCCGCGATGAACGTGGCCATGATGTCCTACAACGGCAAGGCGGAGTTCGGTGTGAACCTGGACACCGCGGCGATCTACGACCACGACGTCATGATCAAGTGCCTCGAGGAGTCACTCGCCGAGGTCGTGGCCTTGTCGGTCAAGGAGGACTGACCCTCACCACCGGCCGGTCGGTCGGTCGGTCGGTCGGGGGAACAATCCCATACCGGCGGGCCTTGGACCCGGAGTGGTTACGGCCCCGCGTCGATGGTGGCGGGGGGCAGGGATGCGGCCCGAACGGCGGTGCCGCCGTAAGTGCCCGACATCTTCTGCCACTGCTTCCAGGAGTAGTTCCAGTAAGAGCCCGGGGTGCCGTTGGTGACCTCCAT
>WBZT01001589.1_pt1 | contig 16490 bp, 8 predicted proteins | sample 5204241 | NCBI WGS metagenome assembly WBZT01 (sample SAMN12344358, study PRJNA552823) | activated sludge metagenome | biome: Activated sludge suspended growth; feature: Nitrification reactor; material: Wastewater; isolation source: activated sludge from nitrification reactor of wastewater treatment...
TGCCGCTAAATGTGTTGGTGTTGAACGTGTTCGTAAACACCATCGGTACGGGCAATCCCACCGTGGTGTGCGGCAAGCCACTGAACTTGTAAATACCGGTTAATCCATCACCGGCTGCACTCGCGGAAGCCATGAACAAACTGCCGTTGAAAGCCTGAACCACGCGGTCGTTGGGCTTGGAGTTTTGCACGACGGCATGCGGTTCATTGTTACCAAGATATACCGTGCCCCCCGTCGAACCCGCCCCCCAGAAGTTGTTGGTACCATCCGTGGCAGCGGATCGGAAATTGACCCCGGCGTAGTCGTATTTGGTGACAATCGCCGGATTGTAGGTGGACGCTGCATCGAACGTGACCACAGTACGCGGGACATTGGTGGAGGTCGTCACATTGACGCCCCCGCCTACATTAGTGCCGTAGGCGGCGAAACAAAGCCGGCTGCCGTCGAGTGACCGCGTCAGATAGCCTTCCACAAAACTACTGCCGGACATCACGACCGCATTCGCGCCGCTGTCCGGGATGGCGACCGTGTTGAGGAGTTCGCCGGCGGTCGTGAATTGATCCAGAAAGGCGGAGTTGCCGGACGTGGTCAGGGTTTGCAGGCCATCGCCAACCCGGAGGACTACGAGGTTGGTGCTGGACAAGGCAACCAAGCCAGGATTGAACACGCCGAGTTGTACCGCCTTGGAGAATTCGGATGTGTTGCCGCTCGAATCGGTGGCGGTCGTCGTGGCCCATTCGCCTGGACTGGTGGTGGCCAGGCTCGCGGAAAACACCGAATTGCCACCCGCATCCGTGGCTACGATCTGACTGCCCAAGTAGCGTTGCCCTTCGCCAAAGCCGGTGGCATCCACCACCGCACTCGCGTAAAAATCCAGGGTGAAGGTGGCATTCGACGAACTGTTGAACGTGCCCGCTATGATTGTTGGGGTTCCGACGGCGACGTTTGTAATGACAGGGAAATTCTGGAGTTGGTTCGCCCCGGTGTCAGCATCGTTGGCATCATTCAGGTTCACGCCATTGCTGCCCACCAAATCAATCCCCAAGCCGCCGTTGCCAAACATCCGATTACCGCGCACCGTGTGGCCCTCGCCGTAGGTAATCAACACGCCATTGCCGGCATTGAACGCGATGGTGTTTCCATCCCCCAACGCCGGACCGCCAACGATGTTGGTTGTGCCGGTCACGATGGCTACGCCGTCTTGGGCGTTTCCAAGTGGAAGTGTCCCCGTCGCATCAGTGCCGACGTAGTTGCCCTTGATTTGGTTTCGCTGGGCGTTGGTGCTGCCCGCGACGAGGATTCCGGCCCCGTTGTTACCGCTAACGAGATTGCGCCGGAGTGTGTTGTCGTGCGCGTCGCTTTGGATGATGACACCGATTTGCTGATTGGGAATCGCGACGGTGCCGGAAACGTCGGTGCCGACGAAATTGCCCTCCAGAAGGTTGTTGAAGCCGCCATTATCCAAGCTGACTCCAACTTGGAAATTGCCCGAGATTAGGTTGCTGCGCGCGATGTTGTCGGACGCGTCAAAAAAGCCGATGCGCAAGCCGAGGTTATTGCCTAACGCTTGTGTGCCTGCGGCGTCCAAACCGAGGAAATTTCCTTCCACGAGGTTGGACACCGATTGGCTGCCACGAACCGAAACCCCGTCAGCGAGGTTGCCCGAAACGATGTTCCGGGCCGCCGCTATCGAACCGCCGATCAGGTTGTAGGGCGCGTTGGAAATATGGATCCCGTCCTGCTGGTTACCGATGGCGTTCATCCCGGTGGCGTCCGTTCCGATGAAGTTGCCTTGAATCACGTTTCCCTTGGCGTCCTGGCCGGCAATTCCAATGCCCCCGACACCATTTCCAGAAATGACATTGCGGGCGCCCGCCACACTGCCGCCAACAACGTGATTGGAGGAATTCAACCAAATGCCATACTGTGAATTACCCAACGCAGCCGTTCCTGCGGGGTTTACTCCGATGAAGTTGCCTTGAATCACATTTCCAGACGTGCCGTTGTCCACCGCCCAGATGCCCGTCCCATTGCCTGAAACGAGATTGCCCAAGTTCGGCAGGAGACCTCCGACCAGATTGTTCTGCGCTCCCTCCAGAACGATTCCTTCGTTGTTCCCAAGCGCTACCAATCCGGACGAGGTCGTTCCAACGTAATTGTTCTGGATGCGATCGAAAGACCCGGCCAGATTCATACCCCGGGAGTTGCCCGAAATGACGTTTCGACTGTAAACCTGCGGCCCGCCAATTGTGTTCCAGCTCGATGCTGGTTCAATCACGATCCCGTAGTAATTGCCCGCCCCCGCGGTGCCGCTCACATCCGTGCCGATAAAACACCCTTCCACCACATTCGATGAACCGGCCAACCAGATGCCAGCATCGGCGAACGAGTTGATCACCAACCCGCGTAGGACACAGCCAGAACCTTCCAGAATCAGCCCCTCGAAAACGTTCGTATTGCCCTTCAATTCAATGAGCAATTGGGGGTTGTTGCCATTGGTCAGCGTGTTGGCGGAAGCGCCGGGTTGGGTGAAGCCATCCATCGTCACGGTCGCGGTTATGGCCGGCAACTCGGTCAGTGGCTTGATGGTTTTCACCCCGCCACCGGGGATGTTGAAATGGATCGACTGCAAGCCAGCATTCCCGTTGGCATCCGCGATTGCCTGCCGCAACGAACCGGGGCCACTGTCATTTGTGCTGGTGACCCAAAATGTTGGGACGGGCGCGAGCGCAACCCGGAAGCCGATGGAATCATCGCCACCGGTGGGCGGATAATCCCAACGAAAAGCCGAACCAGCGAAGCTGTTCCCAAAATCCCAGGCGGGCGCGCGGAAGATTTTGTTCGCGCCTGTGGCCGGTCCCACCGGGTTCGTAACGCTGCCGCCCGGATAGTCGCCGGACCAATCCAACACGAATTCGCCCACATTGCCGTGCATGTCGTAAAGCCCCCACGGATTCGGCAGCTTCTGGCCCACGGGATGGGTTGCCCCAGAATTAGTACACGCGGGATCGTTGAGGAAGTCGCAGCCACTGTTGCCAATGTGCCAGCCGTAGCTGTCGAGTTCCGCCGGATTGTCGCCAAAACTGAAGCGCGTGGTCGTGCCGGCGCGACAGGCGTATTCCCATTCCGCTTCCGTGGGCAGGCGGTAAGCGTAGCCGGCGGGAAGCCTGCCGGCTGCCTGTTCGGATTGCGTCAGGAGCGCACAATACTGCACGGCCTGATTCCAACTCACTTGCTCAACCGGACGATTCGTGTCGCCATTGAACTTGCTGGGATTGCTGCCCATGAGCGATTGATACTCGCCCTGGGTCACTTCGTACTTGCCCAGCCAGAATCCATTCGTGAGCGTGACCTGGGTTTGCGGATTCTCGTTCGGTCCCGAAACAGTTTCGTTCGTCGGACTGCCCAAGGTGAACGTGCCAGGCGGAATCCAGACAAATGCAGCGGCCCCGGGAAAGGGCATCCCTTTGCGAACCGTGTGATTGTTGGCATCGGCTAGATACACATTGCCTGCGGGATCAATAACCATTCCCTCTGGGGCATTGAACCGCGCGATGCTACCCGCGCCATCGGAGCTACCCTTCACTTGTGACAGCCCGCCGAGGGTCGTCACGTTCCAGTTCGCGCCAGCAGGAGTGAGCTTCCGAACTGTGTTGTTCGCAGTGTCCCCCACGTAAACGATGCCAGCGGCATCCGTTGCAATGCTCAGGGGGTAATAGAAACGGGCCGCGTTGCCCGCGCCATCCGCGCTGCCGGAAACTTCAATCGCGCCGGCAATCGTGCTGACCACCCAATTCGTTCCCGATGGTGTCAACTTCCTGATGGTGTGATTGAAAGTATCCGCCACGAAGAGATTCCCGACGGCGTCCGCAGCCAAGTCAACCGGTCCATTGAATCGGGCTATGTCCCCGGCCCCGTCCGCGCTCCCGGCGGTTCCCGCCAGCCCGGCAATCGTGCTCACCACCCAGGTCGTCCCGACGAGCGTGATCTTCCGGATGGTGGAAAAGTCGCTGTCCGCCACGAAGATATTGCCCGCGCCATCCACCGTCAGCGCGGGGTATCCGAACTGGGCCGCGCCGTTTGTCCCATCGGCGCTGCCATAGTTACCCAAGGCCCCGGCGATGGTGGTGACGACCCAGTTCGTTCCCACTGGCGCAATCCGCCGAATCGCCGGCGTGCCGGAGTCGGCTACGTACAGGTTTCCGGCGCCGTCCGCCGCGATGTCCACCGGATGGCTAAACCGGGCGGCGCTATTGGTGCCGTCCGCGAAGCCCCGAACTCCGGGCAATCCGGCGATGGTGGTCACCGCCCAGGCCGTTCCGTTGAAGGTGAGCTTGCGAACGACGGCGTTGTCTTCATCTGTGACGAACAAGTTGCCAGCGTTGTCTCTCGCCACGGCAGTTGGATAGTTGAAGCGCGCCGTCCCGCTGATACCGTCAGCAAAACCGGAATTGGTCGCCAGTCCCGCCAACGTGCTCCAAGTGTAAGGTGTTTCCAGCGCGAGTGACACGACCGAACTGGTGACACTGCCGTGGGCGTTGGAGATAATCACCTGGTAACTGCCGCCATCGCTCAACTGTGCGTTTGAAACCGAAAGGACATTGCTTTGCGCGCCGATGATGCGGGCATTGTCGAAGAGGTTGGTGCTGTTGAACTGCCATTGGTAGGTGATGTTCGGCAATCCGGTGGCCGCAACGGTGAAGGTGACATTGCCCCCGATCAACACTGCCTGGCTATGCGGTTGGGCAAGTATGACCGCGGAAGTGCACTTGCCAGCACTGCCGGAGACATAGATGGCGGCGATTTCGTTGGATGCGAGGGCGCGGTTATAGATAGAAACTTCGTCTATGAAGCCATTGAAATCTTGGAAGTCAGCTACAGGTCGACTACTTCCAATATCGAAATACTGTGGCGTCGCAGACGTCGGTGCTGTTCCCTGACCACCCGCAACTTCAATGCCGTTAACGTAGAGCCGGATGAACTGTGAAGGTGATTTTGTTACGGCGATATGGGACCAAGCGGATTGAAGTATCGCTCCCGGCGGCCCAGAGATGGCATGGAAAGCACCATCGTACCAACCAAATTCGATTGACGACCCTATTTGGAAAAGTGCGTAGATTTGGTCGATCCCCAAACCGTTTCTAACTACAGAAGCAGCAGTAACATTAGTTGAAAAAGGGGAAATCCACGCCTCAATTGTTAGTGCATCTCGGATGTTCAACGCAGCCGATGGAACAAGCTGAACGAGACTTCCGGAGCCATTGAAGCTGAACGCTTGACCCACTTCACCGGGGGCGTAGTTCGCACCCCCTATCAGGGTGCCGTGGTTAGTGCCGATGGCGTCCAGCGAGTTATTCTCCGCGCCCCACCAAGCGACCAACCCGGTGGGCGCGGGCGCGCAATTCGTCTGGGCAGCCGCAGCCAAAGGCATCCCCAGAAATGCAATCAGAGCCAGCTTCCTCAATAAGCGAGCGGGAGCGGTATTTGGTGGGGACGCCGAGGAAAAAGCTAATCCTTGTTGAGGTTGCATAATAATGTCTCGGGTTTGGGCCGGCGTTATAGGGGTAAGCGCCAATTCTTTCAATGCCCAAAAGTGTGGGCAGAGATTGCTCCCGATGCACTGCTTGAAATGAGGTCTCATATTGGAGGGCACGGCGGTCGTTCCGGCGATCTTTCACGATTTTGAAAACGGACCCGCTGACACGCATTCCCCTGCCGTTCATTCCCCTGCCATGCGTTGGCGGGAGACGCCGTTGGTCAGAGGAAGAACGGCAAGGGAACGGGAACGTGATCGCAGGAAAGCGCCCTGAGTCGCTGGCACTGAAAGATTCGCCCCTCCCGGCCCGTGTTGCTCTCGATGAAACCTTCACGAGCGTCAACCGTGGCGGCACACCGGCGGCCAGCCAGCGGTCAGGAGCGCGGAATTCATTCCGCTTCACCGCCCGGCCAACGACAACGCACCGGATTGATGAAGCTTTCCGACTTTTGGAAGTTGAAGTGTGAACGCCGCGCTCCGGTTCATCCTCCCCAATCGTATCCGCTCCACAACCCATGCTTGCCGGACCCGGGGGAAACCGGTAGTAAGCGGGGAGATCAATCAGAAGTTCTACCGGTTATGTGCCTGCACCGTTTCGCGCCCTTCATGTGCCTGCTGGCCGTTCTCGCGGCGGGCGTTTGCCGCGCAAATGGCGCGGACTCTTCCCCCGCTGTGACCATTCTGACCTTTGCCGGCCAGGCGGAAGTGTCGCGCCGTGACGGCGTGTGGGACCCGGCGCACACGAATCAGGTCTTGCTGGTGGGGGACAAGATGCGCACTGGCAAGAAATCGCGCGCGACGCTGCGGCTGTCCGACGGCACGACGATGACCATCGGCGCCGAAGCCAGCTTCCTGGTGCCGGAAAGCAAAAAAGGTGTAACGCTCAATCCACTCAAGGGGCTGTTTTACTTTTTCCATCGCGATAAACCGGGCGACTTCGAATTGCGCAGCCGTACTGCCGCTGCCGCTGTGCGCGGAACGGAGTTTCATCTGGAGGCGGACGAAGACGGCGTCTGGCTGCTCAGCGTGCTGGATGGCGACGTGCTGCTGCAAACTGACGCAGGCGCTCTTGATCTAAAAACCGGCCAGGCAGCGCAGGCCAAGCCGGGTTTGAAGCCACAACCGGTCGTCATGCGCGAGGCGACGGATTTGATTCAATGGTGTTTCTACTATCCCGCCGTGCTGGATGCAGACGAGCTTGCGCTGCCCGCTAGCGAGCAGGACGAGTTGCGGGCTTCGCTCACGGCTTATCGCGCGGGTGATTTGCGGGCGGCGCTGGAGCAATGCGCGTTTGAACAACCCACCTGCTCCGACATGGCGGCCATTTATCGCGCGCAATTGCTGCTCGCGGTTGGCCAGGTGTCTCCAGCGGAACAAATGCTGGCGGGGGTTTCCGCCAGCGGTCCAACCGCGATCCGGGTGCGTTCGCTGAAGGCGGCGATCATGGAATTGATCGCGGTGGTCAAGGGGCAACCGCGCCGAACCGGCGCGCCCGAGACCGCCTCCGCCTGGCTGGCGGAATCCTATCGGTTGCAGGCAGAATCAAACCTGCCCGCCGCGCTTGCCGCGGCGCGGGAGGTGGTGCGGATTTCGCCGGACTTCGGGTTGGGCTGGGAACGCGTTGCCGAACTGGAGTTCTCCTTCGGGCACACCGGCAAAGCCCAATCGGCCCTGGAAAAATCGCTCGTGCTTGCGCCGCGAAATCCCCTGGCGGTTTCGTTGAAGGGCTTTCTGGCCGCCGCGGACAGCCAGTTGACGGAAGCGATGATGCATTTTGAAACCGCCATTGCGTTGGACGGCGCACACGGCAACGCGTGGCTTGGTCGCGGACTATGCCGTATTCGCTCGGGAGAAATGGCGGCGGGCCGGCAGGATTTGCTCGTTGCGGCGTCGCTTGAACCGCAACGTTCGGCCTTCCGCAGTTACCTCGGCAAGGCCTTTGCCATGGGCCACAATCCCGCCCGCGCCCGCCAGGAACTGGAACTCGCCCAACGGCTGGATTCCAAAGACCCAACCAGTTGGCTTTACTCCGCGCTGTTGCTGCTGGAGGAAAACCGCGTCAACGCAGCCATTGCAGCGCTGGAAAAATCGGCCGCGTTGAACGACCACCGGAGTTTGTTTCGCTCGCGGCTGTTGCTCGATCAGGATCGTGCGGTGCGCGGCGCGAATCTCGCCTCCGTTTATCAGGACGCCGGCATGGACGAGGTGGCGGTCCGGGAAGCGACGAAGGCCGTCGAGGCGGACTACGCGAACTACTCGGCCCATCAGTTCCTGGCCAATAGTTTCAACGGACTCAGGGATCCCCAGCAGATCAACCTGCGTTATGAGACCGCCTGGTTGAGCGAGTACCTGATGGCGAATCTTCTGGCGCCGGTGGGCACGGGGACGCTGTCACCGATGGTCAGCCAGCAGGAGTATTCGCGGCTGTTTGAACAGAACGGCGTCGGTCTTGTGTCGGCCACGGAATACGCCAGCCGCGGCGATTGGGTGCAGTCGGCGGTGCAGCATGGCGAATTCGGTCACACCGGCTACGCTCTCGAGGAAACGTATCGCTCGCAGAATGGTGAACGCCCCAACCACGACCAGGAGCAACTCACGCTGTCATTTCGCTTGAAACACGACTTTACGCCGCACGACAGCCTGTATTTCCAGTTGATACATTACGACGCGGAGGCGGGTGATCTGGCGCAGTATTACGATCCCACGTTTGCAAACCCCACCTTGCGAGTGCGGGAGCGGCAGGAGCCTCTCCTGCTGGTTGGTTATCATCATGAGTGGTCGCCCGGAATTCACACGCTGGCTCTGGCGGGCCGGTTGCAGGACACGGTGGAATTGACCAATGCCAGCGCCGGGACATTGTTCTTCCGCGCGCGGCGAGGCGTGAAGCAATTTGGCAGCTTGGCGGTTTACGAACAGAGCTACGCGAGCGATCAGGAAATTTACATTGCCGAACTCCAGCAACTATTCCGCTGGGCTGATCACACCCTGGTGATCGGCGGCCGTTATCAAACCGGAGTATTCGAGGCTGCCAGCCTCATTCAGAATGGCGCCACTTTCCCCGGCGGTACCCCGACGGGCATCAATCCCATCCTTCAGAATCAGCGCAATGATTTCGAGCGTTGCGGCTTTTACGCTTACGAGCAATGGCGGCCCGTTGACTCGCTGCTGTTGATCGGCGGCGTGGCGGGCGACTGGATGACCTATCCCGACAACTATCTCTTTGCCCCGCTCGCCAACTCCGAAGCCGATCGGGATTCGATCAGTCCCAAGGCGGGATTGGTCTGGACTCCCACCGCAGGCACCACGCTGCGTGCGGCCTACAGCCGGGCGCTCGGCGGTGTGAGTTTCGACCAGAGCTTCCGGTTGGAGCCGGCGCAGGTGGCGGGAATCAATCAGGCCTTTCGTAGTTTAGTTCCCGAGGCCGTCGTCGGCTCCCTGGCCGCGCCTGAGTTCGAAATCTACGGGCTGCAAATCGAGCAGCGATTCCGCACGCGGACGTATCTGGGAATCGCGCTCGGCTTGCTTCTAGCCGACGGTGAACGCACCGTGGGCGCCGTCGAGTTCGACCCTATCCCGCTTGTGCCCACGCCGAATCCGTATCGGCCAACGAGCATCAGCCAGACCTTGGATTATCAGGAGCACACCCTGACCGCCACGCTGCACCAATTACTCGGGCGGGACTTCGCCTTGGGCGCGGTTTATCAGGTCAGCCGGGCGAATCTGGCGACCGCGTACCCCGATGTGCCAACCGGCCTGATTCTTGCCAGCCCGTTTGCGTTGCGGCAGGAGCAACAAGCGACTTTGCATCAGGTGCGACTTTATGGCTTGTTCAACCACCCTTCCGGATTCTTCTGCGGTGCCGAGAGTTTGTGGAGCGGACAGGTCAACGCCAAGGACTCCTCGACTTTGGCCGATGACGACTTCTGGCAATTCAATCTCTACGGCGGTTATCGCTGGTGGCAGCGGCGGGCCGAGGTGCAGGTTGCGCTCCTGAATCTGACCGATCAGGATTACCGGCTGAACCCGATGAATTCGACGGCGTCGCTGCCACGCGAACGCACCCTGACCCTCAGTTTCAGATTCTCCTTTTGAGGCAACCCAGCGATCGTTACTCTGAACGCAACGGCGTTGTTTGTCTCGGTGTTGCGCAGGTTTCACCTATGCGAACACGCACTCTGCGACGCCCCAAATCGGAAGCGTGAGAGGCAAGTGGACCATACCCGAATCCTGGCGCCGAGCCGCCGCCTGTGCTGCGGCCACTGCGTTGCTGGGTTTGTCATGTTTTCTGATCCCGGCGACCCGCTACTGGTTCGAGCGTTTGAGTTATGACCTGCCGTGCGTGTTTGCCTCGTCCGCCTCGTTGGGCAATGTGGTGGTGGTGGCTCGGGATGAAAAGTCCTATCGCGACCTGAACCAGGAGTATGGCAAGCTCTGGGACCGCACCAACTATGTTCACTTGTTGGAAAAACTCACCGCTGACAAAGCCCAACTGGCCGTGTTCGATGTTTTTCTCGCCGACCAGGGCGAACCGGCCAAAGATGCCGCTCTGGCGCAGGCCATCCGCAAGAACGGACGCGTGGTGCTGGCGATGGATTTTCGCGATTATGCCGAACTGGAAGGAGGCGAACCAATTTATCCGCGGGAGGAGTTCAAAGACGCCGCCGCTGGGTTGGGGGTCAGTTCGTGCCTGCCGGATGAAGCCGACAACGTCGTACGCCGGATGCACCCCGGCTATCGCGAACATCCCAGTCTGGCATGGGCGGCGGCGATTCTGACAGGTCTCTCCGCGGAGCAACAGCAATCTCGCCTCGTTGAACCGCGCTGGTTGAGTTACCCATCCTCCTTGGAGCAATTGCGGCGCATCAGTTTCTCCGATGCCTTACTGCAGGAGCCGGGCGTCTTTTCCAACAAGGTGGTTTTTATCGGCGGCTCGCCGCGCACCAAAGTCGAAGGCGCCCAAGCCGATGAGTTCGCCACGCCCTTCAGCCGCTGGCACGGCGCCCCACAACCTGGCGTCATCATCCAGGCGGTGTCGTTCTTGAATTTGGTCCGGGGCAACTGGCTGGAACGATTTCCGCCCCTGGTGGAAATGGTGATGATCTTACTGCCGGCGATTCTGTTCGCGGTTGTGCTTGCCCAAGTTCGCCCGTGGTTGGGTGCGCTGGTGGTGGCCGGATCGCTGGTCATTCTTTATGCGGGGGCTTGTGTGCTCATGTTCCATGCTCACCGCTGGTTTGCGTGGATGATTTTGGCGTCTGTGGAAATGCCGTTCGCACTGGCCTGGACGACGCTTGCCCAAGCCCGGCTTTTGGCCAAGGAAAAGGAAATCGTTTCCAGCCAGTTGGAACTCGAGCGCAAGGCCGTCGAACGTTTGTTGCCCGCCACGGAATCCGAAGCGGCCACGATTCGCTCCGATGTCGTGGAAGTGGAAGCCGGGTTCAACGCTGGTCACGACTACGCCACGCCACCACGACCCGAGATGCAGATCTCGCCGCTGATCCAAGGCGTGAAATGGCTTCCGCCCAGTGTGCCGGATCACAAGCTCGTCCGGTGCATCGGCGAGGGCGCCTACGGCCAGGTTTGGCTGGCGCGCGACGTTATCGGCACTTACCACGCGGTGAAGTTTGTCTTCCGCAAAACGTTCAACAGTGACGCACCGTACGAGCGCGAGTTCAAGGGCATTCATCATTTTACGCCCATTTCCCGGATGCACGCCGCCTTCGTCAACATTTTGCACGTGGGGCGCAACGATGGCGGAGGGTATTTTTTTTACATCATGGAACTCGCTGACGACGAGAACTCCGGGCAACTAATCAACCCCGATACCTATTCCGCCAAGACGCTCAGTCGGGTCATTCGCAAGCTGGGGCGCCTGGCCCCGGAGGATTGTGTGCGGTTGGGATTGGAACTGAGTTCCGCTTTGGAATTTCTGCACCAACGGCGGCTGATTCACCGCGACATCAAGCCGTCCAACGTGCTCTTCGTGCATGGCCAGGCGAAGTTCGCGGACGTGGGATTGGTGACTCAAATTGACACGAAGCGGCCTGAAGCGACCTATATCGGCACGGAGGGTTACATTGCGCCGGAAGGTCCGGGTACCGCCATCGCCGATATTTACAGTCTCGGCAAGGTGCTGTACGAGGCGACCATGGGACTGGATCGAATGCGGTTTCCCGATCTGCCGACAGCCGCGGTTGAGAGTACCTCGCCGCTTCTGATGCCGCTGAACTCGATCATCCTGAAAGCTTGCGAGTTTAATCCGCGTGAACGGTATCAATCCGCGCAACAGCTGCACGAGGATTTGAAAGCACTCGCCCCCCGGTGAATCGGCGGCCAAAGCCCTTGTTGTTTTTTGGCCCCCACTGAATAATCTCTCTCCGGCACATCTGATGAGCGACGGTGAAAATATTCTGGCTTGGCTTGAGCAATCCACCGGCGGACGCGTGCCCATTGTCGGCACCTGTTCCATCGGCCGGTTGTCTTCCAATACGATCATGCTGCCCGAGGAGCGGGTTTCGCGCCGGCACGCGCTGATCAACGTGCAGGGTCATCAAGAGTTCTGGCTGGTGGACCTTGGCAGCGGCAACGGGACTTATCTCAATGGGCGTCGCGTGGTTCAGCCCACCCGGTTGCGCGAGGGCGATCAACTCGAAATCGGCTCTTTCCAGTTGAGCTTTCATCAAGCGACAGAGGCCAACGCCGCTCCCGTCCTCGTTGGCGCCGATAAGTCCGGTGACGAAAAAACCCTGCAACAAATCAAATCCATGGATTGTTGGTTGCTGGTGGCGGACATCGAAGATTCGACGCAATTGATGCGCACCATTCCCGCCACTGATCTGCCGCTGGTGACCGGCTCCTGGCTGGAGGAATGCCGCCGGTTGGTCGAGCGCTTCGGCGGCAGCGTGAACAAATTCCTGGGTGACGGTTTTTTCGCGTATTGGCGGTCCCAGGCGGGCATTGGCGAGCAGGTGGCGGCCACGCTGCGAAACCTGGTCCAGATGCAAGCGGCGAAGCGGCTCACCTTTCGCTTCGTGCTGCACTACGGCCAGGTCTTTATGGGAGGGGGAGCGTCCATGGGGGAGGAAAGCTTGCAAGGCAAGGAAGTCCACTTTGTCTTCCGGATGGAAAAAGTGGCGGGCAGTATTGGTGAGCGTACCCTGATCAGTGCCGCGGCCAAATGTCACCTGCCCGCGTCCGTCAACTTGGCTGAGGCGGGCGATCACGCGGTTGCCGGCTTCGACGCCAAACACACTTTCTACACACTTGCAGATTAGTTTGGCGTCCACCATCACCCGCAACAGCAGTTACCCTGCGACCGTTCCGATTATGCCGGGAAGCCCACTCGCACCAGCTTGACTCTCGGCAACACGAGCGGCTGTTGGCTCTTTCTCACGATCATTCCATCGTGACGCTGAACGGTGCAGGCGCGGTCAACGCCAACGGCATTTTGGTGCTCCCCGCCGGAATCAGCATCGTGATGAGCGTGGGTGCGACGGTAGATTTTAGTGACGGTAGCAATGTGCGGCTTCGGAATCATTTATTAGGGGCGGCAGCGTTGCCGGGGCGCGGCAGGCGCACATGCATCAAGCCGCGACCTGTTCATGCCACATCACTGGTACTTGAAAGCGTAACCGCCAGACTTTGAACGCTTGAAGCAGGCCGGCCAAGTCCACCGAGGCCGCGTACACCTCACGCTGGTCGTCCGTAAATCCATCCGTCTGATCATCGGGAATCGCGTCGCGGTCCTTGCGCACATAGGCCAGCACGCGCAACAACCGCTCGCGCTCCGCGGGAGTGCATTCGCGGAAAGAGCCGTGTTCAGCCGCCAGGAGCAGCCCGATAAACAGGCGGCAGTGCTGTTCAATAAAGCGATGACTGAGACTGCCCGCGGCCAAGGCGCGTAACTTTCCAAGCAAGTCTGGAGGCGGACAACCTCGAGCCAACGCTGCGCTTAATGATTCCAGTTCCAGTGGCGTGATCCATTGCTTCAGAGCCGGACGCAACGCCAACACCGGCGGGAGAGATTGGCTCCGACTAGCACCAATCAGCGTTCGCGTACCCATTGTGCAGATTTCCATAACGCAACGATGGTGCGGGCTGGCGGTGCGGCGTGTGAATTATAAAGTCCCACCGGGATTATCACCGACCCTCTGCGAACAAGGGCCGGGGTTTTGATCCCGCTCGTGGATTAGATGGCGGGTCACATCACCGGGCAACCATCGCGTGGCGCTGCCGCGATAACTTTTTTGAGCCATCGCAAGTTCAATGTCCCAAGCGACACCCTCAGCTATCCGTTTGGGCGGCGTCCCGTGGTTCCTGGTCAGGGTCGCAGTTGAAGGCGGCAAACCCGGCAAGCGACAGCTTGGCACGGCGCTCCCGCGTAGTAGCGCATCACGGCTTCGTGCCGGAAGACTGTGACAGCGATGTGGCTTACGGTGGCCGCATCAGCCCGGTGCATGCAGGTTGAGAATGGACCGGCTTGCGGTGAATGAGAGCGATGCAGCCTTCGCAGCCACTCCAGATTTCCGGCTGTCTTTTGCCGGCGGGCACTGAGAAAAACCCCACCACGGACACGCTGCGCCGTTGGCTCGTCGAAACCGGAAGAAATCCACTGTTGCGTTTCCCAGCGGTGGTTTTGGCGAACAAGTTCTTCCAAATCCCAGCGCCATTCAGCGATTTCGGCGGTAACCGGGAAGATGCCAATGAGGCGAAAAGGGTTGATGTGCTGGAGTGGCGCTTGGGCGAGGAAGGCCGCCGCGGCGTCTGGCGAGGCCGCCGTGCTGGCAGAGTTCACGACTTCGCCGCGGCTGACACGGTTGCGGCCAACCTGGTTGGTTATGGCATACCAGTTAATCAGCGCGAGACACGCCCCGCTGTCATTGAGCGCCATCCAGGTTCCGCCGCCGGGTTCGGACGGACTGAGCACGGCCCGTCCGTTCAACTGCTTCCGGGTCGGCGGGAGGCCGGTCGGTCGGGTCAACTTCTCGTCGCGGTTCATCCCGAGACCGTAGCCCTGTTTTCGGGCCATGAAGGTGACCGTACACATGACTTCACTCAGTCGGCAGCCGGATAGGTTGCGGCCAGTCGGGAATACTCCCGCCACGTGTGCCAGATGAGCGAAAGTTTGGTGGGCACACAACCGAGCTGGCGATTCGCGGCGCCGATGGCAAACACCAGGTCCCATTGCTGGAAGAGGGTCCGGTAAGCGGCAAAGAGCGAGTTGCGCGCGTCGTAAATGCTCGTGGCTTCCGAGGCCGCGCCGTTAAGCTCGATGATTTGAAAGTTTCTTCCCGCCCGCAAATCTTCCTCGCTCGCATAGCGGAGGTCATAGCGGCCGATGAAAAAACCGTTCAGCTTTTGCGAAATCTCGTCCATCCGCGCCTCCAACTCGGGGGTGCAAAGCCGGACACCGTCGCGAAAAATGCAACCCTGTGCGTGATTGCCCGCTTCGACGAGTTTGAGTTCGACACCGCGCGCCAGGATTTCCTCGCGCCGGGCCGCAAATCGTCGCAGGTATTTTTCCGCCACAAATCGGGCCCGCGGATCGCGCTCGATGAGCTCCGCGATGGTGCTGCAGCCGTCTCCCACCACCACCGGAAAGATTTTTTCCGTGATCGCGAAGATCCGGCCCCGCGGTTCATGCGGGAAGCGATAATAGAACACGCCGGCTTCCAACGGTCCGGCGGCATAACGCTGAACGATCAATGGAACGGCCACCTGCCGCAGGTAATTTTCGGCCTGGGCGGGCGAGCGGATCAGTTTGATGCCGGCGCCGCGTTGACCGAGATCCGGCTTGAGGATGAACGGATATTCCAGGTTCATCCCGGCCATGGCATCAGCCAGCGAACGCCTTCGGGCTTCCAATGTTCCGCCCGTCACCAATCTGGCTTCGGCGGTGAAGGCGGGACTTGTGGCCAACAAGTCGTCAAGCATGGCGGTCTTGGACTCACCGACCAGACCGCCGGAGAAAATGCCGGGATTCGACGCCGTCGGCAGGGTGAGTCCGCGGTATTTGATGGCCAGCCAGAGACAGTAAATGGCCACGGGCGGATAGAACATCCACGCCGGCCAGAATTCCCAATGCCGCCAGCGCCCGCTCCACGAGGCGAACCGGCGCGCGTCGAAGTTCACCAGCGCTCGTCGCAATAGTTGCAGGCCGACCACCGCTGACAGGCCGATTGCCACCAGCACCAGTCCGGCATGTTTGTATTCGCCCAGCCAGCGGCCTAGCTCCTCGCCAAATTTTTGAACCAAGGCGAGCAGGGCGATCGTCCACACGCAGGACGCCACCCCGGTGATCAGCAAGAACCGCGGCAGCGGTACGCGCAAAAATCCCGCGGCCAGATACGTGGGCAGTCGCGCGCCTGGCACCAGGCGGCTGAAGACCAGAATCGGCGTGCCACGTGCGGCAAACCAGCGCTCACTCTCGGCGACCTTCATCGAAAAGCGGCGCAGCGACGAGCGTTCGAACCAGCCGCGTCCGGCCCAGCGCGCCAACACATAGAGACCGGTGTCACCCATCCAAATTCCGAGGAAGCACGCGGTGAAGGCCGCCGGCCAGGAAATGCCGCCGCTGGCCAGCAACAGCCCCGCACCCACTGCCGCGACGTCTTCCAACACGAAGGTGGCGAGAAAAAAGCCCGTGGCTTTGGCGAACGGCATCCATTCGGCAAGAGCGGGCGGTGAGAACGGCAGGACTTCAATCATGCGCGGCGGCCCGTTGCGTTTCGTTCTGGTGTCGGATCGTGCTCGGAGCCACGCCAAAATCCGCGGGCAGGGGAACACCCATCAATCCGGCCATGATCCCGATTAGCGCATAGTGATGCATGGCGTGGGCGACGGCATACATGATTTCCCGGCCCACCGTGGAGGGCGAAACTTGCGAACCGCTCGTGGCATAACTCGTTTTGCACGTCACGACCAACGGACGCGCCAGCCAGCCGGCGTCGAGCGA
>WBZT01001355.1_pt1 | contig 16470 bp, 14 predicted proteins | sample 5204241 | NCBI WGS metagenome assembly WBZT01 (sample SAMN12344358, study PRJNA552823) | activated sludge metagenome | biome: Activated sludge suspended growth; feature: Nitrification reactor; material: Wastewater; isolation source: activated sludge from nitrification reactor of wastewater...
TTATAGAAGAAATTCTTGGTCACGAGATAGAGGACGAAAAGGACAATTCGTCAAAAAAGATATATACTAGCTAAAGTTATATGGCAAAAAAAAGTAATTCTTATATTTGTAATAGTTGTGGAGCAAGCCAGCCAGGTTGGTCAGGAAAATGTCATACTTGTGGCGAATGGAACACAATAGTCGAAACTGTGGCTGAAGATTTTTCTGCGTTACCAAATAGTAGCGCAAAAACAGGAAAAAAGCTGGATATTGCTAACATGTCTAGCCATGAACAAGAGCCCAGAATTTCACTTGATACCCAAGATATAAATACGGTGCTAGGAGGCGGATTAGTGCCTGGGGGCGTAGTTTTACTTGCTGGTGAGCCGGGGATAGGTAAGAGCACACTATTAATGCAACTGGCCGGTCAAGTTGCGCGTAAGGGTAAAGTGCTATATGTAAGCGGAGAAGAGTCAGCCGAACAAGTCTCTGCAAGAGCATCAAGGCTTGGAATAGCAAGTGATAATTTATTTTTTGCGAGCTCTAGTAGTGCGAATGATATTGCAAGCACAATTTCGGCTGACAAATTTATGGCAGTTATTGTAGACTCAATTCAAACTATTGCATTAAAGGAACTAAGTAGTGGTCTTGGCACAATTAGCCAAATTACTAACAGCACTAGTCTTCTAAGTATTCAGGCCAAGGCTAGTAACACCTCTTTAATATTGGTTGGCCATGTAACCAAAGAGGGTTCTATTGCGGGGCCCAAGGTGCTTGAGCATGTGGTCGATGTCGTTCTTCATCTTGAGGGTAATAGGTACGGAGGGCTCCGGGTCCTAAGGTCTCTAAAAAATCGCTACGGCTCCACTAACGAAGCCGCAATTTTTGAAATGAAAGATACTGGGCTTGAAATTGTAGATAATCCTTCTGCTGCGCTACTAGAAGAAAGGCAAGTGGTGGACGGTTCAGTGGTATTAGCTACTCTTGAAGGCAGCAGGCCAGTACTGGTAGAGGTTCAGGCTTTGGTTAACACAACAAGTTATGGCTATCCAAAAAGAGCTACTAGCGGATATGACTTAAACAGATTGAACCTGCTTATAGCAATGCTAGAAAGACGCACTAAATTGAAACTGCAAGACAAAGATGTTTATATTAATATTGTAGGAGGCCTAAAAATTAGCGATCCTGCCGCAGACCTTGCTATTGTAATGGCTGTTGCTTCAGCCGCAAAGGGTATGCAACTTAAAGAAGATGCAGCTGTTTTTGGCGAACTTGGCCTTAGTGGTGAAATAAGAAGAGTATCTTGGCAAGAAAAAAGACTAAAAGAAATAGAAAAATTAGGTTTTAAATCTGCAATAGGGCCAAAACTGCAAAAAGGAATGAAAAAACCAAGTTGGTATAAAGAGGCAACAAATATTAGAGATGCCTTAAACCATTTTTTAACAAAAGGATAACAAAGTGATAATTTTATTAATAATTCAAACTATTTTATTAGCAGTTATATTAACAATTCTGCTAAAGAAGAATAGTTCAATTTCTATTAAGCCAAGTAAAGACAGAAAAGCACTGTTAGACAGTTGTGCTTTAATTGATGGTCGCATCGTAGAACTAGCTCAGGCTGGTTTTGTACCCAGTAATTTAGAAGTACCACAATTTATTATTTCTGAACTTCAGCTACTAGCTGACGGCAACGATTCGCAAAAGCGCGAAAGGGCAAGGTATGGCCTTGAAATTATTCAAAGACTACAACAACTTAGCGGAGTATCTGTCCATATTTCTAAAGACCCAGTTGAGTCTGATAAATTAACAGACGATAAACTAGTGCACTTAGCTCAAAAAATTAATGCCGACCTTTATACGACAGACTACAACTTAAACCAAGTTGCTAGCATAAAAGGAGTTAGGGTGCTCAATGTGAACGAGCTTGCCCATGCTCTAAGGCCCGTAGTATTGCCCGGCGAGATTGTACCGCTCAAAATTATTCAAACTGGTTCAAGCAAAGACCAGGGCGTAGGTTATTTAGAAGATGGCACCATGGTCGTTGTAGACGGCGCCAAAAATGCTATAGGTAAAACTATTGATATTCAAATTAGCCGTTCGCATCAAACTGTTGCCGGAAGAATGCTTTTTGGCAATGTAATTAAGTCTCAAAAACCCAAAAACAATAAAAATCAGCAGGTAAATCGTCATTCTAATAACAGAAATCAAAAAAGACAGTCTAATAAAAATGAGCCTAAAGAAAAGTTGACCCCGGCTGAAAAAAAGCTATTTAATACCGTCAACAAATCCAATAATTAAATACTATTATCGGATCTATGTGGATGGGACTGGTACTGGGGCTGGGCTAACTGTGAATGACAGTGCCTTAGAGGCGGTCGAATCATAAAGAACACTATCTACCACGGTAGCCGATACAGTAGTGCTGCCGGCAGCAGCAGGAGTGTACTTAAAGCTAACTTTTTGTGAGTTTGTAACATCGAAGCTTGCTCCTGGTGGCACAACTCCGTCTATAGTAAAGCTTACTGTTTTAAGATCGTACTTACCTTTGTTAACTTGGGCACTTATTGTGTATGTTCCGTCGCCATTACTAACGGCATCTTCTATTACAATTGTTGGTTTTTCGGCAGGGTCACATGAATGAATATCATCTTTATCTGTAGGTATTGCGCCACCTGTTTGGCCGTATCTTGCCGTAACTGGTGCAATCCAGTTTCGATACATTGGGTCAGATGACGGAAGCTCTGAGGCTATACCACCGCCAACAATACTTTGTTTGGCGCGTTCTGGGGTACATTCTGTGGCTAATTTGCCCGATACAGTGTCTATTGTTGCTCTTTTGTCATTGTTTGGGTAACGAGCGGTGTACCAGCTAGGGAATACGTCACATTTACCACCGCTATTGGTAGCATAGCCAGTGTTAAGATTTATACAAACGGTTTTCATAGATGCGGGCTTGGTCCATCCTTTATTTGGGCGACCTTTAATAGCTTCTGTTAAAAATCCGTTCCAAGCAGGCCCAAGAACACTATTGGTGAATTGGGTCATTTGCTTGTTTTCGTGGTGACCTGACCATATTCCAAATACAATGTCAGAAGTATATCCAACCAACCAACCATTTTCATTATTGTTGGTTGTACCAGTCTTAAAAGCAGATTTTGCTCCGGCAACCCTGTACTGAGTACCTAAAATAGATGCTTTAGTATCGGCTAGAATATCGTTCATAGTGTAAGCAATTTGTGGGTCTAGAACTTGTTCACCGGGAGTTTCTTTATATTCAGATATAGTTTTTCCGCGAATATCTTGAACTTTCATAATGTAAGTCTGAGGTTTGTATACACCCATTCTTGCAAAGGTACTAAAGCCATGAACATGCTCAGATAGTTTTACTTGGCCACCATCACCTATTCCAGTAGATAAAATCTCCTGACAGTCTTCTGTTCCTGTTGTGTAGCAGCCTGTTACGCCGCTTTTGACGCCCATTTTCTTAGCCATATCTTGGGTGTTTTTTATACCCGCCATATACATTGCTTTAATTGCTGGGATGTTTCTAGATTGACCAAGAGCAGTACGCATACTAACTGCTCCGTAGTATTTTTTATCCCAGTTTTGAGGCGTCCAGCCTCCGCCGAAATTGGTCTGAACATCGTATAAAGTAGAACCAGCTCCCCAGTTTTTGTTAAGAGTCATTAAAGTAGCATAATCGTAAGGCTTGAAAGAAGATCCTGGGCTTCTTGGGGTTGTTGCATAGTTTACTTCACCAAAGCCTGGGTAATCCCAGCCCCTACCACCAACAAGTGCCAGAACTTGGCCGGTTTGGACATCTTCTGCTACAGCAGCCATATTATCTCCGCCTATTCTTTCGAGCTTGACTACGCCTTTTTGAATTTCTTCTTCTGCTTTCTTTTGTAAATTAAGATCTAGGGTAGTTGTGACTTTAAAGCCTGCTTTTCTAGCGTTTGTCGCGCCGTATTCTTGCTCTAATTGTTTTTGTACTTCTGTTACAAAATACGGTGCAATTATATCTTTGTATTTACCTGGTTTTGTTTGAACCACACTAGCAATAGTATCGGCTTTTTCGGCTTCAGCTTTTTGTTGCTCTGTAATGAATCCTTGCTCATTCATTAGCTTAAGAACATAATTTCTTCTAACAGTTAGTTCTTGAGTATTTTCACCGTACGGAGAATAGTAGGTTGGTGCTTGAATCATTGCTGCGAGCATTGCCGCTTGGTCCAAGCTAAGGTCTTTGGCGGGCTTGTTAAAATATCCCTTAGCTGCTGCCTCTATACCTGCATATCTAGCTCCGAATGATATTTCGTTAAGGTAAGCAGTTAAAATTTCATCTTTTGAATAGCTTCTTTCAAGTTCTGTTGCCAGAATTAACTCTTTAAGTTTCCTGATAACGTTCCTGTCTTGGGTTAATAAAGAGTTTTTCACGAACTGTTGGGTAATGGTTGAGCCACCCTGAGTTGCGCCACCCCTAGCATTGTTAACGGCAGAACGCATAATGCCAGAAAAACTAAAACCGCCGTGCTTGTAGAAGTCTTTGTCTTCTATTGCAATAACAGCATTTTGAACATTTTTTGGCATTTGATCTTGTGGTATAGGGTAACATTCAACATCACCCGAACTAGACCACAATAAAGTTTGACCTGTACGGTCATAATATAAGGTCGATGCACCGTCGCTACATGTCTTAAGGTCAGTTATGTTTCGTGGTAGGTCTTTTCGGAAATATGCAAAAACACCCATTGTTAAAACTAGTATTATTGCGAGTCCGATACCGGCAACTTTTAGAAACCTAAAGAAACCGTCTCTATTGAACCAATATTCAGCAAAATGCTTAGGATTAAAATAATAGAAAAATCTTTTTATTGGGTTTTTTGGTAATTTAGCAAGTCGTTCTGCTTTGCGACGCATTTTGGCGTCTTTGCTAGATTTGAGCTTTTCTCCTAGACTCTGATTGGTTCGAGGACCTTTTACAGGGCGTCGTTCGCCCTTAGATAACTTTTTTGAATTCTTCATTAATATCCGTTTTACCTCTTCGTATACCGATATATTATAGCAAAAATATGCCAATTCGATGCAAAAATATCGCTTTTGGTTATTTGTTGGTTGCTATTCTTATAAATATTAAGAATAGGCTAAAACTGTTATCTGAGAATTGACTGAGGTACGCCAAAATATGAAACAATTTTAGTATAATGGTCAATAAATGCGGTTATCTGATTCAATAGGTGTTCTTAAGGGTGTTGGCTCTGTGCGGATTGCTCAGTTTGAAAAAGCTGGAATATTTACAGTAGAAGATCTGCTAAATAACTTTCCTACCAACTACAATGATTTTTCAGTGATTACGAGTATTTCGGCTATTCGACCAGGGCTCGTTTCTTTAAGGGCAAAAATTCATTCAGTGTCTAGCAAAAGAATGCGTCGGGCACTTCACATTACCGAAGCTATTGCAGAAGACGAAACAGGAAAAATTAAGGTTGTTTGGTTTAATCAGCCTTATCGTAAAGATAGTTTAAAAAATGATACTTATTTAATTAGAGGAGAGTATAAGCTTCAGGCTGGTAGGCTTCAGCTTATGAACCCACAGATAGAAATTGACAATAATACTGCATCTAATAGTTCCGAGGAGCTAATTATTGCAAGATATAAAGAATCTGCTGGACTAAAAAGCGAATATATAAGAAAAATAGTCGGGCAGGCCAAGCCGTATTTTGATCTTATTAAGGAAAGGCTGCCAGAAGATGTTGTAAATGACAACCAGCTGATGTCTCTGCAGGACACATACACTAATCTTCATTTTCCTATCAGTGACAAAAAATTAGAATTCGCCAAAGAAAGAATGGCCTTTGAAGAAATACTGATCTCATACATGGCCTCAAAGGCACTTAAGCTAGAAGCCCTTAAAGAAACCGCCCAGGTTATTCCATTTAAAGAAAAAGTTGCTCAAGATTTTGTCAAAAAGCTTTCTTTTAAATTAACTAACAGCCAACGCAAAGTCGCCTGGCAAATATATAAAGATATTAACACAAATTCACCTATGAATAGGTTAGTAGAGGGTGATGTTGGCTCGGGTAAAACTGTAGTAGCGGCAATGGCAGCCATAATGGCCATGGAATCAGACCAGCAGGTCGCTTTTTTGGCGCCAACAGAAATACTGTCTAGACAGCATTTTACGACTCTGCAAAAAGCTCTAGAGCACAGCACCTATTCTAATAATATTGGTCTTTTAGTTGGTTCATTGCCGGCCAAACAAAAAAAACAAATTAAAGATTCAATTGCGCACGGGAGCTTAAAATTAGTTGTTGGTACTCATGCCTTACTAGAAAAAGATATTGCATGGAGGAACCTAAGTTTACTAGTTATAGACGAACAACATAGATTTGGTGTCGAGCAAAGACAAAAAATTATTAGAAGCTCGGGAAATATGCCTCATGTACTATGCTTAACTGCAACGCCCATACCAAGAACACTGGCCTTAACAGTATATGGAGAATTATCTATAAGCGTAATTAACGAACTTCCCGAAAGAAAAGCAACTATTGCAACCGAGATTGTATCGCCTAATTCTTTAAATCAGGTATTCGAGCGTGTTGCCAGCCAGCTACAGAAGGGTCGCCAAGCATTTGTTGTTTGCCCGTTAATTACTGAATCAAGTTCGTTAACAAACAGGAATAACGCAGAGACAATATATGAAAAACTATCAAAATCGGTTTTTAAGAATTTTTCAGTTGGTTTAATTCATGGCAAATTAAAATCAGACGAAAAAGATAAAATAATGAATGAATTTCGTTTAGGTAAAATTCAGGTTCTTGTTTCTACCACTGTAATAGAAGTTGGCGTAGATGTGCCAAATGCAACGGAAATGCTTATATATGATGCCAACTGGTTTGGATTGGCTCAGCTACATCAGCTTAGGGGACGCGTAGGCAGGGGCACTGAAAATGGAACATGCTATTTAATAATGAGCGATTCTAGCGCTCCGCCAAAAAGATTAAGAGCAATGCTTCAGACAAATAATGGATTTGAACTTGCTGAACTTGACCTTGAGCTGAGGGGTCCTGGCGCTATTTACGGCACACTCCAGCATGGCAAATTAGATTTTGAATTTGCTAAATTAACTGACACTGTTTTAATTTCTAAAGTCCGTGATTATGACAACAAACACCCGAATTTATTAGATAATATGTTAAAATATAAACAATTAGCAGAGTCAATTAACAACGCTACAAGACTCACTTATTTAAATTAATAATTACTTAGGATTTTAAAATACATGTATTCAGGATCGACCCTGACGAATGTCTCGGGCAATATTGTTGGTGCGCACCAAAAAATTGATAAATCTTCCAGGAAGGTTCTTTCAAATTTATTAGTGAACAACAAAGACTTCCCTAGTAAAAAATTAATTTTGCATTTTGAAGGCAAAAATGGCCCGGATAGCGCTAAGGCCAAGTTAGACGGCGAACATGCGCCGTGGCATTTTTATGATCCCTTCGATCCAGAAGACGGTCAGCTTATAGATCAAATTATGGCTCACTACGAAAAATTAGTTAATGCACTAAAAGAGCAAAATCATGAAAGGTCAGCTTTCGAAGCTAGCTGGCTGGCGCATGCCATTGTTGACGGATTAACGCCTGCACATCATTTTCCGTATGAAGAAGAGCTAGAAAAGCTCCGCGGAGAGGGAAAAGAAACAAGAGACACAATTTTTAAAAAAGTTGTTATTCCCGGAACCTCGGCGCTAGATGTATTTGCTAAAAACTGGGAAATGTGGGGTGTTAAAGGGCTGTTTACCACTCATGCACTTTTTGAGATGGGCGCAGCTATGATTATGGCTCCAATGACTTACAGAATAGCCGAGCCAAATAAATATGAAATAAAAAAAGTTCAGCAAATAGGGTTAATTGAATTCTTTAAGCGGACCGCTCGCGAAGTTGCCCTGCTAAATATGTACGATGATTTTTATAAAAGAGGCTGGACGCCAAAATTAGCAAAAACAGTTCGGCTAGACTTAGCACCTAAAATGGCGAAGTCTGTTACACTTGCCTGGTTTATGGCTGCCAAAGAAGCAAAAATTACTACCGCCGAAATCTAGCTTGAACGCACTAGATAAAAGGTCTACCCTATACTAATGAGAATCATATCCGGACAATATAAAGGGCGCATAATTAGTAGCCCTAAAGGACATCGCACTCACCCCATGAGCGAAAGAATGAGGGGAGCTTTGTTTAATAGTCTTGGTGACATTAGCGGCTTAACCGTTCTAGACGCATACGCTGGGAGCGGAGCGGTTGGGATTGAAGCACTTTCAAGAGGCGCATCTTTTGTAATGTTTATAGATCAAGATAAAAATGCGTTTAATGCAATATCGAACAATATAAATAATCTTGAAATAAAAAATTCAAAAATTACCCGGGCTAATATTGCTAGTTGGAGTGACCACAATTTTGAAACTCAGTTTGACATTGTAATTGCCGACCCGCCTTATGATGCAATTAATTTGAATCATCTAATGAAGTTGGCTCGTAATATTAAAGATGGTGGCATATTTGTGTTGTCTTTGCCTAAAAATTATTTAGCTGAAATTAGTGAAAATTTTGAAAAAAAATTACAAAAGTCTTATGCCGATGGCAGTATTACCATTTATCTTAAGCAAGCTAGACAAAAACCGTAAACTATATTAAAATAACTCGTTGGTAAATAAACAAAATGGAGTTTTAATTGAAGGAAATTAGCGGACTTAAATTAGCAGAAGGCCTAACGCCACACGAAGTAAGAAAAAACGGCTGGACTGAAGAGCAGCCTATTGAAGGCATTTTCGAGAAAAAAGATAAGCATGCCGTTGTCGTTTATGGTCCTAATCCGCTAGATAATGAGATTTCATTTTTGCATAAACCTTTGCCCGGCGGCGATGAGGTTTATGGACTTTTTCATGCAGACAATGATGATGAAGGCGAAACAGGGGCGGCTTCAATTGCAAAGAGAGTTGTTGGTAATGGGCAATATTCACCAGTTTTGCACGCTGGTGAAATAAGAGATATTGAAGATAATTTATCTTTACATCTAGACCAGGCTCATTCAGTTGTATATTACAACATTGAAAAAGCTCGATTGACTCAATCTATTGTTTCGGCAGTATTGATTAGGGTGATAGATTTGGCTGACGGAAAGTATGTCGCCAGCGCAAATACTGGTAAGGGCATTGCATACAAGGTACCTTCAGATATAGAAAAGGAAATGATTCAGCCTCTATTTGTAGAACCAGTAGATAATAAAGGAGAATATCTACAGCCCGTTATCGGTCAGGAAGGTTTTGAGATTGTCCAACATCCTCCTTTCAATGTTGCGGAAGGTGATAAAATAGTCATGATGAGCGGACCGGTAAAGCCTGATATTGTTAGTGGAGCTAATATATATGATGAAATTCGTGAGGCTTTTTCTTACAGTGATGATAAGCTTGAGGTTGCTGCAAAAATAACAGCTAGTAGAAAAAAGATTGGTCAAGCGTGCTTGGCTGCAGTTATTGAAATTTAATGTCTCGGACTGTACAATGTTCTTCGTACCAATTTTAAGCGCGAGTGGTGGAATTGGTAGACACGCTAGCCTTAGGAGCTAGTGCCCTTAGGGCGTGGAGGTGAGACCAGCAAGTCTGCTGGTCGCAAGGCCGGAAACCCGGATGGCGAATGCCACCGAGTTGAGGCGGGGTCGAGGGCCAAATGAGAATCATTTGGAACCGTGGCCAAGTCCGATATAATTATTACTTGAACCTTCTTGGTTCACATTTAAGCGCGAGTGGTGGAATTGGTAGACACGCTAGCCTTAGGAGCTAGTGCCGCAAGGCGTGGAGGTTCAAGTCCTCTCTCGCGTACCAAAACAACCGGCCGACCATGAAAATGGTCGGCTTGTTGTTTTGGTGATTATTTACATCAACATCACGCGTCGCGTAGTATAATAAAATCATGGAATATATAAAAAATGAAACACCCGAAGACCAAAGAAAACAACAAATAATCAGATATCTTGATAGGGTTGGGGTCGATCCACCTCAATCGGATTCATTGGAAGATTATGAGAACTCTTTAAACTACGCTAGGGGTCTAAAGGCTCGTAGGAATCTTGGGCTAAAGGATGATGCAAGTGCAGAAGAAGTTCGAGTAGAATTAGATGCAAGAAAAAATGCAGAATTATTAAAGTATCTAGATCTTCCAGATAATGCCAGTAGGGAGGAGATCGATTATAGACAAAGTATTGTTGACGATGCTCAAAAACTCGCTGAACTGCGTAGTGAAGCACGCAAATATTCCCATAGCAACAGAGAAGACCATAAGAAATCTTTACAAGTAATAAAGCACAGAATACTCGGGCTTCCAGACAATGCAAGTGAAGAAGAATATATGGCTGCAAGAAAAGAACTAAGTAATCTAAGGAAACGAAGAAGTCTCGGACTTCCGGACAACGCTTCTGACGAAGACATTGATGAGGCACGAAAGAAATTCCAAGAAGAGGATAGTAAGGACTGTAGCAATGAAGAGCGTGCTGCGAGAGAAAAAATACGAGATTCATACAGGATTAGAACACTGCTATCCTTACCCGCAGACACAACTGATGAAATTACCAAATTTAAATATCGGGTTTGGGAGCAAAACGGTCTTATAAATGGCCCAATCATTTAGGTAGAAAATGTCAATCACACTAGAAAGAGCTGAATTTCAAGTCCTCTCTCGCGTACCAAAACAAAAAGACCCTAATTTTTTAGGGTCTTTTTGTTATATTTTTTGTATCGATCTGTTAACTGGTTGCTATTTTCTTTACGTAGACAAGTGCAGTAACAAACATTGTTCCAACACTAATAAGTATCTGGATAAAGAATCCTATTACTGGTATCCAACTTGCAATAGATGAAACAACCCCGGCTAACATAGCTACCAAAATAACAGCTAGTAGCCACTGCCAATGAACTTTAGCTAAATTATAGGCCTGTTCGATAGCCCCAGTTGCAGTTAGATCTTTATCGATTAATAAGTATGGTGAAAGCATTGTGAAAAAGCCTACTACAATTGCAAAAATAATCGCAAGTGGTAAAAGTAAAAATCCTATAAGAATTGTCATAAGTAAAATAGAAACTAAAATTGGCATAAATATAGCAAGCCCAATTATTAAATATATTAGAATGTATCTACCTATGTATTTTAGAGATTTTTGCCAAGTGTTCTTAAAATCAATTTTATTGCCACGGGTACTTTCTAGCTGAACAATCGTAGAGGCAGGAGCTAAAATAACTGCTACTATAAGGCCTGCTACAAATAGTAGTAGCCCTACTATTGTAATACCACCAAAAGCGACGCTTCCACTGCCACTAACATTAAGTAGCTGAAGCCAACCAAAACCGCCGGCCAATATAACAATCATAGCCACCATCATAATGCCAAAAGGAATAGCCCAAATTAACAGCAGAGTGCCTATGTTTAAAACAATGTTTTCCCAAACAGTCTTTAAGTTATTAATTATCCAAGACAATTTACCTCCAAAATCTATATCTAGTTGGGTATTTGACTCTTTATTAATTTCTGCTTTGGCACTAGCCTTTGGTGGGTTGTTTCTCTTTGCAACTGCTTTATTTTTTGGTTTTTTGTTACTATCTGCATTTTTAGTAGCAACCATAGAACTCTCCCTTAATTTATAGTTTAATATAACCACTTTTACCAAGAGACCGTCAATAGTATTTTGGTACTTTAGTATTAAGATAAATAAAAATACTTTTTAATAAATAAGCTATAATTGAATTAATTATGGCATTATCTACACAGCCTTACAGAGGAACACGAGATTTTTACCCGGAAGATAAAAGGGTTTTCGACTACATTGTTAGTATCTGGAAAAAGACTTGCCTAAGCTTTGGTTTCGAGCAATACGACGCTCCAATACTAGAGCCAATAGAACTGTATAGCGCAAAGTCTGGTACCGAACTTGTAAATGAGCAAACTTACACTTTTATTGATCGTGGTGGCCGACAAGTTGCTATAAGGCCAGAAATGACCCCAACCGTCAGCAGAATGGTGGCTGGTCGTCGTCAACAATTGGTGTATCCTTTGAGGTTGTTTAGCATACCAAACTTATGGCGATATGAAAGACCTCAAAGGGGTCGGCTAAGAGAGCATTGGCAATTAAATGCCGATATTTTTGGCATAGACAACATACCAGCAGACCACGAAATTATTTTGCTAGCAGATACAATAATGCAAAATTTTGGGGCTAACAGGCAGTCTTATATAATACGGCTAAATTCGCGCCACCTTGTAAATTATATTTTAGATGACTATTTAGGACTATCTGAAGAAGAGTCAAGAGCGGTTGTCTCTTTAATAGATAAAATGCATAAATTGCCCTCAGAAAAATTTTATGGCCAGTTAAAAGAGCTGGTTAAATTTACCGAACAAAAAAATAAACAGGTGTTTGCCAATTTGCAGGCAATATTAAGTATCAAAGATATTAACAATTTGCCAAGAGATATACAAGAGCATTCAGCTGTAAAAAAAATTACGGAACTTAAGCAGTTATTAAAACTATGTGGTGTAACTAATGCTAGCTTTGATATATCTTTAATGAGAGGTTTAGATTATTACACCGATATAGTTTTTGAAATATACGACACTAATCCAGCTAATAACCGATCTTTATTTGGAGGAGGAAGATACGATGGCCTAGTAGGTTTGTTTGGCGTAGAGCCAGTGTCTACTGTTGGTTTTGGGATGGGTGACGTAGCCCTAAAAGACTTTTTAGAAACACACCAATTATTGCCAATATTATCAACACAGGTAGATGCTGTAGTGATACCGATAGATGTTAGCTATCAAGATATTCAAAAACCAACTATGGCGTTAAGAAGCCTCGGAGTAAATGTTGCAATTGACCCAACAGATAAAAAAATTGTCACTAAAATTAGAAATACACTTAAAAGAGGTATAAATTATGTAGTATTTATTGGCCAAGAAGAACTAAACACCAATAAACTTAAAATAAAAAACCTTATAACCTCAGATGAGCTTAGTGGCAACATAAAAGAGATAGCCGACCTATTAACTAAAAAACATAAGACTATCAAATAACAATAAAAGTGTTTGTGGATGCTACTGGATGCTACTGTTTGAACCTTACAGTTCTATTTTTAGTACCAAAATTAAGATAGGTTAGGAACAATAACAATCAAAGGCATAAAGACATGATAAAAATAAAAAATAACATACTTTACAAACAGCCAATAATCTGCTAAAGTACCATTAATTTAATTACCAACGGATAATTTAATTACCAACGGAGTAGGTTAGTGCAAGAGAAGCATTCATATAGTTCACTAAAGTATTATGCCAAATATTGTTTTGTTTTATTAGCATTTGTACTGATTAGCCTAATTAGTGTTAGCACTAACGTCCACGCAATCGTACAAAACCCCAAACCCGAAGCAAAAATATCATTTACTTTTGATGACGGTTTAGTAAGTAGCTTAACTGATGTAGCACCTGTGCTTGCACAGTATGGTTATACAGGAACAAGTTACGTTATAAGCAATTGTGCCGAAGGCTATACCCTACCTAGCAAATGCCCAAATGCGGATTATGCAAATTATATGACTTGGGCCCAAGTAAAACAGCTACAAGATAGTTATAGTTGGGAAATTGGATCGCACAGTGCCTCTCATAAATTGATGAGTGGGCTTAGTGCGTCAAAAATAGAATCAGAGGTTGCTAATAGTAAAACAGCCTTCGAGAATCAGGGCATAAAAGCTACCGCGTTCGCCTCACCTTATGGTGACTATAGTAGCACAGTCCAATCTGTAGTTGCCAAATACTACACAAGCCATAGGGGGTTTGCTGATATTGGATATAACAGCTGGCCGTATAGTGATTATTTGCTAAAAGTACAGCAGGTACAGTATGGGGTAAGCGTTGAGACAGTTAAGAGCTATATAGATCAGGCGGTTGCTGATGGTACTTGGCTGATACTTGTTTTTCATGATGTGCGCACAAATCCTACTAGTACCAACCCTATGGACTACCAGTATAGCGTCACTGATTTAGCATCAATAGCAACTTATGTAAGTCAGCTGAATGTTAACGTTACAACTATAACTGGCGGCTTAGTAAAGTCAGATAAGTCTGATAATTTAGTCACAGATCCCGTTGCTGGCACAAGTATTGGTAATGGGTGGTCAACAGATCAGCCTACTCGGGTTAGTATAAATAATGCATTTAAAGGGAGTGTACCAGAGCCAAAAAGTTCGATTGCAGTTAAGCCAAATACATCAACTTCCGTGCATCTTTTTTCCTCACCTGTAGCCATTACGCCACAAGACACTTATGTAATTAAAGGATATGTGAATATTGCAACTAAAAAAAGTGGAGACATAGGGTGCTACATAGATGAGTATGATTTAGCTGGCAATTGGATTAGTGGTCAATATTTACAGACAATTTCTCATTGGTCAGTCAAAGATATCTCTTTAGTGTATATAGCTAGTTCCGGTAATGTAGCAGTAGCTCGTTTGCAGATAATTATTTCTGCTAATACAGGTGCAACCGTTTATATTGACTCGGTAAGATGGGTAGTTGCAACAAGTAGCCCACCTCCAGAGCCACTACCAACACCTGTAGTAATAAATTTAATTACAAATTCTACATTTGAATCTGGTATGGATGGCTGGAGAACAGATGCCCCAGATTTAATAAAACTAGATACCGGTGGCAATGGCAGTGGTAATAATACAGCAAACTCAATTATGCTGAGCAGTACTGAACAAAAGAATATCCATCTATTTTCGCAGGCTATTGGCGTAAACTCAGCTAATACTTACAAGGTAAGCACAGATATAAAGGTCGTAGCCATCGATAAGGGTTTTGGATTTTACATAGATGAGTATGATTTAGCTGGCAATTGGATTAGTGGTCAATATTTATATACAAAACAAGATAGTTTCGATGGCGCAGTTACTTTTACATATGCACCTTCAGCTACGGTTGTAGTCAGTACAAGCTTACAAATAATAGCTATAGCTGGCACAAATAATACTGCGTATATTGATAATGTAGTTTTTCAAAAAATATAGTTTACAAGTACACAACAAAGGTGTATAATGTATCTATTAAATAAACGAGAGGGTCGTTTGACTCTCTTTTTTTGCGTCAAACTTATCCTCGTAATAAGGAGTTTTAGTATGTACGAAGGTGGAAAAGGAGCTGTACCTGTAGTAGCAGGCAGTGTCATATTGCCTAATACAGGTGGTAGCCAAATATTAACTTTTGTTGCTATTACCAGTATTGTAGTTGGGCTGATAATTATCTTATCTTCTGTTGCTCTGTTCTTGAGTAAAAAATTTTCTAAGGTACAGTAGCTGAAGACAGCCATATCGTATTAGTACTTTTTTAGGCTAAGACAATGAGTATCAATAAAGGGCAATTTATGCTGACGCTAGTTGGCATATTATTCTTAGTTGCGGGCATTGTAGGTATTATCTACAGGGACTCTTTAAAGTACCTAGCTGTTGAGGATAATGTTGCAGGTAATGTTACCAAAGAAAATCATACAAACGATCTTAGTGATACTCCCAAGAACAATAACAGTGACGAGCCTAACCCCCATCGGGTACTTATTGCTGAACTTGGCATCGACGTTAAAGTGATTAATGGATATTATGATAATAAAACCAAAGAATGGACACTTAGTAAAGATAAAGCTCAGTTTGCCACAATAACACAAAAGCCAAATACAACAAACGGTAACACCTTTATATATGGTCATGCTAAAAAATCAGTATTTGGCAAACTAGCGTCCACAAGGGTTGGGACTATCGCAAATGTTGTTACAGCAGACAACAGAATATATGTATATAAATATAAATATTCATATACGGTGGCACCCGAAGACTCAAGTTTATTCAGCTATATAGGGCCACCAATATTAACCTTGCAGACATGTAGTGGGTTTTACGACCAGCATCGAACAATGTACGTATTTGAGCTAATAGGAGTTAAAAATGCTTAAAGACATTGTGTTTTATGTATTTATTACAGTGGCTTTAGTCAATACGGTTCATTTTGGTTTATATATCACAGGGGCAAATATTTATGATATAAAACAATTATTTAGAAAGCGTAAGATTGCCACGACCAAATATCGTGCATATAGACCATTGGTAACCGTTATTATCCCAGCCCATAACGAACGGCTAGGAATAATTAGGTGTCTTGAGTCAGTTAGAAAAAATTCATACCGTAAATTGCAAATACTAGTTGTGGATGATGCTTCTACAGACAATACTAGGAGTATAGTGTGGCGTTATATTCAAAAGCATCATAATAGAAACATTCACTTACTTAGAAAGCAAAAGAATGTCGGCAAAGGAGAGGCCGAATCGATCCTTGCCGCTCGCAAGGCGCTACCCAGTGGGCAGTTCGCGAGTTTGGACGATTTCTGTTCCGCTGTCGATTGGAG
>WBZT01001592.1_pt1 | contig 16468 bp, 7 predicted proteins | sample 5204241 | NCBI WGS metagenome assembly WBZT01 (sample SAMN12344358, study PRJNA552823) | activated sludge metagenome | biome: Activated sludge suspended growth; feature: Nitrification reactor; material: Wastewater; isolation source: activated sludge from nitrification reactor of wastewater treatment...
ACCTCATCATCGTCCGCGGCCGGAACCATTATCCGCAGGACATCGAGCGAACGGTCGAAGAATCCCATCAGTCCCTCAGGCCCGGTGGCTGTGCGGCCTTCTCCGTGACCGAAGGTGAAGAAGAGCAGTTGGTCGTGGTGCAAGAGGTCTCGCCGCGCGCCGGAAGGCTCGATATGCCTGCGATCACCGATGCCATCCGCCAGGCTGTGGCGCACGCCCATGAGGTGGCGATATCCGCCGTTGTGCTCATCAAGGCCGGGAGTTTACCCAAGACCTCCAGTGGAAAGGTGCAGCGAAGTCTCTGTCGAACGCAATTCCTCGCCCGCTCGTTATCGGTGGTGGGGGAGTCGACGTTGGAGACAATCCCGGACGGTCCGGTTCTGGTCGAGGAGGCCCTCGCTTCCGGGGGGGCAGAGAATGGGGAGGTGGGAGCCGCGATCGCCGAACTGTGGTCGCAGGTGTTGAACCGACCGGCAGTGGGACCACAGGACGACTTCTTCGCCCTAGGCGGAGATTCTCTGCGCGGATTGCAGATGGTCGCGCGTGTCCAGGAGGTTCGAGGCATCGAGGTGCCCCTGGACATACTGTTTGAACATCCGACACTCGCCGCCTTCACGGAGTTCGTCTCCTCCATTGTTCCTGCTCCGGCTGAATCATCGGGCGACCCGATCCCGACGACGGCGCGGGGGGGCATGTTGCCCCTGTCGTTTTCTCAGGAACGGTTTTGGTTCTTCGAACAGTTGTCGTCCGGCAGTTCGATCAACAACATTCCGGTCGCATTGCGACTCCGGGGGGCGCTGGATGTGGAGGCGTTGCGTAACGCGGTGAACGAAATCGTTCGACGTCACGAGATCCTCCGGGCTTCCTTCACACTGGTCGACGGCCGTCCGTCCCACGTCATCGCCCCGCATCTGTCGCTCCCCTTGGATGTTGACGGGCTGGTCGCCGAGGGTGACGCGCAGCGGGACGCAGAGGTCCTTCGGGTGGTGCAGGCGGAAGCCTGCCGACCGTTTGATCTGGCTGCCGGGCCGCTGATCCGTTGCCGCCTGTTTCGACTCGCGGAGACCGATCACCTGTTGTCGGTGACCGTGCACCACATCGTCGCCGACGGCCAGTCGATGGAAATCATCCGGCGTGAATTGTCCAGCCTCTATACCGCCTTCCGGCACAACCGAGCCGTCTCCCTGCCGGTGCTCCCTCTCCAATACGTCGATGTCGCAGCGTGGCAGCGCCGGCAGGTCGGCAGTGACGTCCAGCGCCGGCAACTCGAATTTTGGCGAGGCCGCCTCGACGGGGTGCCGCCGTTGCTGACGCTACCCTGGGACTATTCACGTCCCGCTGTTCAGGGGCATCGAGGCGCACGGTATTCCTGGACGATTTCACCTGCGACCGGCGAGCGTCTTCAGGCCCTGGGACGTCGTTACCGGGTCACGCCGTTCATGCTGTTGTTGTCGGCCTTCGCGCTGTTGCTGTCTCGATACAGCGGGCAGACCGACTTCTGCATCGGCACGCCGGTGGCCAATCGGGGAAGGCGCGAGTCGCAAGCGCTCGTCGGCTGCTTCGTCAATACGGTGGCGTTGAGGATGGCACTGGGCGGTAACCCGCTTCTTTCCGACTTCCTGCGCCAAGTGCGGAAGACCGTGCTCGAGGCGCAGGCGCACCAGGAACTGCCTTTCGAACGGTTAGTGGATGAATTGGGGATTGCGCGGGAGCTCGGCCATACACCGTTGTTCCAGGTCATGTTTGTCTTGGAGGAAACCTCATCGGAAGCCGCTCGGCTCGACGATCTGAACATTGCGCGATTGCCCGTCAGTACGGGCACCTCGGTGTTCGACCTCACCTTGGAAATGGTCCGCAGGCCGGACGGCAGCGTGGATGCTGTGTTCGAATACAGCGTCGATCTGTTTGCCGACACGACGATTGCGCGGATGGCCGGTCACCTCAATCAACTGCTCCGACAACTCGCGGCGGAACCGGATAGGTCTCTGAGCGACTGCCCCATGCTTTCGGTCGCGGAACAGGCTGCGGTGCTGGCCGAGGGCAGAGGACCGCACAAGCCGGGGCTTCAAGTCTCTTGTCTCCATCGCCTGATCGAAGCGCAAACAGGTCTTACGCCGGACGCACCTGCGCTTGAATGTGCGCAGGGTGCCGCCACCTACGACGAGTTGAACCGCAGAGCCAATCGGTTGGCGCGGTATCTCCGAGTACAAGGAATCGGGTCGGATATGACTGTGGGTCTCTGTATCGATCGTTCGTTGGAGCTTGCGGTCGGCCTGCTGGGGTGCCTGAAGGCCGGTGTCGTCTATGTGCCGATGGATCCCGCCTATCCGATCGAACGCAAGTCCGCCATTCTTCGCGACGCGCAACCCTCCCTGATCCTGACACAAGCCAAACACGTTGGCGGGTTGCCGCCGCATGCGATGGCGACCTTCCTTCTCGATGAGCAATGGGAAATGGCCGCCGGGTTGCCCGACCACAATCTCACAACCGGTCCACACCCGGATCAACTGGCCTATCTGTTGTATACGTCCGGCACGACGGGGCAACCGAAAGGCATCGGCATCTCCCATCGATCCCTGAGCAATCATAGTCTGGCGACGCGTGAGGCCTATGGGCTTTCAGCGCAGGATCGCGTCCTCCAGTTTGCTTCCCCGAGTTTCGACGTGATGGTGGAAGAGTGTTTTCCGACGTGGCAGGCCGGAGGTACCGTCGTGTTGCGATCCGACGTGCCAGTTCCCGCCTATGGCGAGTTCAGCGACGACCTCCGGGAGCGACAGGTGACGGTCGTCAACCTGCCGACCCCGTATTGGGCCGGATGGATCGAGGAGGTGGAACGCACCGCGGTTGCGCTCCCGCCCTCCCTCCGGCTGACGATCGTCGGCAGCGAGCAGGTGCACGTGGACGATCTGCGCCGTTGGCGGCGTCTGGCCGGTTCCTGCGCCTGGTGCAATGCCTATGGGCCGACCGAGGCTACCGTCACCGCCAGCATCTATCCCCTGGAGACCGGCGCACCGAAACCCGAGTGGCGAACCGTTCCTATCGGCCGGCCGATCGCCAATGTCGACCTCTATGTCCTCGATTCTCAGTGCCAGCCGGTTCCGATCGGTGTCCCCGGCGAGCTGTACATCGGTGGAGCGGGATTGGCGCGTGGATACCACCGCCTGCCGGCGCTGACAGCCGAACGCTTCATTCCCCATCCCTTCAGTGTCGAAGGAGGCGCGCGATTGTATCGTACGGGCGATCTGGCGCGTCGCCGGGCCGACGGCCAACTGGAGTTTCTCGGCCGCGGAGATGATCAGATCAAGATTCGCGGTTTCCGTGTGGAACTGCAGGACATTGAAAGCCACATCCGTCTTCACCCTCAGATCAAAGACGCCCGGGTGTGGCTCGAATCCGACAAGGGTGCCGATTGGTCGACGCTCCTCGCGGGGCTACGCGAGGTCGAGTCCGAGGAGATGGTGCGGAGCATCGAAACGTTGTCGGTGGCCGAGGCGCAATGGCTCTACGATATGGAGTCGGATAGCGAGCAACGGAGGAAAACGGTGATTCAACGCAAGCCGGAATTCGAGGTCTTCCTCAAGATCAACAAGGACGAGTTTCTTACCCCTCCGCGCGCCAATCAACGTAATTGGCTGCTGCGGCGGGCCCTCGACGAATTCTCCGACGATTTGGTCGCTCTCGACGACCTGTCCAAACGGTTCGTCTCAGGATCGGACCGGGCCGATATCGCCCGCACCTGGACGGACAGTCATGCGGAGTATCGACCGTCGGAGCTGATCATCGAAGGACAGCAGGTCATGCAGGACTGGGAGGCGCCGTTGATGAAGGCGATGGCCGACATCGTCACCGAACAGCACGGTGATGTGCTCGAGGTCGGGTTCGGCATGGGGATCTCGGCTTCCTACATTCAGGCCGGTCAACCGCGCTCTCACACGATCATCGAATGCAATCGGGACGTCATGCAGGCCTTCGGCGAATGGGTCGACCGTTATCGCGATCGCGATATCCGGCTCGTGCAGGGGCGATGGCAGGACGTGGTGGACGATCTGGGGCTGTTCGACGGCGTCTTCTTCGATACCTACCCGGCCAGCGAGGCGGAGTTCGAGGAATCGGTGATCAATAGTATCACGTTCGCCGAGGGGTTCATTCCCGTCGCGGCGAAGCTCCTGCGTCCCGGCGGCGTCTTTACCTATTACACCAACGAGATCGATTCCTTCAGTCGACGGCACCAACGGTTCCTGCTGTCGCATTTCAGCTCATTTACGCTGAGTGTCGTGCGATCGCTGCTGCCGCCGGACGACTGTCACTACTGGTGGGCCGACTCCATGGTGTTGGTCAAGGCGGTGAAGTGACATGAGCGATCCGGTGCAGCGCATCCAACGGCTCAGTGACTCCCACCGCCGGTTGCTTCGCCTTCGCCTGACCAGGCAGGAGCGGGCGGGCGAGGCACGCCTGGTCGGATATGTCGTGGCTCATGAGTCCCATGCACTCACCGGGCTCGATCTCCGCGAGTTTCTGTCCTCTCGGATACCGGACTATATGGTCCCCAGCCGCTGGGTCTTCCTGGATGCCTGGCCGACAACCACCCGCGGCAAGGTCGATCGGAAGGCGTTGCAGGCACTGGTGCGATCCGCTCCGGACTCCTCCACGGAACGGGCTCGGCCGCAGGACCAGCGTGAACGGGCGGTGGCCGCAATCTGGGAAGAGGTGTTGGGCGTCCGGGACATCGGCGTGGATGACAACTTTTTCGACCTCGGCGGCCATTCGTTGCTGCTGCCCAAAGTGCTGACGCAGTTACGGGCCGTCGCCGATCGGGACCTCTCGATGGTGGATCTGTTCCGCTATCCCACGATTCGTACCGTGGCCGCCGCGATGGGAAGCACTCAGGATGCCGGTCCCGAGAACAGCCGGACTCAACAGCTCAAGGACACACACAATGCGGGGGTACGCCGGCTGAAACAGCGCCGTGCCCAGCGGATGGGATCGAGGAGCGAATGAACCGTTTCGATTCACAGACTGAACCGACCGCGCAGCAGGAGGGCTTGGACATCGCCGTGATCGGCATGGCCGGCCGGTTTCCCGGTGCGCCCGACGTGGAGACATTTTGGCGGAACCTCTCCGACGGGGAAGAATCGGTCTCAGCGCTCACCCTCCAACAACTCTTGGATGCCGGTGTCGACCGGCAGACGGCCGAACGCCCGAATTATGTGAAGGCCCGTGCCATTCTGGAAGGGATCGATCTGTTCGATGCGCCCCTGTTCGGGATGACGCCGAAGGAAGCGGAGATGACGGACCCCCAACAGCGCCTGCTGCTGGAATGTGCCTGGGAGACGTTCGATCGGGCGGGATACGATCCGTTGCGGTATTCAGGCTCGATCGGGGTGTATGCCGGTTCCAGTACGAGCGGCTACCTCTACCAACTGTTCCCGCGCCGGGTGCTGTTGCAATCGCCGGCAGAAATGTCTGCGATGTTGGGTGTCGAGAAAGATTCTCTGGCCACGAGGCTGTCGTACAAATTGAATCTGCGTGGTCCGAGCCTCGCCGTTCAGACCGCCTGCTCCACGTCCCTGGTCGCCGTCCATTTGGCCTGTCAGGCGTTGCTGAGCGGCGAATGCGACATGGCGCTCGCGGGCGGGGTGTCCGTTACGGTGCCCCAAACGGTCGGGTATCTGTATCAGGAGGGAGGCATCGTCTCACCGGACGGGCACTGCCGCGCCTTCGATGCAAAAGCGGAGGGCACGGTCGGAGGCAGTGGGGTCGGGCTTGTGCTGTTGAAGCGGCTGCACGATGCGCTGAGCGAGGGCGACCACATCCTGGCCGTCGTCAAGGGGTCGGCCGTCAACAACGACGGCGCGTCGAAGGTCGGGTATACGGCGCCCGGAGTCGAGGGACAGGCCCGTGTGATCACCGCTGCCCATGTCGCAGCCGGCGTCGACGCCGAGTCGATCTCGTACGTGGAGGCCCACGGGACCGGGACGCCGATGGGAGATCCCATCGAGGTCGCGGGACTGACGGAGGCCTTTCGCGCCAGCACGGCGCGCGCCGGGTTCTGTGCGATCGGTTCAGTCAAAAGCAATATCGGACACCTCGATGCCGCGGCCGGCATCGCCGGAATGATCAAAACGATACTGGCTCTCGTCCACCGGAAGATTCCGGCCAGCTTGCATTTTACCGATCCCAATCCCGCTATCGATTTCACCGCCACGCCGTTTTACGTGAACCGGAAGTTGACGCAGTGGGAGGGACGCCGTCCGCGGCGGGCGGGCGTGAGTTCCTTCGGTCTCGGCGGCACCAACGCTCATATCGTGCTGGAGGAGGCGCCGGCCGCCCCCGCCGTTTCGGCATCGCCCGACGAGACACCTCGACTGCTGATCCTCTCGGCACGCTCCAAAGAAGCCGTTACCAAAGCAGCGGAGCGCCTGGCCGATTCCTTGAGCGCGACTCCCGACGTCGACCTCGACGATGTGGCGTACACACTGCAGGAAGGTCGCCGGACTTTTCCCTATCGCCGCTGGGTCGTGGCTCAGTCGGCTGAAAAGGCTCGCCAGGGGCTTGCCGGTCCGGATCTCTTCTCCGGCGCGTCGGGCCCGATCGCGGAGACCGATCGCATCGCCTTCATGTTTTCCGGGCAGGGCTCACAATACGCCCACATGGGTCGGGGGCTCTATGAACAGCAGCCGACGTTTCGGCAAGAGGTCGATCGTTGTGCCGATCTGCTCACGCGCCATCTCGGGCGGGACATTCGCCGCGTGCTGTTCCCCAACGTGGCCGGGGAGAGTGAAGTGATCCATCGTACGGCCATGACGCAGCCGGCGTTGTTCGTCTTCGAGTATGCGCTCGCGCGCACCTGGATGGCCTGGGGCGTCTCGCCCGTCGCCATGATCGGTCACAGTATCGGTGAATACGTCGCCGCCTGCCTGTCCGGGTTGTTCTCTTTGGAGGATGCGCTCGCGGTGGTGGCGATGCGAGGGCGGCTCATGCAGGAGTTGCCCCCCGGAGGGATGGCCGCCGTTTCCTTGACGGAAGCGGAGCTACGCCCGCTGCTCGGCTCGGGACTGGACCTCGCGGCGGTGAATGCTCCGACACAATGCGTCGTCTCCGGTCCGCAGGAGTCGCTCACGAAATTCGAAGGCGACCTGGCGGCACGCGGCATCAAGCTGCGCCGGCTTTCGACCTCTCACGCGTTTCACTCGGCCATGATGGAGCCGATGCTCGCGCGCTTCTCCTCCTTCCTTTCGACGGTGACCTTTCATGAGGTGCGAATCCCCTGGGTCTCGAACGTGACCGGGGGCTGGATCCGTCGCGACGAGGCCGCCGACCCGGCCTACTGGGTTCGTCATCTTCGCGGGACCGTCCGCTTCTCCGACGGCGTTCGTACGTTGTGCGAGGGGCCGCCGAAGATCCTGTTGGAAGTCGGACCAGGTCGCACTCTGCAGACGCTCGCGCAACGCCATGCCGAAGCCTCGACCGGTCCCATCCACGCATCCATTCCGGGGCGAGAGCTCAACGAGATGGCAGGCCTGCTGATGGCGCTGGGGTCCTTGTGGGGCGCCGGGGCATTGGTTGATTGGAGCGGAGTGCGGAGTGGTCGACGCGGCAGGCGAGTGCCCTTGCCCGCCTATCCGTTCGAACGGCAACGTTATTGGCTTGAGACTCGGCAGGACGTGCCGCAGTCGGCTTCGCTCAACAGCCGCAGAGACCCCTCGCAGTGGTTCTATCAACCATCCTGGAAGCGGTCGGTGCTTGTCTCCAAAAAGGAACCGCGCACCGACGGCCACTGGCTGATCTTCGTCGATGATGATCGAGCCGAGGGCTGGTTGCGCGCACAGTTGACGCCGCTGGTCGGCTCGGTCACCACGGTGCGTCCTGGGGCCGGATTTGCCCGCGAGTCCGACGGCCGCTATCGGCTTCGTCTCGATTCACGCGACGATCATGAGACGTTGCGCCGGGAATTGGCTGCCGGCGGCGCCGACGCATCCTGTCTGGTTCAGGCCTGGACGTTGGACGGCCTGTGGGGGCAGGGAACGGACGAGGATCGACTTCGCGCGGCGCAGGCGCGAGGGTTTCTCCACCTGATGTTGTTGGCGCAAGTCTTCGGCGAACCCTCTGAGAGCCGTCCTTCTTTTCTCATCCTCACCCAGGGAGTTCATCACGTCACCGGCGAAGAGCGCATCTCCCCGGAACGGGCCACGCTCTTGGGTGCCGCGTTGGTCATGCCGCAGGAATACCCCGGCCTCCTGTGCCGGGTGCTCGATCTGGACCACCGACTGTTCGACGCTCCCGAGACGGACCGGTGGGGAGAGCGGTTGGTCTTGGAAGCGTCTGCGGCCGATCTCGATCCCATCGTCGTCTACCGCGGTCCGCATCGATGGGTGCGAAGCTTCGAGCCGCTGCCGTCTGAAGCAACCGCGGATGGACGATGCATGCTGCGTGATCGAGCGGTCTGTCTGATCACCGGCGGATTGGGCGGAGTAGGCCTGCGCATGGCGGAACAGCTTCTCCGCAGCAGACATGCACGAGTGGTGCTCGTGGGCCGCTCCCACCCGTCGACTGAACAACGAGAGACCGTGGCGAGTTGGGAACGGCTCGGGGCCGAGGTCTTGCTGTGTCGGGCCGACGTAGCCGATATCGCGCAGATGCGGAAGGTCATCGAGCAGGTGCATGCACGGTTTGGCCCCATCCATGCCGTCATTCACGCGGCAGGCGTCGCGGGCGGCGGATTGCTGGCATTCAAAACGACGCAGTCCGTCTGGGAGGAGTTCCGGGCGAAGGTCCTGGGTGCCGCAGTGTTGGACGAGTTGTTTCGAGAGGAGCCGCTGGACCTGCTGCTGTTCTGTTCGTCCTTGACGGCCGTGGTCGGCGGGATCGGGCAAAGCGCCTATTGCGCGGCGAATGCCTATCTCGATGCGTTGGCGCAGTCCGGTCGACACGCGGGGCGGCGCATGCTCTCCGTCAACTTCGACCGTTGGCGCCATGTCGGCATGGCGATCAAGGCCGAAGCCGTCATGCGCACCCTGGGCGTCGGCGACGCCGAATTGGATGGCATGACGGAGCAGGAAAGCCGGGAGGTCGTTCGACGTGTCCTCCAGGGGCCAGACCTGGCGCAGCTGGTGCAGTCCATTCGAGACCTGCCTGCCTTGATCGCCACAGCTGCGCAACCGCGCGCATTGAACGGGGCGCTCCAGTCGCATGTAGGCATGAACAGGGCAGAGGCCTCGTCTCCCACGGCCGTCCCTGAGGGGCGCGAGGAACTGGAGCGGCAATTGGAAGGGCTCTGGCGCCAGGTGTTGGGGGCGGAGCAGATCGGCCGCGAGCAGGATTTTTTTCAGGCAGGGGGAGAATCCCTTGCTGCGCTGCAGCTTCTGAATCGTGTGCAGGAGCTGTACCGATTGGAGGTGTCGTTGCGGGACTTCTTCTCCGCTCCGACGATCTCGGGTTTAGCTGTAACCATTCGTGCCGCGCAGGCGTCGGGGGCGCGCGAGGAAGCGGGGATCGTGCCCGTGCCGCGCGCATCGCGACGGTTGCGGAGTGTCACGGCGTAGGGCTGAGCGGATGGATTTGATTCGATTCTTGCTCAAGAAATCCTGGGGTCTGATGTGCTGTTCGATCGCGGCCGGCCTGATCAGCGGGCTTGCGGGAGCGGGATTGATCGCGGTGATCCATCGAGGCATGAACGAATCGCCGGTCTCGGCGTCCCTGGCCTGGAGTTTTCTTGGACTGGCAGTCGCGGTGGCCGTCTGCAAGGCCCTCTCGGAAATTCTACTCACCCGGCTGGGACAATCGACGATCTCGGAACTTCGGTATCACTTGAGCCGCCGCATCCTCGATGCGCCCCTCGGACAACTCGATCGACTGGGCCATCACCGGCTGTTGGCCGCCTTGAGCGAGGATACCGACGTGATCGCGCAGGCCTATGTCCAATTGCCCCTGATCGGCATCAACGTGGCGACGACGCTGGGTTGTCTGGCCTACCTCGGCTGGTTGTCGTGGCCGATTCTCTTGCTCGTGCTGAGCGTGATGACGCTCGGCGCCCTGACCTTTCAATGGCAGGAACGCAAGGCCATCGCGTTTTTCACGCGATCCCGCGAGACCAGCGATCGTCTGTTCGGCCACTTCCGCTCGATCATGGCGGGGATCAAGGAGCTCAAGCTGCATCGCGGCAGGAGACAAGCGTTTCTCGACGATCAACTCAGGCACACGGTGAAGGCCTATGAGCGGGACTTCGTCGGCGGCATGACGGTCTATTCCATCGCGTCCAGCTGGGGGCTGCTGTTGTTCTACGTCGCCATCGGCACGGTCTTGTTCGTCTGGCCGTCATGGCACGCCGACTCGACGGACACCATCGTCGGGACGACGCTGGTGTTGCTGTACATGATGGGGCCGTTTTCCCAAATCGTCGAATTGCTGCCGGGCGTGGGGCGCGCCAACGTGGCGTTGAGCAAGATCGACACCCTGGGGTTGTCGCTCGCTGCTGCCACGGACGGCGACCGGCGCGAACCAGATCGACAAGCGGAAGGGATCGGCGTCGACTTGAACCTTCGCGGGTGGACCCGGCTCGATTTGGTCAACGTCACACACCGGTATGCCCGGGAAGGCGATGAACGCCCATTTCTGCTCGGGCCCATCGATTTGACGTTCCGGCCAGGCGAGGTGACGTTCCTGATCGGCGGCAACGGCAGCGGCAAGACAACGCTGGCGCTCCTGCTCCTCGGACTCTATCCGCCGGACGGCGGGCATATTGCGTTGGACGGCATTCCGATCGACGACAGCAATCGCGAAGCCTACCGGCAGCTGTTCTCAACCGTATTTTCCGATTTTCATTTGTTCGACTCGCTGCTCGGACTGGAGCAGGACAATCTGGATGGGGTGGCGCGGGTGTACCTTGAGCGACTGCGGCTGGAATCGAAGGTCCGTATCGAGGGGGGGGCCTTCTCCACCCAAGCGTTGTCGCAGGGCCAACGCAAACGACTCGCCCTGCTGACGGCCTACGTCGAGGACCGGCCCTTTTATCTGTTCGACGAGTGGGCCGCGGATCAGGATCCGTTGTTCCGCAAGGTGTTTTATACGGAATTGCTGCCCGATCTGAAGGCTCGGGGAAAGGCGGTCCTGGTGATTACGCATGACGACCGCTATTTCTCTTGGGCCGACCGGTGTATCCGACTGGATCTCGGTCGATTGGTCGAGTCCCTCGAGGGGGCCGACCTGGCCGGGGAGCAGACATGGTCGTCGCCGTCCCGTTCGCACGGGGCCGGCACGGCTTCATAACGTGATGGGTCTTTGTCGCGAGGAGGTGTGGTGATGTCGGTTCACGTGGATGAGATGTGGGAAGCCCTCCCGACCGGTTGCGTCTCCCCCAGGGAGCTGTCGCGGGACAATCCTTACCTGGAGCGCCAGGCCGCGCGGGAATCGAATGCGCGCAGTTATCCCCGACGACTGCCGTTGGCCCTGAGCAAGGGAAAGGGCCTGTATGTACAGGATACCGACGGCCGTAGCTATATCGATTGTCTGGCCTGCGCCGGGGCGCTGGCCCTCGGACATAACCATCCGGTCGTCGTCGAGGCGATCAACCGCATGTTGCGGGATGGCCTGCCGTTCCAAACACTGGACCTGACGACACCCGTGAAAGACCGGTTCGTGAGTACGCTCTTCGACTGTCTGCCGCCTGCATTTGCCGAAGGCGCGAAAATCCAGTTTTGCGGACCCTCGGGTGCGGATGCGGTGGAAGCCGCCATCAAGCTTGTCAAGATCGCGCGCGGGCGCCGGACGGTGTTGGCGTTTCACGGGGCCTATCACGGGATGACGCACGGCACCCTGGGACTGACGGGGCATCTGGCGCCGAAGGAAGCCGTGAGCGGGCTAATGGCCGACGTACATTTTCTGCCGTTTCCCTACGATTACCGTTGTCCCTTCGGTGTCGGCGGGGAAAAAGGCGTGCGACTCTCCTCGGCCTACATCGAACGGCTCTTGGACGACCCCAACAGCGGAGTCGTGGAACCGGCGGGCATGATCTTGGAAGTCGTGCAGGGGGAAGGCGGGGTCATCCCGGCGGCCGTCTCGTGGCTTCAAGAGATCCGCCGCATCACCGCGCAACGGGGAATTCCCCTGATCATCGACGAGGTGCAGACGGGACTCGGGCGAACCGGCCGCCTGTTTGCGTTCGAACATGCCGGCATCGTGCCTGATGTCGTGGTGCTGTCCAAGGCCGTCGGTGGGGGATTGCCGCTCAGCGTGGTCGTCTATCGACCCGAATGGGATCGGTGGACCGCCGGGGCCCATGCCGGCACGTTCAGGGGCAACCAACTTGCCATGGCGACGGGCCAGGCCACCATGGAATTCATCGTGGCCGAACGGATCGACGAACATGCGGCCCGCATGGGGGAGCGTCTCTTCGGATTGCTCCGACGGATTCAGGCCGAGTCCCGGAGCATCGGCGATGTACGGGGGCGCGGGCTTATGTTGGGCGTGGAGATTGTGGACCGGGACGAGCCGACGGATTTCCCGGGTTGTCACCCCTGTGCTCCGGGACTCGCATCGGCGATCCAGCACGAAGCCCTGCGTCGAGGGCTGATCCTCGAGTTAGGCGGGCGTCATAACAGCGTGGTCCGTTTTCTGCCGCCCCTCATCGTGACGGCGGAGCAGATCGATACGATCGCCACCATCTTCGCAGATGCCGTGAGGGCAGCTGAACAACAACACGAGGCATGATGACCGGGCGCCGTCTCTTCGCCATTGCTATCGGGAGCATGGTCGCCGGAGCCGCCGTGCTCTGGCTGGTCTGCTCCGCTTCGCTGCCGGTTCGCGACGGCGCCTTGACGCTTCCGGGATTGCAGGCGCCGGTGGCGGTGGCCTTCGACGGGTATGGCACCCCGACCGTGACCGCCGAATCCCGCGTCGATGCGTTCCGGGTGCTTGGTTATGTGACGGCTCAGGACCGTCTCTTTCAGATGGATCTCCTGCGTCGCACAAGCGCGGGACGGTTGGCCGAGATCTTCGGCGACCAGGCCGTGCCGATCGATGTCAAACAGCGCCGGCTCGGTCTGTCGAGGGTGGCGGAAGCGGTGCTGCGGAGGCTCCCCGCGGATCAGTCGGCCGTGCTGTCGGCCTACGCCGAGGGCGTGAATACGTTTCTGGAGGAGATGAGGATCCCGCCGTTCGAATGTCTCGTGCTGGCCTACCGTCCGACCCGATGGGAGCCGACAGACAGTCTCCTGGTCGTTTTGGCGATGTTCCAGATGCTGAACGGTTCCGAGGACGATGAACGGATGCGGACCGTGATGAAGGCCTCGCTGCCGGAAGATGTCGCGGGATTTCTGCTCCCTTCGCTCGACCCGTACACGGCACAGCTGCTGAGGGGAGGGAGTCGTCATGAGATGCCGGCTCCGGTACCGGTGGAAGCCTTGGCCGCACTTCGCCGGACAGGGGCGCAGAGCCGCTCGTCGCAGATGTCGATGGTGCCGAGCCGGAAACGGGAGATCGGCTCGAACGCGTGGGTCGTGGGACCGACAAAAACTGCGGACGGCAGAGCCATCCTGGCGAACGACATGCATCTCGATGTGGGAGTGCCCAACATCTGGTATCGAGTTCAGTTGCGCTACGGGAGGAGTGAACTCAGCGGAGTCGTGGTGCCCGGCATTCCGGTTGTCATTGCCGGTTCCAACGGGTCGGTGTCCTGGGGCCTCACGAACGTCGAAGGGGATTTTCTGGATCTCGTACGCCTCGAACTCAACCCGCAGAATCCGAACGAGTATGCCACGCCAGAGGGGTGGGAGCGGTTCATTCAGCGCCAAGAGCGCATTGCCGTCAGCAGCGGTCCTGATCGGATCGTGGACATTCAGGAGACGCGTTGGGGACCTGTGGCGGAGGAGCCGTTGATGGGAGAACCGGTCGCACTCCGTTGGACGGCCTTGGATCCGGAAGCGGTGGATCTCGGCTTGCTTCACATGGACCAGGCCCGTTCAGTTTGGGATGGCATCGCCGTCGCCACGCGGGCGGGAACGCCGCCGAACAATATCCTCTTGGCAGATGCCGGCGGGCACATTGCCTGGACCTATATGGGAAGAATTCCAATCCGGCGTGGCCTGGATGGCTCGGTCAGCCAGTCCTGGTCCGATGGACGGACTGGATGGAGTGGGTTCATTCCGCCGGACGAACTTCCCCGGATCGTCGATCCTCCCTCCGGGTACCTCGTAAGCGCCAATCACCGTATGACGGACGAGACCTACCCCTACGTCATCGGCCACGCGTATGCGAGCGGGTACCGTGCCGTTCGTATTACGGAACGACTGCGCGGCATGGAGCGAATTCGAGAGCAGGACCTGCTGGCGCTCCAATTGGATACGACGACTCAGGTCTACGACTTCTACCGCGACCTGTTGCGAGGCCTGCTCACCGATGACGTGATCGCCCGACGCCCAGAGCTGGCGGACGCGCGCCAGGCCGTCGACAGGTGGGATGGACGGGCAGACAAGGACAGTCGTGGATTCGCCTTGCTGGTCATGTTTCGCCGAACTCTTGGGGCCTCCGTCTTCGCTCCGTTTCTCCAGGGCTGTCGAGAGAAAGACGCCGGGTTCGTGTTCGACGGCGATCTCGATACACCGCTCAGAAGTCTGCTTGTGGAGCAGGCGCTTGCCACGTTGCCGGACCCTGTGACGTTTGCGGACTGGCCGTCATTCCTCCTTCATGAATTGGCTGAGACCGTCGCAGTCCTCAAGGCGGACTATGGGATCTTGCGTCTCGACGATCTGGCCTGGGGCACGGCGAATCGAGTGCGTATGACCCATCCGCTCAGTGAGGCCCTTCCGGTCGTGGGACGATGGTTGGACATGGGGGACGACGCCGTCTCCGGCTGCGGGCCCTGTGTGCGCGTGCAGAGCGGGAGTCTGACCGCCAGTGAACGGATGGTGGTCTCACCGGCGCACCATACGGACGCGTTGTTTCATATGCCGGGCGGCCAGTCCGGGCATCCGCTCTCAGCGCACTACCGCGATCAGCAACGCAACTGGAGTCAGGGCCTTCCGACCTCGTTGCTGGCCGGAACACCGATCCAGACACTGAAGTTTTCGCCGGAGAGTCGTGCCACTCGATTGTAACGTCGCAGCTCACTCACAACCCACAGGAGGCGTCATGGGACAGGACGAACAGGAAGACACAACGATCTACAAGGTGGTAGTCAATCATGAGGAGCAGTATTCCATTTGGCCTTCCTATCGCGATAACCCGCTGGGCTGGAAGGATGCGGGCAAGACCGGCCTGAAAGACGAATGTCTGGCCTACATCAAGGAAGTCTGGACGGATATGCGGCCGCTGAGTCTGCGCAAGTGGATGGCGGAGCAGGCTGAGCAGACTGAGCAGACGGAAAACCAGGCGGCGCCATGCTGACCACGACCGATCGCCGCCCGTGGTTGGTGACGTGCCGCCCGGGGACCGGTCTTCGCCTGATCGGCTTTCCCTATGCCGGAGGCGGCCCATCCCTGTTCCGTTCGTGGCCCTCCGACCTGTTGCAGGACATCGAGCTCTGCGCGGTGCACCTGCCGGGCCGGGAGGCCAGGATGAAGGAGGAGCCGATCGGAGACCTGCATCGCGCGGTCGGGGAGCTGGTCGAGGCGATTGAGCCGGTCTGTGACAGACCCCTGGCCCTGTTCGGCCACAGCATCGGCGGATTGCTCGCCTTTGAATGCGCCCGTGAGTTGCGCCGCCGCTTCGGCATCACTCCCGTCCATCTGTTCGTGTCGGGCTGTCCTGCTCCGCAGCTGCGCGACCACGACCGGCTCTTCGATCTTCCCGACGAGGAATTTCTGGAACGGATGAGGCGGTTCAACGGGACGCCGCGCGAAATCCTGGAGCATGCCGAACTGATGGAATTGATGCTGCCGGCGCTGCGCGCCGATTTTTCGTTGCGCGATACCTACGTCCATCACGAGGCCCCGCCCCTGAGCTGTCCGATCACCGCCTTTGGCGGCATGGCGGATGACGCGGTCGGAGCCGCCAAGCTGGAGCCGTGGAGGGAGCACACCGCGGACGGGTTTCAATTGTGGTTGTTTCAAGGGGATCACTTCTTCATCCGGACCGCGCAATCGGTCGTGGCGGAGACGGTGACGTTCGTTCTGCAACCCTACATCCAGACGCGACGGTGATGCGGCGGATCGACCCTGTCCCCGTCAACCTGAAGCCGGAGGTACCACGATGAATCATGAAAGAGGAACGTCCTGTGCGCCGCTCGCCGGCGTCAATGGCAGTCTGCAGGAGCAAGGGGGACTGACGGCCGAGCCGCTCACGGCCGACGGCCGTCTGCCCTGCGTCGTGACGCCCACGGAAGACCGTCGATTGGATGAGTATTTCGAGGCGGCCCGTTACTATGCGAACACCTTGCTACCCTCCTGCGGAGGCTTGCTGTTTCGCGGCCTGCCGGTTCGCTCCGTTCACGACTTCGAATCCTTCGTGAGTGCCTTCACCACGTCCCTTGTGTCCT
>WBZT01001593.1_pt1 | contig 16468 bp, 11 predicted proteins | sample 5204241 | NCBI WGS metagenome assembly WBZT01 (sample SAMN12344358, study PRJNA552823) | activated sludge metagenome | biome: Activated sludge suspended growth; feature: Nitrification reactor; material: Wastewater; isolation source: activated sludge from nitrification reactor of wastewater...
CACGTGACCACCATACTCTTCGATCAGCGGGATGAAGTGCGAAAAATAGCGATTGAGCAAATTGCGCGCCGCTCCAGGAGACAAGTTTTCGACGAGCGTGGTATAGCCGACGATATCGCTGCACAGGCACACGCTATGCACGATACGTCCGCCTTCACGGCCAGCCAATAATTTCGCCAGCACGGCACTCCCCTTTTGCGTCAAACCGAGAGCCACGGCCTTTGACAGCTGCTTTTCGCGCTGGCGCGCTACGGCCAGATGAAAAAGCATACCGATAACACTGGCCACTACCGGGGCCAGCAAGCTGAGCAGCAGCACCGGCAGCCAGACTTCAATATGGGAGAAAACCAAGGCACACAGAGCCAGTGCCAACACAGAAAAGATTGCCATGATCGATAACGCCTGCCGGGTCGTCAGGCGCAGCCAGGGTAGCGACAGAAGCAGCACCCAGATGACCAGCATCGACCGGAGCGTTCCTTCATCCGGGCGAAAAAGTTGCCGACCGTCCAGGATATTGGCCAAGGCCGTCGCGCACAGTTCCACACCACTCAAGTCCAGTCCTTCGGCATCGGTATAGTGGGTCCGGTAGGAATCCATTTGTCGCGATTGATTGGTTTCCGAAAAGCCGATCAACACTGCTTTGCCGGCAAAGGCCAGACGACCGGCAACCGGATCGGCAAGCAAGTTCAGCGCCTGATCATAGGAGTAGGTGCGTACGGTACCGAGCGATCCGTAAAGTGACAGCAATTGTCTTGGTAAGTCTGGATGTTCCGCAATGCGCCGTTCCTGCACTCCCATCAGGTTCGCCATCAATACCGGCAACGAAGGCGTGTCACCGGCAGAAGGCAGATAGCGCCAGAACTCGAAAACCCCATTGGCAGTTTTCGGCATCACGAACGGCGCACTTCCGGCGGCCGCTTCAAGCAACAACGGTACAGCACGAATACGACGGTCGACACTTGCCAACGTCTTACCATCGCTGTCGCGCACCGGCTCGCGAACGACCTGCTCGACCAAAAAGACATTGCCCGCCCGTCGCAGTGCCGCAGCGAGTTGTCGATCATCGACCGCATCGCGGGGGTGTTCGAAGAGAATGTCGAAACCGATAACAGCCGCCCCCCGGTCGGCAAGCCCTTCGACCAAACGCGCATGCAAAGCGCGCGACCAGCGTTCCGGACGCGCGGACTGCCCCAGTTTGACGGCCGAAGCAGCATCGAGCGCTATAATCACCACCTGCGTTGGCGGCAAACGCTCCCCTCGCAGGGCGTAGAGGAGTTGCAGTCCTGGCCCCTCTTCGAGTTCCCACACCGGCGAGAACAGCGCCAGGATAACCAGTATCCCGCTTAACAACGGTATGACAATGCGTGCTCGAAATTCGGGTTTCACGGCAGGAAGGCGTAAGCAATGAAGCTTCTTGAACAGATTGATCTTTTTGCCGGCCTTGGTGACGCCCATCTGGCCTCCCTTCATCAACGGCTGCGTCCGCGAAGTTTTACCGCAAATAGCGTCGTTGTCCATGAGGGCGACGAGGGTAGCGGTCTTTTCGTGGTACAAAGCGGTTTCTTGAAGGTGTTCCTTACCGACCAGACAGGTCGAGAGGTCACGCTTTCGCTGCTCGACCCCGGTGACTATTTCGGAGAACTGGCATTGCTCGACGGTGAGCCGCGCTCAGCCTCGGTAATGGCGGTAACGCACAGCGAGTTGCTGCAACTGCCGCGCGCCTCTTTCCTTGCATTGCTTGATGAGCACCCTGCCTGCATGCAGGTGATGATACGTAATCTGGTCGCTCGCATCCGGAATCTGACCGATAACGTTCGTTCGCTGGCTCTCTCAGACGTTTTCGGTCGAATATCGCGTGTTTTCGATACGCTGGGAGTCGAAAAAGACGGACTACGGGTCATCGAGCGTCGCCTGACCCAGCAAGAGTTGGCCAATATCATTGGCGCATCGCGTGAAATGGTAAACCGCATCCTGCGCGATCTGATCGCCGGCGGCTATATTGAAATCGAACAGCACCGTCTGATCCTGCGCAAAAGGCTTCCCGCTCATTGGTAGTCCCAGCAAACGTTTTTTCGTGTAATGAACTGTTTTTCTTGAAAAACATCAGTTCAATCGGCGGAATGGCAACCGAAGAAGTGACAATTTCCGCGACAGCGAATCATCTTTTCGCCCGCATGCGCAGGCCTTTCCACTACTTGCGCAGCACTTCACCACTTCGCTGGCATCCGCGAGCGCTGTGGCTGTGGATGTGGCTTGTCGTACTACATGCCAAATTTGGCCAGCAACTCGCGCAAATATTTCACTGGAATGGCGTAGCTGATGGCTGAAGGTTTGCTCATTGCCGATTCCTTGGTCTCCTTGACTAGAACCATGTTAATGATACCGACCACATCACCCCGATCGAGTTCATAGAGCGGTCCACCGCTGTTTCCAGGATAGGCAGTTGCATCGAGCTGATAGATGTCGAATGCGCCACGACGCATTTGTGCGAGCGAACGCGATTCGAGTGTTCGCGCATTGCTGGCCGGTAAGGCGATCGGTGTAATCGAGGAAATGATCCCGCGATGGGTAACCGGCGAGTAAAAGCCCAGCATACCGCCTAGAGGGAAACCGGCAAAAGCCACCGCCTGCCCTTCTTGCGCCGCATCGGATTGACTCAGGTTCAACGTCGGCAAGTGATCACCCTCAAGACGCAGCAACGCCAGATCGTGTGTCTGATCGATGGAGCGGATCTCAGCCGGACGCGGCTGAGCGCCACTGGCTCCGGTGCGAGTCAACACCAGCCATTTCTCATCCGCAGTGACATCGAGCGGCTGAGCAAGGACATGCGCATTGGTGGCAACGTGGCGACCATCGCCAACAACGAAACCCGTACCCCGCATAACGAATTGCGGGCTGCGTTTCAGCTGAAAAGTACCGATCACGACAATCGATGGACGGACCTTGTCAACGATTTCGGGCAGTTCCGCCTTCGCCGTTGATACCAGTACGCACGGTGATGCGAACAGCAGAAGGATAGCCGACGCGGCACGCCAACCGGTGACAAGCGGCAACCAGCCTGAGTCAACACCGCTTTTCATCTGCATCGATGCGAGCCAGCCGAACGTGACGCTTACTCAAGACGACGATCCACCGTCAATCACCAAATAGCGGGCAAGGCAACAATAACCGATGATCACGAAAAACCCGGCCCTCCGACTGGCCAACGCGTAGCCTGCCGTTCACGTCCGCATCCACAACCGTCTGGCCCTTTTTCATGATCCCTTAGTCAAGCGGATTTTCTGCATTTCCGGTGAAGGAGTGGTTACCCGACGGTCATAGGGATGATCTTCACGCTGAAAAAGGCTGACGATGCGCTTTACATAGCCACGCGTTTCAGCGTAAGGCGGTATCCCACGATATCGATTGACGGCTCCCTCTCCGGCGTTGTACGCGGCGGCAACCAGACTCACATCCCCTTCGAAATAGGCCAGTAACCAGCGCAGGTAGGCCAGACCGCCACGGATGTTCTGCTCGGGGTCGAAGGGCTGTTTGACGTTGAAGCGGGCAGAGGTGTCCGGAATCAATTGCATCAACCCTTGTGCACTCTTGTTGGACAAAGCGCTCGGATTGAAATTGGATTCGGCACGAATCACCGCCAGGGCCAGACGCGGGCTGACACCATACTGGGGTGCCAATTGATTGACCAGTCCGATCACTTTTTTATGGACTTCGCTGATCGGTTGAATTACTTCCGGGGGATCCGCCGGATACACGGGCGGGCGGAGACACTCGGGCACTTCCGTGGGTGCTTCGCCAACAAAGCGCTGCATCTTCTGCGACGGGACATGTCCCTGCTTGGCCGCCAGCGAGAAAAAGTATGCCGCGAGCGAGTCGTTACGGTCGACGCCACGGCCGTTGGCGTAAATCCAGCCCAAACTGTATTGCGCCTCCGGGTCACCCAGACGGGCACCTTCGCAATACAGTTTGACGGCACGGTCGATGTCCTTCGGCACACCCTCGCCGTGTTCATAAGAGAGCGCCTCTTTCCGCAGAGTGATCAGACGTTCTGCATCGGCTTCACGTGGCGGATCGGCCGCTTCGACGGAAAATGGTGTCGTCAGGCTGACGCTTCCCGCCAGAAACAGAACGGCCAAGGAAACAGTGCGTCGCTTGCTAAGCCAATTCATTGACAAGCCCCGTCAAACTTCAAAAAATGTGAAACATACCATGGCATCGCAACGCGTATTCCTTCCTCGAGACAATGACTCGGACGGTAGCCGAGCATCCGCTTGGCCTTGCCGATGTCTGCCTGTGAATGTCTGACATCGCCCGGGCGAAAATCGGCATACGTTGCGCGCACCGCATCGATCTCCGGGTTGAACTCGCTGAGTGACGCCTTCAAGATTTCGAATAGCCGATTCAAAGAGGTACGGTCATCGACTGCAATGTTATAAACTTGGTTAACGGCAGGCTGATCGGCAACCGTCGCCGCCAGCAGATTGGCTTGTACAGCATTATCGACAAAGCAGAAATCCCGACTGGTCTCTCCGTCACCATTGATGACCACCGGCTCCCCCAATAACAGCGCCCGAGTCCAGCGGGGAATCACAGCAGCATACGCCCCATCAGGATCCTGGCGTGCGCCGAAGACATTGAAATAGCGCAGACCGATGGATGGAAAGCCGTAACAACGGCTGAAAACCTCGGCATACAGTTCATTGACCAGTTTGGTGACGGCATACGGCGAAAGCGGGCGTCCAATCGTATCCTCCACTTTTGGCAACGCCGGATGGTCGCCGTAAGTTGAGCTGGATGCCGCATAGACAAAGCGCTTCACTCCCCCATCGCGCGCAGCCACCAGCATATTCAAAAAGCCATCAATGTTGGCCGCATTGGTCACCCGCGGATTAGCCAAAGATCGCGGCACGGAGCCAAGAGCCGCCTGGTGCAGAACAAAATCGACGTCTCGACAAGCCTCTCGACAAGCAGTGAAATCACAGATATCCGCTTCAATGAAACGGTAACGCGACCGCTGCTCGGCAGTAAGCAGCGACTGAATTTCATCCAGATTACGACGGGTGCCCGTGGAAAAGTTGTCCAATCCAACGACTGCTTGACCGAATTTCAGCAATGCCTCGACCAGATGCGAACCGATGAAGCCGGCACCGCCGGTCACCAGCCAGCGCGCCGGCTGCGCGGCGAGTCGCTGACCGATTGCGGCCAAAATTGTCGTTGAACTTACAACCGCCATACCGTCACTCCATACGCGGTCAATTGCGCGGCGTCGAACATGCTCTTGACGTCGGTGAGTACCCCTCCCGCCTGCAGTTTGCCGACATAATCGCTCACCGGCCGCGCTTTGAATTGCCGATGGGCAACCGCAGCGACAATGGCAACGGCTTTCGGCAGCGCATCCCAATCGGTCAGGTCGACCCCGTATTCGTGCAAGGCCTCGTCGGCATCAGCAACCGGTTCGTGCACCACCACCTTGGCGCCGTACGACTCCAACTCGCGGATGACGTCGATCACCCGAGAATTACGCAGATCGGGACAATCTTCCTTGAAAGTCAGGCCCAGAACGACGATTGGCGCGTCCTTGACTGGTAGCCCTTTGCAGATCAGCTGTTTGACAGTCTGTTCAGCGATGAACTTGCCCATTCCATCGTTAATCCGTCGCCCGGCATTGATTACTTCCGGATGATAACCAAGCATTTCAGCCTTATGCGTCAGGTAGTAGGGATCCACACCAATACAGTGACCACCGACCAGCCCGGGTCGGAAAGGCAGAAAATTCCATTTGCTTCCGGCGGCTTCCAACACTTCCAGAGTATCGATGCCGATACGGTTGAAAATGATCGCCAGTTCGTTCATCAGGGCGATATTCAAATCACGCTGCGTGTTCTCGATGACCTTGGCTGCTTCCGCCACCTTGATGCTCGAGGCCTCGCAAACTCCAGCCGTGATGATGCTGGCGTAGATATCGCGCACATGCTGCAAAGTTTCCGGAGAATCGCCCGAGACCACCTTGACGATCTTGGTCAAGGTACGTTCCTTGTCGCCCGGGTTGATCCTTTCCGGAGAATAACCGACAAAAAAATCCTTTTTCCATTTCATCCCGGAATGCTTCTCGATGATCGGGATGCAGACTTCTTCGGTGGCACCGGGATAAACCGTTGATTCAAAGACAATGGTCGTACCTCGCTTGAGGTTTTTACCCACGGCGGCCGATGAGCCGATCAACGGGCCAAAGTCGGGTTGATGCGCTTCGTCGACAGGAGTCGGTACGGCCACGATGATGAAGTCGGCTTCGGCCAGCGCCGTCGGATCGGTACTTACTTGGAGATGGACCGCCGCTTGGAGATCGGCGCTGCTGACTTCGCCGGTCGGATCAACGTGCTTACGATAGTGCGCCACCTTACTTTCGGACAAATCGAATCCGATTGTCCGTTGCCGTTTGCCAAATTCGACAGCCAGCGGCAAACCGACATAGCCCAAACCAACCACAGCCACAGTAGTCATGAAAATCTCGTCCTTGGAGTGTTAAACCGATAATCGATGCAAAAACAGGCTACAAGCCTTTGAATAATTGAGAAACCTCAGCCTGCTGAGAGAACTTTTCACCCAATTTGGCCAGTTGATCGAGTTGAACTTTCGCTTCCGCCTGCTTGCCAGCCTTGATCAGCGCCTTGGCATAGTTGAGACGGATTTGCCCAGATTGTGGCGCCAGATCAAGCGCCTTTTGGAACAGATCGAGACTACGCACATGTGTTCCACTCTCGCTAAGGATGACTGCCAAAGTGTCCATGATCGCCGGTTGATTCGGTGCCAACTTATTTGCCTTTTCAGCAAAGTCAACGGCCTTGGGATCTTTCATCTGGCTACTCACCCACGCCATATTGTTCAATATCGCCGGATTATCTGGCTGGGCATCAAGCATCACTCGGTACAATTTTGCTGCCGCGGCAAAATCTTTTCTGGCCCCCGCCTGCTCTGCCAAGTAAAGACGAAAGAGGGCGTCCTTGGCATGATTTTTCAGCCAGGAATCAGCGAATTTGTCGGCCTCACCCGCCTGACCGGCTGCTGCCAACGTCGAATGCAGCTTTATGGCCAGCTCACTGCTGCCAATCTGCTTCAATCCCGAGCGCAACACTTCGATGGCTTCAGGCCAGGATTTTTTAGATGCATGAATGTCGCCTTCAAGCAGATAACCGATCGCTTCCTTCGGCTTACGCTTCTGAACATCTTTGGCAAGAGCAATCGCTTCCCTGGTCTGCCCATTCTCCAATTCCAGCTTGATGATTCCTCGTTGCGCATCAATGGAAGCCGGATTGACTTCAAGTGCTTTACGCAGACTTTCGAGCGCGCCATCCTTGTTTTTGGCGGCCATCTGCACTTCCGCCATGCGCAGATAAGGCAAATCAGTATCAGGCTTCAAACTGGCCAATTTGCGATAGGTAGCCAAGGCCTGGTTGTAGTCTTCGGCTGACTGCTGAGCGCGACCTGCCGCATCAAGGATTTCCGGTCGATCAGGTAAGGCAGCGACGGCATCGTTGGCGGCAGCAAGTGCGCGCTTGTTCTCTTTTTTGCCAATATACAAACCAATCAGCGCCAGACGCGCGGATGGATTCGACGGGTCCGCGGTCACCGCCTTATTGAGCAGCGCGGCAATTTCATCCGTTCCGGCGCCCGATTTGAGCGCCAATTCAGCCAACGCGAGATGTGCCTGCACGTTTTTCGGTTCAGCCGCCAATACCGCCTCAAAACGCTTTTTCGCTTCGGCCGGTTTCATTTCGGCCATGTCCAGGCTGGCAAGGGTAGCGACCGCGGGCATGTAACCCGGCTTCAAGGCCAACGCCTTTTCAAGACTCTTTCTGGCCAAGGGAACGTCTTTTTTGCCGAGCATCGCGAGCGCACGCAAATTGTGCGTCACTGGATCATCAGGCTGCTTTTTCTCCAGAATGTCGATGGCTTTCAGCGCCGCATCGAATTCATTTCGCCTCAAATGCGACGTGATCAGCGCCAGATCGGCGCGACTGCCACTATCGCTGGCGGCGATTTTTTCAAGTTCGTGAAATGCCAGTTCGGTATCGCCCTTGGCCATGTTCACCATGGCCAAGGATGTGCGCTTGGCAGGGTTTTGCGGGTCCAATGTACTGGCTTTGGCGAAATAGGTACTCGCCTTTTCCACCTGGCCATTCTGCAGAAAGACCTGACCCGCCAAAGCCAGCATGTTCGAGTCCTTGTCGATCTGATCAAGTACCGGCTCAAGAAAAGAAAGCGCCTTATCCGGACGACCGGTATTCATGCAAACGGTGATCAGCATCCGCCTCGCGAGGGTCAACTGAGGCGCCAGAGTCAATGCCTTGGTCAAATAAGTCTCGGCTTGGCTATATGATTTTTGTTCATATTCGATCAGCCCGGCCAGTTGCAAGCCAAGTGGACTGCCCGGCATGGCTTTCAGATGCTGCAGAATGGCATCTTTAGCCGCCTGGATATTTTTTTGCTGGTACGCCAGACCGGCACGCAAATAAGCGGTACGCGGATGGTTGGGCGCGATTTTTTTCAAGGCATCCAGTTGCTTGCCGGCCTCTTCGGTCTTGTTTTCGGCCAGAAGTCGCAGAATGATCGCCTCATGGGCAGGAAGATAGTCCGGTTTGACTTCCAGTGCTTGGCGATAGCTGGCCATGGAACCGGCTTCATCCCCCGAGAAAGCCAGCAACTGTCCTTTGACCTGCATTGCTTCATGCAGATTGGGCGATTTGGCCAACGCCGAATCAATCAACGCCAAAGCACCTGGCAGGTCATTGCTGGACGCTTTGAGTCGTGCCTGCCCGATTAGCGCCGGCCCATGCTCCGGACTTGCCGCCAGCGCCGCATTGTAAGCGTTGCTAGCCTGCTCGCGTTTGCCCTGCATCAGATAGGCCTGTCCGACAAAAGTCAACAACCCCGCTTTTGCCTCGGGCGTCGTTAGTTCGACTTTGGCGAGATCGTCAGTAACTTGTTCGGGACGCCCCAATAACAAGTTTGCTCGCGCCAGTACCGGAATGACCTGATCTGGTGAATATTTCAGGGTCTGTGCCTTGCGGAGCTCGACCGCGCCATTCGCCGGATCACCGGATTCGACCATGATCTTGCCGAGCAGAAAGCGCGCTTCGGCATACTCCGGGTTGGCCTGCAAGGCATTCTTCAATTGCACAACGGCCGCCTTGCGGTCATTTTTTGCCAGATAGTCTTTTGCCGATGCCAGTGCGCTTTCCGGCTTTTCACCACCACAGCCGACCAAAATGAGGGCTGCCAGCAAAGTCGATGCAGTCACTCGACGCATCCGTTGCATCCCAAGACGGAAGTTCATCATTATCCCCACAGTGTGAAAAAGTTAGCCCACGAAGGGCGTTATTTCAACCCGAACCGATGCATCAAATCGTACAGTGTGGGACGACTGACGCCAATTAATTCCGCTGCTTTTACCACGTTCCCATCTGCCCGAGCCAGCGCCGTGATGATTACCCGGCGCTCGGCATCGTCGCGCGCACGTCGCAGATCAAGCACCACATCGCTGTCACTGTCTGTCGCGCTGGAAAATCCGAGATCGTCGGCAGTGATCTGACTGCCGTCGGCCATGATTACCGCCCGCTTGATGTAATTTTCCAGTTCTCGGACATTGCCTGGCCAGGAGTGATTTTCAATGGCACGCAATGCATCTTCACGCAGCGCCATTGTCCCGCGCCCCTGTTCTTCGGCGAACCGTCTGACGAAAGCATGGGCCAGCAAAGCGGCATCCCCTGAGCGTTCGCGTAAGGGCGGGATATTGACGACAATCTCCGCCAATCGGTAGAAAAGATCTTCGCGAAAACGTCCCTCTGCAATCAAAGCCTTCAGATTCTGATGGGTCGCACAGACAATGCGTACATTGACAAAAATCTCCTGACGTCCACCAATTCTTTCGATTACACGTTCCTGTAAGAAACGCAACAATTTGGCCTGTAACGCATGCGGAAGATCGCCAATTTCATCGAGCATCAGCGTGCCGTTGTTTGCCGTCTCGATTTTGCCAGGCGTTGTGCGTGCGGCGCCGGTAAACGCCCCTTTCTCATAGCCAAACAGTTCACTTTCCAGCAGATTGTCTGGAATTGCCGCACAATTGATGGCTACGAATCGTTCACGCCGCCGGGCAGAAGCATCATGTACTGCTCTGGCCAGCACTTCTTTACCGGTGCCACTCTCGCCAAGCAATAACACGGTGGCATCAGTGACCGCCACGCGTTCAATGGTTCGACAGACCCGCAACAATACAGGATCACGAGTAATCAGGCCGGACAAGACATCCGGCTGGTGCATCGACTGCAAGCGCTTGTTTTCACGCTGCAGATCGTAAAGCCGATATGCCCTCTCGATGGTCAGCCCAAGCATTTCGACTTCGAAAGGTTTGGCAAAGAAATCGTATGCGCCGAGCGCAACAGCGCGCAGGGCATTGGCTCGGTCATTTTGTCCGGTCAACACGATAACTTTCGTCTCCGGCGCCAAACTCAATATTTCTTCCAGCAACCGAAAACCTTCGGAAACCGAGTCCGGATCGGGCGGCAAACCCAGATCCATTGTCACAACCGGTGGTTGATGGCGACGAATTTGCGCCAGAGCGCTTTCACGGTCGTCAGCAGTCAATGTCTCATACTGATCAAACGCCCAGCGCAACTGCTTCTGTAAAGCTCGATCGTCTTCAACGATCAATAAATGCGGCAACTTATCGGCACTCATACCGGCATCTCCCGTCCAGCACCGGTCTCAATACTGCCGACAGTCTCATACAGAGGCAGAAGCAGATTGACTTTCGTCCCGACGTCCACTGTACTCTCGACCGACAAGCGCCCACCCAGCTCATGAACATACTGGAAGCTTTCGTAGGCACCGATACCCATACCGGTTGGCTTGGTCGTCTGAAATGGCTTGAACAAACGTTCACGAATGAATTCCGGACTCATCCCGTGACCCGTGTCTCCGACCTCAACCAGGGCATAAGCCGTTTGTCGAGCCACTCTAACCCACACCCGACCATTTTTTTCTGTCGCATCAAGTGCATTCTGTACCAAGTGTCCGATAACTCTTTCGATCCTATCTTCATGGCCACGCGCGACCAAGCGTTCCTCGATCGCAATTTCCACTTCTCTTCCCTGACTCGACTTAGCTGTCTGGATACGCCGGACAACATCACTCAGGTCGATTCCCCGCGGACCATCGAGTGGCGTAGCGCCTTCACGAAGTTGCAGCATCAATTGCCGCATCCGCTCTACCGAATGCTCGACGGTCATCAGCATGTCTTCCTGAAACTCCGGATTTCCACGATGACGCTCGGCGTTCTTCAGCATCAGTGATAACTGCGCAATGATGTTTTTCAAGTCATGGACAACGAAGGCCGACATCCGATTGAAGGAATCGAATTTGCGAACGTCGAGCAACGCTTCGCTGGCCTGCATCTGGCCAAGAAAGGCACCTGCCTGACGAGCCGCGGTCTTCAAGAGGTCGTTGACCTCCCAGTTGACATCGATTTTAGTCCGGGCGGTTGCCAACACCACGAACGCGATCAATTCGGATCCTGTCGTCAAGGGAACGACCAGCCAGGCATTCGGCACCTCGACCAACCACGAAGGCAACTGCAGACCGTCATAGCGCCTGGGAAGCGAGCGATACTCTTCAAGATTGATCACCCAGCCACTTTCTGACAAGAACTTGCAAAGAGAACTGCCATCATCTTCGGTCGCTGCCGAAGCCGGCATGTTCCAAAAGGCAGCCTGCGCAAAAAATCTGCCGGATGGATCTTTCAGCCATAAAGCCCCGCCTGGACTTTCGACCATATTGGCCAGACCACGAACGACGTGCTTGCCCATGCCGGCGAAACCGCCTTGCGAAGACAGGGTTTGGGTAAACCGTAACCATTCATCGCGGTAATCATAACGATAGCTGAAAAAATGCTTGCCAACCTGTACGCGCATCCGGGCACGCATCGAACCGGAAAATGCCAGCACGGCCAAAAACAGCAGCGCCGTAAACAGCAAGGCCATCTGCAACGCACGACCCCATTCGCCACCAAAGAAACGAACGTAGTAACCGGCGGAAGCCATGAACAGCAGGTAGATACCGACCAGCACCAAGGTGGCCGATTGCATGGCCACCTGTTTCGACATCACCAGCTTTCTTTTCCAGCCGTTGCTACGGATCGCCGACAAGGCAATCAGCGGCAAACCGATGGCATGCGCGAACCCTCGGATACTGAAGGCATCGAGATCCACCTTGTTGAAAAGCAGGGCATCGGAATAGAGATAGAGGTCGAAAAGAAACGCCGCTCCTAAACCGAGGCACAACGGCTTGATGCTCCAGCGGAAATCGGGCGAGACGTTCCGGAACAACTGCTCGATCAGCACCAGACCGAAAACGCTCATTGCCAGAGAGGCAAACAAGGCCATACGTGCAGGCGGAACGAAGAAATCGACGCCGAGAACGGTCAACAGTTGTGAAACGAAAGCCACGCTGACGAGCAGGATGGCAATTTTGCCAAGCCAGAGGGGGCGTCGCGACGAATTTTCTGCAGTTGCTTCATCAGGACGCAACAGAAGCAGCAGAAACAGATACCAACCGCCAAAACGTAGAACGTCGACCAGCAAGGTGCTGGCCAGAAAATACAGATAGCCTGTGAAAGCGAATCCGAGCGCAACCATGCCCCACAGCGCAGTCACGCCGATCGCCAGACACATGGCGCGATTTCTGTCACTGACTCGCCAGCCGGAAGTCAGATAAAGAGCGATCACGGCGGCCAGCACGCCAACCAGGCCATAGCTCCAGATGGATACCATTGCCACGTTGCTGTTGATCACCAGCCGCGATTCCCTTGGTTGAACGAGCCGGCCGTCAGTAATTCAACACCTTGTCGGAAAATCATCAACGCGCGCCTTTTCCGGTCAGTACCACGCCGACCGTCTGAAAGAGAATGAGAATATCCAAAAACAAGGTATGGTTCTTGACGTAAAACAAATCGTACTGAAGCTTTTGAATCGAGTCATCGACGGTAGCGCCGTAGGGGTAACGGACTTGTGCCCAGCCGGTCACACCGGGTTTGACGCTATGCCGGACGGCATAAAACGGAATGTCCCGAGTCAGCTTATCGACAAAATACGGACGTTCGGGACGCGGCCCAACCAAGCTCATATCTCCCATCAGCACATTGTAGAGTTGCGGCAACTCATCAATGCGGACTTTGCGGATGAAACGACCGACCCGAGTAACCCGATCGTCATCGGCGGTTGCCCAACGCGGCTTACCATCGCTTTCGGCGTCGGTACGCATGCTGCGGAACTTGATCACTTTGAACAAGCGGCCATCCAAACCGACACGCTCCTGCTTGTAAAAGATCGGAAAACCGTTCTCCAATACGATCATAAACGCCGTCAACAACATGATCGGCAAGGCGAGAATCAGCAAAACCGTCGCCAGAACGATATCCGATAGCCGCTTGACGGCCGCCCTGCGCCACCCTTGCCTGAAACCCTCACCAAAGATCAGCCAGCCAACACGCAAGGAATCGAGGCGAATCTGACCGAGTGCGCGCTCGAAATAGCTGGCCAGATCCAGTACGCGCACACCAGACAATTTGCAATCCAGCAATTCGCGCAAAGGCAGGACCCCACCACGGCGCTCGCGCACGGCGACGATGATTTCGTCGACTTTCAAATTGTGCGCTGTGTCCGAAAGCGACACGTCACGGGAGAGAACCGACTGACTGGGAACAGCACACTCCGTCTCCCCAACACCCGGGTAAAAACCGACGATCTCGATATCGGGATCATACTTGCGCAAAACGCCGCTGACCGCTTGCGACTCCTCACCAACGCCGAAAACCAGTACGCGATGGCGCAGCATGGAACCATTGCGACTATGCGCCGCATGTACATGATGGACCAGCGTTGCGAAAAGAGCTCCCAGTCCCGACAGCAACATGAATCCACGATCCACCTCGGCGACTGACAACAGCGCGAAGACGACATAGGCCAGAGGAATCGCCAAGTAGAGTGACAATACAGCGCGCGCGCGCGTTTCATCGCGTGTGCGGCCATGGTCGCGTTTATAGATGCCCAACCAAGCGTTGAGTACGATCATCGTCAACGCAAAGATCACCCCATAGAACGCCACCTTTTCCAGCACCAACTGTCCTCCACGCCCGATCCAAAGCGCAGCCAACATGACGCAGAGCACTGGAAACATCAGATCGATGGCAATTTGTGCGATCGTCTTGCGGTGAAACCAATGATTGAATACTTTGATCACGATAGACCCCTACCAGCCGTAATAGCGCCTGAAAATTTCTACGTTACGACGTCCCCGATACGTTTCTGCTCCACCCTGGCACTCGGAGCAGAACTTTCTGGATTGCCGCTTAAATGAAGGCTAACACTCGAAATTCTGGAGGAGCGTGATCTATTGCACAGTCCGTGTTGCGAAGCGGAAACTGGTTTTAGCGCCGAAAAACCCGTCTGGCTGGGAAACGAATGAAAAATGCCAAGCAAGCATATGAAATAGAATGAAATAAAAAATTTTAAGGACAATCAGTTAGCTATTTTATAACATTAGCGGATCTGGGAGCACGCAGCCCCGCTGCCCAGACGAGCCGTCCAAGGATGTCCACAGGGTTGCAACGTTCGAACGATTGTTGCCGAACGGCGGACAATTGACGATTTCCCTGCCCCCGCTGCCGCCAGCAAACTTCCACAGCAATCGTTTTCTCGCCCGGGCAACGACTGCTGCACTCAATACAGGTTAGACGAGAAATGGCGTTGCACATGCGATTTCAAGCGCCACTCGAAGCAGGCAGCTGCAACAAACGATAGCGTTCAATATCGCATCACGTTTATTTATATTAAAATTCTAATAAAACAACATCATAGACCACACTGAAAAATCGAACTGCAGGACAGCAAAAACAATCGGTTTTTTCGATTAATATTGCGCAATATTTCTTCTTTTTTTGCATAACGATACACAGTATTCTGCACGCCGTTGTCACTCGTATTTTCCAATCACAGGAGACTAGCATGAGATCATTTGCTTCGATTTTGGCCGCCGTACTGGTTTTCGGCCTCAGTGCGATCAGTGGCGACGCCGAAGCGGCGAAACGCTTTGGCGGTGGCCAATCGTTGGGCATGCAGCGCCAGTCGGTCGCTCCCCAGAAATCGCCAGCCGCCGCCCCGACACATGCCGCGCCAACAGCGGGTGCCGCTGCAAGCGGTGCAGCAGCGGCTGCACCCAAGCGCTCATGGATGGGGCCATTGGCCGGTTTGGCTGCGGGTATCGGGCTGGCCGCACTGGCATCGCACTTCGGATTCGGCGAAGAACTGGCGTCGATGATGATGTTCGCCTTGATCGCGATGCTCGTTTTGGCAGTCATCGGTTTCATGTTGCGCCGCCGGGCAGCCGCCAATCCGATGGCTGGCAACAATCTGCGCTATGCCTCGGCGACGGCTGATAACGCGCTGGTACAGCGCAACCCCGTCGACATGGCTTTGCCTGCCAGCAGATCGACTCCTGCGGCCGACGTCAGTACGCAGGGAAATATTCCAGCCGATTTCGACCGTGCTGCTTTCGAACGCAACGCCAAGGTGAACTTCATTCGTCTGCAAGCCGCCAACGATGCGGGCAATCTCGACGACCTCCGTGAATTCACGACCCCGGAAATGTTCGCCGAGATCAAGATGAACCTTGCCGACCGTTCCGGCACCAAGCAGCAGACGGATGTCGTCAGTATCGAGGCGACTGTTCTCGACGTCAGCGAGGAAAACAACCGCTACATCGTCAGTGTGCATTTCAATGGCTTGATCCGCGAAGAGCAGAATGCTCCGGCCGAACCGGTCGACGAGATCTGGCACATGGTCAAACCGCGCACCGGCCAAGGCGGCTGGATCGTCGCCGGCATCCAGCAAGTCCAGTAAGGCAAGTCGTCGCGGCCAATCCAGCCCTGAGCACCGGCGACGGCACTCAGTGACTTGCAATAAGGTTCTGCCCGGGAAACCGGGCAGAACCGTTTCTGCGCTCGGAAACGGCTGACGGCAAGCTCCGGGCAGCAGTACGCACAGCGACCGCCTTTGTGCATTCAACCTACGGAATCAACTCCGGCGGCGCCCAGCGCGCAATCATCGTCGCCAGTTCCGGAAATTCCTCGAGCAAACGCTGATAGTCGCCGGGTCGATCGACGTCCCATAGCGTTGCCAGCTCGCACCACTGCCAATGCAGATCACCAAGACGTTGACGAGTTTGCGTCAACACACGATCACTTCCCCATTCGACGCCGGCAAACAGCGCAGAATCTGGGTAACGCAGGCCGAGCAAGACGTAACCGCCATCTTCAGCTGGAATCAACACCGCATCGCTGTCGTTCAAAGCCGCGGCGGCAGTCCGCAGTAAGGCAGGGGTCAAGCACGGACAATCGGTGCCGACCAGCAAAGTA
>WBZT01001594.1_pt1 | contig 16462 bp, 11 predicted proteins | sample 5204241 | NCBI WGS metagenome assembly WBZT01 (sample SAMN12344358, study PRJNA552823) | activated sludge metagenome | biome: Activated sludge suspended growth; feature: Nitrification reactor; material: Wastewater; isolation source: activated sludge from nitrification reactor of wastewater...
CAGCAAGGCGGTGATCCGGCGCCGGAACTCCGCGGGGTCGCCCCCGAGTAGGTGGCAGTGCAGCCCTTCGATTCGCAGGTTCTCGGGATCCGCCAACGTGGCCACGGTCTCTTCCCACTGCGCTCCTCGGGGCACCAGTCCGAGGCGGCCGGCGGGTTCGCCGGGCGCGGGAAGATCGCAGCGGATCCCCACGTCGAAACCGCGGCCGGGATTGGACCGGGCTGCTTCTGCGACGATCCGAGCGTCGCGCGGGGAATCGACGATGACCGTCGCACCGCTCACGAGTGCCTCGACGACGGACGCCGCGGCGCGGCCCGATCCGTTGTAGATGACAGCTCGCGGGTTCACTCCGACATGGCCGGCGAGCCACCACTCCATGGGTGAACAGACCTCTGCCCGCACACCCAACTCGGCCATCGCCTGACAGACGGCGGGCAGGTTGTTCGCCTTGTACGGAAAAGCGATGACCGTGTCCGGGTATTCCGTACGGAACGCCTCGCGCCACACTTCGACGTTGGCGCGGAGCCGATCGAGGTCGAGCACGAAGAACGAATCACCGTGGCGTTCGCTCAGGTCCTGCGCCTTCCGCCAGTCCATGCCGGTAAGCCACGGTGGCGGTAGCTCAGGCGAACGCGGCAGCAACAAGCGCCTTCTGTTCGCGTTCGTGCCTGCTGTGGGACCCGACGGCGGGCGAGGATGAGGAGGGGCGCGTGATGCCCTCGATCGTGCGTCCGGTCACCTGGGGCAGGTTCATGGAGACGAACTGCCAGGCCCCCTGGTTCGCCGGTTCCTCCTGCACCCAGCGCAGGTCCGCGTTCGGGAATCGATCGAGTGCGGGTGGAAGTGTGCGCCACGGCACGGGGTACAGCCGTTCGATACGCACGATGGCGGTGTCTGTTGCGCCGCGCTTGTCCCGTTCGGCGACGAGGTCGTAGTAGATCTTGCCGCTGCACAGCAGGACCTTGCGCACCTGTTCCGGCGCAGCCGTATCGTCCCCGATCACCGCACGGAATGTCCCGGAGGTGAAGTCCGAAGTCGCCGACGTCGCGGCCTTGGAGCGCAGCAGGGACTTGGGCGTGAAGATGATCAGTGGGCGTCGGATACGCGAGTACACCTGCCAGCGCAAGAGGTGGAAGTACGACGCGGGAGTAGACGGGATGGCCAAGGTCATGTTGTCCTCGGCGCACAACTGCAGGAACCGTTCGACGCGCGCGGACGAGTGGTCCGGACCCTGGCCCTCGAAGCCGTGCGGCAGCAGCAGGGTCACGCTCGACCGCTGCCCCCACTTCTGCTCGCCGGACGAGATGAACTCGTCGATGATGGTCTGGGCGCCGTTGGCGAAGTCGCCGAACTGGGCTTCCCACATCACCAGGGCATCCGGGCGCACCACCGAATAGCCGTACTCGAATCCCATGGCCGCGAACTCGCTGAGCAGGGAGTCATAGACAAACAACCGGCCACCGTTGGCGTAGCAGTGCTTGAGCGGCTTGTACTGCCAGCCGGTCACCTTGTCGACGATCACCGCATGACGGTGCCCGAATGTGCCTCGGCGCGAGTCCTGGCCGGCCAGACGCACCCACTTGCCCTCGTGGACCAATGACCCGAAGGCGAGCGCCTCACCCAGACCCCAGTCGATGCGATCCTCGGCGACCATGCGCACGCGGCGATCCAGTTGGGTTGCCAGGCGTGGATGGACCGTGAACCCCTCGGGCATGAGTTGCTGTGACTCGAGCACGAGATCGACCTCGGCCGGGGTGATGGCGGTCTCCACTTCGGCCGCGGGACGCTGGGGTTTGAGCGCCTGGGTCCCCTCGCGCTCGACTTCGGCGGAGGTGGGCGTGAACGACTCCGACTGCCCGATCGAGTCGCGGGTCGCCTGGAACACCTCTTCGAGACGGTGCTGGAAATGGCGCAAGGCCTCTTCGGCCTCTTCGACCGTGATGTCGCCGCGCCCGATCAACTGCTCCGTGTAGTTCTTCCGCACCGACCGCTTCTGGTCGATGATCGCGTACATCAACGGTTGGGTCAGCGAGGGGTCGTCGGCTTCGTTGTGGCCCCGTCGGCGGTAGCAGACCAGGTCGATGACGACATCCTTGGCGAATCGCTGCCGGAACTCGAACGCGAGTTTCGCGACCTCGACCACAGCCTCGGGATCGTCGCCGTTGACGTGGAAGATCGGTGCCTGGATCATCCGCGCGACGTCCGTGGAATACACCGACGAGCGGCTGTACTGCGGCGACGTGGTGAAACCGACCTGGTTGTTCACGACGATGTGGATCGTGCCACCTGTGCGATAGCCCTGCAGCTGGGACAGATGCAGGGTCTCGGCGACGACACCTTGCCCCGCGAAAGCGGCGTCGCCGTGCATGAGCACCGGCAGCACGTCGTGTCGACGGTCCTTGGGCAACTGGTCCTGCTTGGCGCGCACGATGCCTTCGAGCACCGGGTTCACTGCCTCGAGATGGCTCGGATTGGCCGCCAGGTAGACCTTGGTACTGGCACCGTCGGGCGCGCGGAACTCCCCGGAGGTTCCCAGGTGGTACTTGACGTCGCCCGATCCCTGCACCGACTCTGTGCCGTAGTTGCCCTCGAACTCGGCGAAGATCTGGCCGAACGACTTGCCCGCCATGTTCGCGAGTACGTTGAGCCGTCCACGGTGTGGCATTCCGATGCAGATCTCCTCGATGTCATCATGGGCGGCGCAGTCCATGACGGCGTCGAGCATCGGGATGACCGACTCGCCGCCTTCGAGGCTGAATCGTTTCTGCCCGACGTACTTCGTGTGGAGGAATGTCTCGAAGGCCTCGCCTTCGTTGAGTTTGCGCAGGATGCGCAGCTGCTCCTCGCGGGGGACACGCTCATGCGGGATCTCGACGTGATCCTGGATCCATTCCCGCTGATCGGGGTCCTGGATGTGCATGTACTCGATGCCGACGGTGCGGCAGTAAGAGTCGCGCAGCACGCCAAGGATCTCCCGCAGTTTCATCAGCGGCCGGCCCCCGAACCCACCGGTCGCGAACTCCCGGTCGAGATCCCACAAGGTCAGTTCGTGGGACATGACCTCGAGGTCGGGGTGGGTCCGTTGGTGGTATTCCAGCGGGTCGATGTCGGCCATGAGGTGACCGCGTACGCGGAACGCGTGGATCACTTCTTGTACCCGGGCGGTCTTGCTGAGGTCGGTGTCGTGGGTCGCCGAGATGTCGCGGGACCAACGCACCGGGACATAAGGGATGCGCAGTGCCCGGAAGATGTCGTCGTAGAAGTCCTCTTCGCCCAGCAGCAAGTGGTGGACCCGGCGCAGGAACTCGCCCGATTGTGCCCCCTGGATGATGCGGTGGTCGTAGGTCGAGGTCAGCGTCATGACCTTCGACACGGCGTTGCGGGCCAAGGTCTCAGAACTCGCCCCCTGCCACTCGGCGGGGTAGTCCATGGCCCCGACTCCGACGATGACTCCCTGCCCGGGCATGAGGCGCGGGACGGAATGCACCGTGCCGATGGTGCCGGGGTTGGTCAGCGTGATCGTGGTGCCTGCGAAGTCCTCGACGGTGAGCTTGCCTGTGCGCGCCTTGCGCACGATGTCTTCGTAAGTCGCCCAGAACTGGGCGAAGTCCATGGATTCCGCACCCTTGATGCTGGGCACGAGCAGTTGCCGAGTGCCATCGGGCTTGGGCAGGTCGATCGCGAGTCCGAAGTTCACGTGGGCCGGAGTGACGACGGCGGGTCGCCCCTCGACCTCCGTGAACGAGCTGTTCATCTCGGGCATGGACTGCAGCGCCCGGACGATCGCGAACCCGATCAAGTGGGTGAAGGACACCTTGCCGCCGCGGGCCCGCTTGAGGTGGTTGTTGATGACCGTGCGGTTGTCGAACAGGAGCTTGACCGGGACCGCTCGGACGCTGGTCGCGGTCGGGACGGTGAGAGAAGCCTCCATGTTGGTGACCACGCGAGCGGCGGCGCCACGCAACGGCGTGGACTCGGATTCGGTGGCGTTGTCGGGCGGGGCCACGATCTTGGGCAGGATCATCGTGGCGGGCTCGGGGGCGAGGATCCGCTCGCCGTCAGGCGCAGTCGGTGACGGCATCGGAGGATGCGCGATGGGGATCGGCGGTGACTCCGGCGGAGCGTCCGGTGTGGGAGCGAGTGCCTCGGCCGGAGGGATGATCACCGGTGCGGGGGCGGCTACCAGGGGTTCGCCGGTCGCGGCGTCGGTGACGGTCGCGACATCCTTCAAGGCGGCGTCGCGCAGCATCTGGTAGGACCCCGGTTTGTAGTCGGCGAAGAAGTCCCACCACGCCGGATCCACCGAGTCTCGGTCCTTGAGGTACTGCTCGTAGAGCTCATCGACCAGCCACTCATTGGGGCCGAAGGGGGTTGCTGGGGTGGTTTCGGCTGTCACGCGCCGACCTTTCTGGCTCGCTGCGGCTCGTGGCTCCAGGGTAGACCGTGGTGCGGTTGTCCGAGGGGGCGGCAGCCGCGTGGGTCAGGTGATGTCCCGCCGCAGAGTCGTCAGTCCCGCCAGGGCTGCCAGCACCGCGGCGTAGGCGAGGAGAAGCGCAGTGGCCGGCCCTGGTGCCAGGGCCTCGGACCATCCGCCGTCCGCTCCGAGGATGGCCGCGGCCGCGCCCCCGGGCAGCCAGGGACCCCAGTCCGGCAGGAACGCCGAGATCACGGATTCCGCGACGAAGATCCATAGCAGCGCCAGAACCACTGCAGCGATCTGGTTGGTGATCAGACCACCCAGTGCCACGCCGATGATGGCGAACAAGCCATACGCGAGCGCCGCTCCGGCCGTCGTGCCCGCGATCTGGGTCCAGTCGAAGGGGGCGTGGGGGGTGGGAACCAGGAGAAGGGCGACCCCAACGACCACGGTGGCGGTGACCAGCGCCAGGAGTCCCCCCAACAGCGCGTTGACGATCGCCTTGGCGGCGATCACGAGGCTGCGCCGCGGTTCGGTCAGGAACGTATCGGTGATCGTCTCGTGGCGATATTCGCCGGTGAAGGACAAGATCCCGAGGATCAGCGCCACGACGGTCGCCGAACCGATCGCAGGCCACAGGACATCCAGTGCCGCCGGGTCGGTGAAGTCCATCTCCGCCAGAGGTTCCCCCGTCTCGGGATCGACGGCGGTGGCTACGAGGATCAACGGCAGGGAGAGCAGTCCTGCCATCACGGCCCCGATGATCATGAGGATCCACCACGCCTTGGTGGATCGGACCTTGACCCATTCGCTGCGGATCAGGGCCCACAGATCCGCGACGAACCCGATCATGGCGTGTCTCCCCGACGGTCGGTCGTCAGCCGCAGGAAGACCTGTTCGAGTTCCTCGGACTGCGTGGTCAGTGCATGGATCTCGATGTGATCCCGCCATGCGAGGTGTCCCACTTCAGCCGCCGTCAGTCCCGTGACCATGAGGTGTTCGTGTTCCTGTCGGGAGGTACCGCCTGCGGCCACCACGGCCGTGGCCAGGCCGGTGAGGTCCGGACCCGAGACCGACACGATGGAGTCGTCTCCCAACACGTCGCCGAGTGCTCCGGCCCGCACGAGCCGACCGCGATCGATGATCACGACATCGTCGACGGTCTGCCGCACTTCGGCGAGCAGATGGCTCGACACCAAGATCGTGCGGCCTTGGCTCGCCAACTCCCGCAGGAACCCGCGCAGCCACGCGATCCCCGCAGGGTCCAGACCGTTGGCGGGCTCGTCGAGCACCAGCGCCGCCGGATCGGGAAGCAGGGCCATGGCCAGTGCCAGACGCTGGCTCATGCCGAGCGAGAAGCCGCCGGCCTTGCGGTTACGCGCGTCGGCCAGGCCGACGAAGTCGAGCATCTCGTCGACCCGACTGGTCGGCAGTCCCAGCGCGACGGCCCGGGTACGGAGGTGATTACGGGCGGTCCGAGATGGGTGGAAGCCCGACGCCTCCAGTGCGGCACCCACGACCGAGGTCGGTCGGGGGACCCGGAGGTAGGGGTGACCCGCCACTGTCGCGGTGCCCGACGTGGGTCGAACCAGTCCGACCAGACACCGCAGAGTGGTGGTCTTGCCGGCGCCATTGGGTCCGAGGAATCCCGTGATGCGTCCGGGTTCGACCCGGAACGTCAGGTCGTCGACCGCCAGCACGCCACCTGCGAAGCGTTTGGTCAGACTCGTGACCTCGAGCGGCGTGGGAGCGACGGTCATCCCCGCACTGTAGAGGCTGCCGGACGCGGTCCTCGATGGCCACGCGCAGGTTCGGCTCCCTTGGCAGACTCGACACATGCCCGTGGTCCTGCGTCAACTCGTCGAGGTAGCGCCCACGGTGTCCACGTGGCCATCGGCCGCGCGGCGTGGGGGGATCATGGCTGCTCTGTTGGCGGTCGGGGCCATCACGGGTCACTTCGAGGCGGGGATCGCCGCGACGACAGGTGCGTTGAACATCGCCTTGCTGGATGCTGCCGTGCCGCGCCGGGTGCTGGCCCGCGCGCTGTGGCTGTGTGTGATCACGACGACGCTGGTCGGGTTCCTGGCTGTGATCGTCGGCGACACGGGGTGGCTGATCCCGTTGCTCGCAGTCCTGGCGTTCCTGCAAGGGGCGCTCGCGGGAGCCGGTCTGGCCGTCGCGAACGCCTCCATCGCGAGCATGATCACCGCCATCTTGTTCAGCGTCGTGCCGGGCAGCCTGACCGAAGCGGTGGTGCTGGCCGGCTGGTTGTGTCTGGGGGCCGTGGTGGAGACCGTCGTCGCGCTGGTGGCGTGGCATTGGGAGCGCCAGGGGCTGGTTCGGAGGCAAGTCGGTGTCGCGCTGGAGTGGGCGGCGCGGGCACCGGGAGGACCGGATGTCCAGCGTTGGGCGACGGCAGCCCGCGAGACCATGGGCACCGCTCACCTGAGCACGGCCGAGCGAGCACAGTTCGAGCGACTGCTGGCGATCGCCGAGACCCCTGGTGATCAGCCCGCGGATCTGCGCAGTGCGGGGCGTCGACTGCGCCGCATCCCCGGGGCGCCGTTGGGGGAGGGCAACTCGGGGCGTGCCGTCACGGCGCTCGAGCGCAGCCCGGCAGTCTCAGTCGATCCGGCTGTTGGTCGAGGGGGGCGCGCAACAGGAGATCGGCTGGATGACTTGCTGGGGTTGCTGCAGCCCGGCACCAGGTCCTTCCAGGCCGGCATCCGGCTGGCGGTGTTGATGGTCGTCGGTGCCGGCGCGGTCGCGTACTTCGCGATTCCCCAGGGGCACTGGGTGTTGTTGGTGTTCGCGCTCGCGGTCCGAGCCGACTACTCCGGAACCGTCGCCAGTCTCATCGCCCGGGTCATCGGAGTGCTGGCGGGGGTGCTGCTGTTCCAGGCGGTGGTCATCATCAGCGATGGCGGCCTTGTCGTCCTGCTGCTCCTTGCGGCGCTGAGTGGGGTCCTGACGTGTCGATGGTTGTTGGGCAATGCGACGCTGTTCTTCGCCTGGCTGACGGTCTTCGTCAGCGTGCTCGTCGACATCGCCGACCCGATCTCACCATTCGGGACCCAGCGAATCGTGGCGACCATGGTCGGCGCGGCGATCGGTCTGGTCGTGGCGGTCGGGTGGCCCGGCTGGCGCAGGGCCGGCGTCACATCGTGAGTTCTCCCACCAGGCGCGACAGGCAGTCGGCGAAACCTCGGGTGTCACCGAGGACCCGCGTGGTCCTCGCGCCTGAGGTCGCTGCTGCGGCGCGGATCCGATCGGCGATCACACCGTCGGCGGTCAGGACCGGCACGACAGTGCTGTGTGGTCGCACGACATCCGGTACGTCCCTCGGCGACAGGGCCACCGTGGCAGACGCGATCGCGGGCTGCTCGAGGAGTCGGTCGGCGAGCCGCGAGAACCGCGTCACGACCTCTGGGCGGGAACTTCCTGCCCCCGCGAGCACGAGATGAGTCCCGTCGCCCGCGACCTCGCGGACCGCATCCGCGAACAGCGCGGGCTCGGGGGGCGGGACCAGCGCGATCCGCGATCCGTTTTGTGCCAGTAGTGGCGGGATGTCGTTGTGCCAGTGGAATCCCGCCGTGAGGAGGAGGGGGATCACCACCGCGGTGTCGGCGATGCCCGCTCGCAGCACTTGCTCGGCGCGCGGATGGTCATGCTCCAAGAACGCTGCCGTGACGGTGCGTCCGAGCGCGATAGCCATGCGGCGTGCGGCGCCCTGGATCGATCGGGCGTGGCGGGGGTCGGGACTGCCGTGGGCGATGAGAACCACATCGGTTTTGGACGAGGCTGAGATCGACGTGATCCGCTCAGGGGTGACGGTGGTCATGGGGCACCGCCGTGGCGGGCATCGACGGAGATGGCGGCCAGTGGACCCAGCTGCTCGGCGAGGCCGGCCACGGCACCGACGACCACGACGGCGGGCGACGACAGCTCCGCGCATTCAGCGCGCTGGGCGACATCGGCCAAGGTCCCGACGACCGTGCGCTGGTGCACTGTCCAGCCCTCGCTGACGACGGCCGCCGGAAGATCCGCGGGCCGCCCGGCGCGGATGAGTTCGGACGCGGTCTCGGCGAGGTGGCGCACGCCCATCAGCAGGATCAGTGTCGTGTCGTCAGGTGTGGCCGCGGCACGCCGCACCACCTCTGCGGCGCCATCGTGGGCAGACAGGATCAGCGTGGACGTCGACAGGCCGCGATGCGTCACCGGGATGCCGGCGGCAGCGGGAACGGAGATGGCCGAGGTCACGCCCGGCACCACCTCAACAGGTACTCCCGCGCGCACGCAGGCGAGGGCCTCCTCGCCGCCGCGGCCCAGTACGAACGGATCGCCCCCTTTCAAGCGCACCACGACATCGCCCTGCTCGGCCCGCTCGACGATGAGCTGGTCGATCTCGTCCTGCGGCATGGCGTGCCGGCCCGGCGACTTGCCGACGTCGATGATCTCGACCTGGGGGTCGAGGTGGTCCAGGACAGCCACCGGAGCGAGCCGATCGGTCACCACGACGTCCGCGAGGGACAGCACCAGGCGGGCTCGCACTGTCATCAGGTCGGGATCCCCGGGGCCACCCCCGACGAGAAACACACGGCCGCGACCCCTGCGATGGCGGCGCACCGGCAGCAGCCCTTCGGCGCAGAGGTCGGCGATGACATCTCGCAGTGCGACGGCTCGCCGCGGATCCTGGCCGCCGGAAACGGCGAACTGCACCCCGTCGACGGTCGTCGCTGTCGCCGCCGCCCATGCGGGTGACCTCTCGGCGTGTCCGGCGCGCACACTCCAGATCCGGGCCCGGTCAGCCTCGGCCACGATGGCCTCGTCGATCGCCGCGTCACCGGTGCATGCCTGCACCAGCCAGTTGTCGGCGGTGTCGCCCGCGGCGAACTCCCGGCGCAGCCAGCGCAGGTGCTCCCGTTCCGCGAGATCGATGAGGTCCTCGGTCGCCCAAGGGCTGATGACCGTGACAGCAGCCCCGGCGGCGAGCATCTGCTCCGCCCTGCGTTGCGCTACCGGTCCGCCACCGACGACGAGCACCGCGCGATCGGTGAGGTCGAGGAACAGTGGGTAGCCCCGGTTCATAGGTGCAGTCCGCACTCGACCTTGGCGCGTCCCTGCCACCGGCCGGATCGTGCATCTCCACCGTCGGTGACGGGACGGGTGCACGGCGAGCAGCCGATGGAGCGGTAACCGAGCTCACGCAAGGGGTTGTGCATGATCTGGTACTTCTCGATGCAGGCGTCGATCATGTCGTCGGTGAATGCGGCGAGCGGATTGATCTTGACGATGCCGTGCTTGTCGTCCCACTCCACCAGGGGGGTGTCAGCGCGGCCTGAGTGGTCGCTGCGCCGCAGGCCGGTCGCCCAGGCGTCGTAGTTGCGCAGAGCATTGGCCATCGGTGCGGTCTTGCGCATCGCGCAGCACAGGTCGGGGTCGCGCTGCCACAGGTCCTCGCCGTACCGATGGTCCTGCTCGGCCACGGTCAGATCGGGCCGCAGGGACCGGACGTTGACCGGGTGGACCGCGGCGATGGCGTCACGCAGTCCCAGGGTCTCGGCGAAGTGGTAGCCGGTGTCGGCGAACAGCAGGTCCACACCGGGCAGGGCCTTGGCGCCCAGGCAGGCCATGACGCCGTCGGAGAACGACACGGCAACAGCGATACGGCCGACGCCCAGCCGCACCCCGAACCAGGACAGTAATCCCACGGGGTCGGTCGAGTCGTCGAACAAGAACCTGGCTTCCCCAATGAGGGACTGCAGTTCCTGCTCCGATCGCTGCGGCGGAGAGAGGGTGATCTCGACGCTCATCGCAGGGACTCCTCGTCGGCGCGCACGGTCCATTCGGCGAAGGACTCGTCGTCGTGTCGGTCGGCCAGGTAGTTGCCGAGCAGTCGGTCGACGTAATCGGGGAGATCGTGGGCTGCCAGGCGCAGCCCGCGCGGGGTTCGACCGAAACCGGATTGCTCCCCGAGCGAACCCCCGAGGTGGACTTGGAATCCCTCGGTCTGCTCACCGTCGGCGTCGGTGGCGAGCACTCCCTTGAGCCCGATGTCTGCGACCTGGAAGCGGGCGCACGAGTTGGGGCAGCCGTTGACGTGGATGGCCAACGGCAGATCCCACTGCGGGCGTCGGGACTCCAGTTCGGTGACGAGGTCGGCGGCGCGCCCCTTGGTTTCCGTGATGGCGAGCTTGCAGAACTCGATGCCGGTGCACGCCATCGCAGAACGCCGGAACTGCGACGGTCGAACTCGCAGTTGGAGTGGTTCGAGTTCGTCCGCCAGTGCTTGCGTGCGGTCGCCGGGAACGTTGAGGATCACGAACTTCTGGTGGGCCGTCAGTCGGATGAGACCGGTTCCGTATTCGTCGGCCAGATCCGCGATACGGGCCAATGTCGTCCCGGAGATCCGTCCGACCGTGGGGGCGGCACCGACGTAGTAGCGTCCGTCGCGCTGCTCGTGGATACCGACGTGGTCGCGCTGACCGGCAGGAACGGCCGGCGGTGGTGGGCCATCGATCAGTGGGCGGTGCAGGTACTCGGTTTCGAGGACTTCGCGGAACTTCTCCGGCCCCCAGTCGGCGACGAGGAACTTCAGCCGGGCCTTGTTCCGCAGTCGTCGGTAGCCGTAGTCGCGGAAGATGCTGATCACGCCTTGCCACACATCGGGCACGTCCGACAACGGTACCCAGGCTCCCAGGCGAACACCCAGCTTCGGCACCGTCGACAGGCCGCCCCCCACCCACAGGTCGAAACCCGGACCGTGGTCGGGGTGGACGACGCCGACGAACGACACGTCGTTGATCTCGTGCGCGACGTCTTGGCGGGGGGATCCTGATATCGCGGTCTTGAACTTGCGCGGCAGGTTGGCGTACTCGGGGTCACCGATGTAGCGGCGCAGGATCTCGTCGATGGCTGGTGTGCCGTCGATGATCTCGTCGGCTGCGACGCCGGCTACGGGGGAACCGAGAATCACGCGCGGAGTATCTCCGCACGCTTCGGTGCTCCCCAGCCCGACGGCCTCGAGGCGCCGCCAGATCTCCGGCACATCCTCGATCCGGATCCAGTGCAGTTGGATGTTCTGGCGATCGGAGATGTCGGCGGTGTCGCGGGCGAACTCGGTCGAGATGGCGGCAATGACGCGGGCCTGCTCCCCGGTGAGCGAGCCTCCGTCGCTGCGCACCCGCATCATGAAGAACTCGTCGTCGAGTTCCTCAGGTGGCAACGAGGCGGTCTTGCCTCCGGGGATTCCGGGCTTTCGCTGCGTGTACAGCCCCCACCAGCGCATTCTGCCGCGCAAGTCGTCGGCGGGGATCGATGCGAAGCCCTTCTTGCTGTAGACCTGCTCGATCCTGGCACGCACGTTCAAGCCGTTGTCGGCGGCTTTGAACACCTCGTTCTCGTTGAGAGGTTCGGTCTGGCCCAAGGCCCACTGGCCCTGAGGCTTGGCAATGCGGGCCGGTTTCGTCGGGGTCTTGGTCATGGGGTCTCCGCTGCTGGTTCGGGGACGCCCGGTACTCAGGGGGGGTCAGCTCATCGTCGGGGACGGGGGCTGAGGGGGCCCGAGCGCCGCACGTCCATGGGGACGGGGCTCAGGCACAACACAGGCAGCGACACATGACCGCACCGGCGGCCATGGGCATCACCGAAACGGCGACGGTTGCTGTCTGCACCCGTGAAGAATGCCCCATGACGGCGCCCGGGTCAACGAGGGATGGCCCCGGACCCGCGGCGAGGGGGTCGAACGACGGCATGGTGGAAGGGAGTCGTCGAGGGGATCAGGTGGGGACGAGCCAGGGAATTCGGAGACTAAGGGTTACCTAAGTTATGGTGTGCGGCGAGCCTGGGGGCAAAAGCCGGCAGTGCCGGAGGGCCGGCAGTGCCAGAGGGCCGGAGGGCCAGAGGAAAGTCTGAGAGGAAGAGTCCCGTGAATCGTGTGCTCGCTGCCGCAGCAGCCGTCCTGTTGCCGATGACCGTTCTCACCGCGTGCTCCACGGCACCGGAAGCCGGGCCAGGCGAGTCGGCTGCTCCCGCGGACATCACCGTGTACTCGGGCCGCACCGAGAACCTCATCGGACCCATCATCGACCGATACGAGCAGGAGACGGGCACTGCGGTCGACGTCCGCTACGGCGACTCCGCGGACCTCGCGCTGCTCATCGAGCAGGAGGGTGATCGCTCGCCCGCGGATGTCTTCATCTCGCAGAGCCCCGGGGCCATCGGGTACCTCGCCGACAAGGATCTGCTGACCACTGTCGACGCAGAGACTTTGAGACTGGTGGACAAGGACCTGCAGAACAAGGACGGACAGTGGGTGGGATTCAGCGGCCGGGTGCGCGCGCTGGTCTACAACACCAACGAGGTCGACCCCAAGACCCTTCCGGCGTCGGTGTTCGATCTGACGAAACCCGAGTACGCGGGCAAGGTCGCCGTTGCGCCCACGAACGGATCCTTCCAGGACTTCGTCACGGCGATGCGGCTGCAGGAAGGCGACGCCGTCGCGGAGGAATGGCTGACAGGCATGGCCGACAACGACTCTCCGACTTATGCCGACAACACGTCGATCGTGCAGGCCGTTGCTCGCGGCGAGGTCCCCATGGGCCTCGTGAATCACTACTACAACGAGCGTCAGAAGCTCGAGGACCCGGCCAGCCCCACTGCGAACTACTTCTTCGAGTCCGGCGATGTCGGCTCTCTGCTGATCACGACCGCGATCGGAGTGCTGAAGTCCAGTGACAACCAGAAGCAGGCCCAAGATCTCGCTGCGTTCCTCCTGGCGGACGAAGCGCAGGAGTTCTTCAGCAGTGAGACCTTCGAGTATCCGCTGGCGAAGGGCGCCAAGGCGAATGCCGAACTGCCCGCGTTGGAGGAGATCAACGTGACGACCTTCGACCTGGACAGTCTCGGCGGGGGATTGGGCGCCACACTTCAGATGATCGAAGCCAGTGGTCTCACCACTTCCTGAGGCCGCGGACTTCCCTGAGGACGCGGACTTCCCTGAGGACGCGGACTTCCCTGAGGACGCGGACTTCCCTGAGGACGCGGACTACCAGGCGCACCGGGAACACCTGGCGCCTCTGCCTCGCCCGAAGCCCCCGCGGAACCGGCGCGCCGGGCCAGTTCTGTGGGTCACCGTAGCGGCGGTCGCGCTGCTCTTCAGCGCGCCGTTCCTCTACCTGTTAGTCGGTGCCGCGGACTCCGGGTCGCGCGCGGTGGAAACCCTGCTGTCGCCCGAGATCCGTCGGCCGTTGGTCAACTCGTTGCTGCTGGCGACGACTGTGTCGGCCATGACCATGGTGGTGGGAACCGGCCTCGCGGTACTCGTCGGGCGCTCGGATGTGCCCGGGCGGGGCCTGTGGCGGGTTCTGCTCGCTCTTCCGCTGGTGATCCCGACTTTCGTGGGCGCCACTGCACTGATTGCGGCCACCGGTCGCGGTGGACTGATCCCGGTCCTCCCCCGACCTGAAGGTTTCTGGGGGTCGTTCCTCGTCCTCGTCGTGTTCACGTACCCCTACGTCTTCCTGCCTGTCTTGGCCAAGACCGCGACGACCCCAGCGTCAGCGGAAGAGGCGTCCCGACTCCTGGGACGGGGCGGCTGGACGACAACCGTGCGTGTCCTGCTGCCCCAGTTGTGGCCCGCCATCGCTGCGGGTGGGCTGCTGGTGTTCCTGTATTGCCTGAGCGAGTTCGGCGCCGTGGCACTGTTGCGATTCGACACCGTGACGCGAGCCATCTACTCGGCGCGGCTGTTGGACCGGCAGTTGTCGTTGACGTTGGGTCTCATCCTGGCCGTCATCGCCCTGGCGGTCTCCTTGCTGATGCGCCGCGGTGGGGAGCCTTTCACGGCCGCCGTCGGCCGGGGCGGCTCCCGCGCCACGATCAGTCTGCGCCGCCTCAAGGCCCCCGCCGCGATGCTCTGCGCGATTCCCGTGCTTCTGGGGGTCATCGCGCCCGTCGCCGTCTTCCTGACCTGGATGCTGCGGGGGTCGACGACCGTGGGTGTGGGGTACTCGGGGTGGGGGGACGATCTGACTTTCCTCGTGCAACCGGTCATCGGTTCCACTGTCGCTTCTGTAACGGCTGCCGTGGCGGCCGTGCTGGTCACCCTGCCGGTTGCCTTCGCTCAAGTGAGACGCCCTTCGCGATGGTTCGACCTGGCCGCCGGTATCGTCACATCGGTCTTCGCGATCCCGGGGCTGGTGGTTGCGCTGGCCCTCGTGGGCTGGGCGGTCGGCGCACCCGAGGTCTTCGCTCCGCTGTACCAGAGCTTCCCGCTGCTGATCCTCGGATACGTCCTGCACTTCGGAGCCCAGTCTCTGCGCGGTGGGGCCGCCGCACTCTCAGGCGTCGCGCCCCGTTTCGACGAGGCCGCTGCGCTGCTGGGGGCAGGTCCGCGGCGCCGTTTCCTGACCGTCGACCTGCCCATGGTCCTGCCGGGATTGCTGGCCGCCGGCGGGCTGGTGCTGCTGTCCACCATCAAGGAACTTCCGGCCACGCTGTTGCTCGCGCCCATCGGGTTCGAAACCCTGGCGACCACGATCTGGGGTGCCGCCACCGATGGCTTCTACGCCGAGGTCGGGGTCTCCTCACTCGTGCTCATCGCGCTCTCTGCGCTGTTGACCTGGGCACTGGTGCTGCGGGGGCAGTCGCGACGGTAGCCGTTCGCGGACGCCACCGACACTGGGCGGTTAGGCTTACCTAATCCGACCGGACGCGGAGATCCGACCGGACGCGGAGATCCGACCGGACGCGGAGATCCGACCGGACGCGGAGATCCGACCGGACGCGGAGATCCGACCCGATGCCGGTAGAGCCAGTCGGCGGGAGCCAGCCGAAAGAGAGGGGAGCGGGGTGAACGAGCAGTCGGGCCTGTCGATCCAACGGGTGTCGAAAAGGTTCGGCGACTGCGTTGCCGTTGCCGATGTCTCCGTCGACCTGCCTGCGGGTCAGCAGTTGGTGCTGTTGGGCCCTTCGGGTTGCGGCAAGACCACCTTGCTGCGCATGGTCGCCGGGCTCGAGGTCCCCGATGCCGGGGTCATCTCCATCGGCGGTGAGTTGGTCAGTGAACCCGGTCGGGCGGTGCCCCCCGAGCGCCGCCGTGTGGGGATGGTCTTCCAGGACTGGGCCCTGTTCCCCCACATGTCCGTCGCTCGGAATGTGGCCTATGGGCTGAATCGGGCCCAGGTGCGTGCCGGTCGCGCCCAGCAAGCCCTCGAGCTGGTGCACATGGACCACTTGGCGGATCGCAGTCCCCACGAGTTGTCCGCCGGTCAGGCTCAGCGGGTAGCGCTCGCGCGTGCGATCGCGCCACAACCGCGACTGCTGTTGTTCGACGAGCCTTTCTCCAGCCTGGATGCCGAGCTTCGGGTCAGCTTGCGCAGCGAGGTCGCCGCGTTGATGCGAGATGTGCAGATGACCGCCGTCTTCGTCACGCACGACCAGGAGGAGGCCTTCGTGCTGGGCGATCAGGTGGCCGTCATGAACGAGGGACGCGTCATCCAGGTCGGCACTCCGGCGCAGATCTACAGTGAACCGGCCACCGGCTGGGTGGCGTCCTTCGTCGGCGAGGCGAATCTGCTGGCTGCCGAGGTCAACGGACGCGTGGCGACCACGGTGCTGGGCGACCTTCCGTTGCGCAGTGGGGATGTGGGGCCCCGCGTTGTCCTCGCTCGACCCGAACACATCTCGCTGACCAAGGCTGGTCCCGGATCACCCGGCACTGTCACGGCGATCGAGTTCTACGGCCACGACACCTCTTATCGCGTCGAGGTCGCGGAGACCCCGGTCGTGGTCCGTGTTCCGGCCGGACCTGCGCATCGAGTCGGTGATCAGGTCGCTGTGACCTACAACGGGCCGGATGCCGTCACTTTCGCTGCGACGACTGGCCTCACCGGCACCCCCTGAACCGGGCCGAGAACCGAGACGGCTCTCGTCATGGCCGTACTCTGGCGCCGTGGATCTGACCACCGCGATCCTGACCGGCCTCGGGCTCTCTGCGGCTGCGGGACTCAACGCGTACATCCCCTTGCTGTTGGTCGGTCTGCT
>WBZT01001595.1_pt1 | contig 16457 bp, 16 predicted proteins | sample 5204241 | NCBI WGS metagenome assembly WBZT01 (sample SAMN12344358, study PRJNA552823) | activated sludge metagenome | biome: Activated sludge suspended growth; feature: Nitrification reactor; material: Wastewater; isolation source: activated sludge from nitrification reactor of wastewater...
GGGGTGAGGTGAACACTCCTGGCGGTGAGGAGTACACTCCCGACCCCAGCTTCGAATCAATGCCGGATCTGATCGTTATCGATGGCGGCAAGGGACAGCTATCCAGCGCGGTGAAGGTTTTGGGAGATATCGGGCTTGAAAATCTGAATATCATCGGACTTGCAAAACGGCTTGAAGAAGTATTTTTACCGGGGGCTAATGAAGCTCAGTCAATACCCAAAACATCAAGCGGACTTAAGCTCCTTCAGCGCGTCAGGGATGAAGCACATAGGTTTGCCATAACCTTCCACCGCTCACTGCGCGATAAACGCACGCTGAAAAGCGAGCTGGAAGAGATTAAGGGAATCGGCAAAACCACGGCACAAAAGCTGCTTAAAGAATTCGGCTCAGTTGAAAGCATTAAAGATATGATCAGGAATGATTTCGAAGAGTTTGAAAAACGCGCGGGCAAAAAGGCTGCTGAAAGGCTTAAAGTGTGGATAGAAAACCCTGACAAACAAGGCGATGAAATTGCAGTTTAGCTCCGGGTTATACTTTGCTCGTTTTAAGAATACCCTTGTATGAAGATATCAAAAGCTTAGATACTAATTTCACTAATTTAGTAAAATTTAGCTACAAGTATTATTACATCTATTCTCAATTTACAATTCGTGTAATTTGTGAAATTGGTGGTTAATATTTCTGTTAATGAAAATACATTTGAATCCAATTATTCCCTTGACAAATGCTGAAATCATTGCTAAAATTACATTAAGGAGAAAATATAGCGGCGCAAATTGCTTTGAGGCAGTCAGATTCTATTTATTAACTTAAATATTATATGATATGGATAGCAGGCTGATTGGCATTAACGATTTTACCGCTGTGAACGATCTTGAAAGCTCCAAATACCTTTTGCTCAACAAATTCAAAATATGCGAGATTGAGCTGAATGATTCGCGCTTATACCCTACTTACCAGATGCTGATAAATATTTATTCCCAGCTTACCGATATACTGGAAAACCATAACCGGATTTTCGGCAAGGAATACACTGATGTTATCAATGAGCAGGAATTCACCGAGAAGCAGATGCTCATAAACGCAGAACTTGAAAAAAGCTTTGACCTCATGCACTGGGCATTCGCGCACATGAACCGCCTTCTCGAAAACGGCAGGGCAATTTATGATTTCGTTGATGAGAATATTTCCATCGAAGCTATCGGCATAAATTCAGATCACAACCTGCAGGGATATTTTATCCTGCCCGATAACCGCGAACGGCTGCTCAGGATAATGAAATACGAAAGGAATCTCTACAAGATACTCAAAACCAGGGAAATTGGCAGCCGGCAGCTTGGACTTATTACCATACCGAACGAAGTATTGAAGAACCATATGATCTCCGATGATATCCTTAACCAGATAATATACATGCTTGATACGGGATTGGATTTTTCATACACACAGACAATTCTGCCTGTTGCAAAGCGGAAGTTTTTGAGTTATCTTGAAGCAAATCAATCAAGACTTTCATGAAATTCCGTATAAAATGCGCCCTCATCGCATTAATTGCGCTCAACTTCTTCACATATTCGCAGCAGTTCGATTCACAGGTTTTTAAAGAACGAAGGGATAAGCTGGCATCTGAAATTACCGATGGAATAATCGTAATGCAATCTGCCCCTGTTTACAACCGTAATGGAGATGTTGATCATGACTACAGGCAGTCAAGCGATTTTTATTACTTAACCGGATTCGAAGAGCCGCAATCAGCGCTAATAATCGATCCCCTTTCCTCTAATCCATACACCCTTTACGTTCAGGAAAAAAATCCAATGTGGGAAGTGTGGACGGGGCCTGTAACCGGAACCGCTGATGCTGTTTCCATTTACGGGGCAAATGAGGCGTTTGATATCAAGGATTTCAAAAACCGGCTTGAGAAATACATCAAGGACGGAAAAAAGATCTACTATTCCAAGACAGACTATTATATTGAATCCTTAATAAATAAGGCTGGGGTAAAATCTGCAGCAATTAACGACCGCATAGCGGAAATGCGGCTGTTTAAATCTGCCTACGAAATTGAACAGCTTCAGCGGGCTATTGATATAACAGGTAATGCGCTGATCGAATCAATGAAGGCATGCAAACCCGGAATGTACGAGTACCAGCTTCAGGCAGTGCTTGAATATAATTTCAGAATTGAAGGCAGCGTCCGTAATGGATTCCCTTCAATCGTTGGCTCCGGACCTAACTCCACCACGCTGCATTATGAAACCAATCGAAGAATGATGGAAGATGGCGATATGGTTGTAATGGATGTTGGCGCGGAGTACGGATTCTATTCAGCCGACGTTACACGCACATTTCCCGTGAACGGAAAATTCACCCCTGCCCAGAAGCGTATCTATTCAATAGTGCTTGCGTCGCAGAAGGAAGCTATAAATTTCATTAAGCCGGGAGTTGGATTCAACCAGGTAGATAGTGTTGCAAGAAGTGTTGTAAAAAAAGGACTTGAAACACTGGGCCTGCAAAAAGAAGGCGACGATGAATATAAATTTTTCATGCATGGCACCAGTCATTGGCTGGGGCTTGATGTTCACGATGCGGGAAGCTACAAATCACCCGGCAAGAACGACAGGATACTGGAACCGGGTATGGTTCTTACAGTCGAGCCCGGAATATATATCAAAGAAGGAACCGAAGGTGTAAGTAAAGAGTATTATAACATTGGGGTCAGGATCGAAGATGATATACTTGTAACAAGCGATGGGTATGTTGTGCTATCTGATAAAGCTCCAAAGGAAATTAATGAGATTGAAAGATTGATGAGCGAATAGTGAAAAGTGTTTAGTGACTGTTCGTCAAAACAATATTCATGAATAAAGGTTATAGATTCCCGCTTACGCGGGAATAATGTACTCTACTCCATAGTAAGCTCGGGCCTGTATTCAAAATGCATGGTATCATAGTGATACCATTTGCCGCCCCAGATGAATCCGTGCTTCTCGAAAATCTCCACTATTTCCATCGGTATCTGATTTTTCCATACCATATTTCCATCCCACTGCCAGTAATTGCTGTACTTTGTGTTGATATCAATAGAAGTGCCGAAAGCATGCGTACTTAGGCGGTCTGTTCCTGCGATCTTCCGCCAGTTGAATGTACCGGCAGTCTTGCTTACATATTTATGGAACTGGGCTCCTAGTGTAGCTTCGATCTCATCGCTTACTTCCCTCATCTTATCCGCAGCGCCGTTCACATTGTTAAACTGTATCGTACAGCCGCAGATCGAGGGCAGCCAGCTGACATTTACCAAATTACGCTGAACTTCTCCTGATGAAGAGCCGTACATTTTAGTGAAAAAAGGCTCATATCTTATTCTGCCCGGCTCAAAATTTTCGGCGGGCGGCTCATCCCAATTCGCGCCCTTAACATACTGCTGGCTCATCATATCCTCGAGGTCCGGATTATCCAGCATTTCATCGTGCGATTTATCCTTAATACCGTCATCCCATACCATCACAGTTCCGTCTTTCCAGTAAAGATTATTTTCATCAGCTTTTTCCAGGAAATCAGGGTAGGCTTTCAAAAGCTTTTGGAGTCCTGCAGGAATATTAGTTTTAATGGTATCCCCTGCGATTACCTTTTTATTTACGTCATTATTACTGAAATTAGTTCTATTCCCGCTATCGCCGCAGGCGTAAAGTGAAATAATTGTAAAAATATAAATAAATAGGTTCATTTTTCTTCTGGAGGATAGATTTTTTAAGATATTAACCAATTGATTCTCAAATATACTGCAACTGCTGAAATACTTTAATGCAAAAAGGAAATTTATATTTAATACCAAATACTCTCGGCAATGATGACCTTGGGGAAACTATACCCGCCGGTGTTATTGAACTGGTAAACAGGATAGATACATATATAGTAGAGAACATTCAAACTGCTGCAAAGTTTCTTAAGCTGGCAGGTATAAAAAGACCGCTCAAAGAGCTGAAGTTCAGCGTACTTAACATCAACAGTAAATATACTGATATAACAGGTTATATTGATGATGCCCTTGAGGGCAAAGATACAGGACTTATTTCCGAAGCCGGTGTTCCCTGTATAGCTGATCCGGGTGCGCAGATAGTAAAGCTGGCACATGAAAGGGGAATTCGCGTAGTACCATTAAGCGGACCATCATCGGTCATAATGGCGATAATGGCCTCCGGATTCAACGGGCAGAACTTCGCATTTAACGGATACCTGCCAATCGATAAAAAAATGCGGCAGGCAAAGTTGAAAGAACTTGAAAAAAAGGTTAACTTTGAAAACCAAACGCAGGTATTTATTGAAGCGCCGCACAGAAACGACAAGCTCCTTGCCGAAATGCTGGAATCGTTGAAGCCGGATACGCGAATATGTATAGCGCGCGAGCTGACCACAGATGGCGAACAGGTTATCAGCGCTGCTGTGAACGAGTTCAGATATAAGAATATTTCGCTGGGTAAAGTGCCTGTTATTTTTTTAATTGGCAAGTAATTTTGAGAGTAAGAAAAATAGTGAGGAATAAAAAATTGATTATACTGCTTAGAGCTTCAGTGTTGATTCTGATTGCGTCATTATCGTTTGCATGCGGCCTGTTCTCTTCAAAAAATGAATCCGCCTCAAATGATGATAGAAGCAGTACGGAACAGGTAAAAGAGAACAAAATAAATACTAACAGCTCACAGGATAACAGCAACGAGAAATCACCTAACAGGAATACTGCAGCGGGTGATTCAACTGAAGGGAAAAATACGCGGCCCGGCAAGCCTGAGGTTAAATGGGATTTCAAATCACTTGGCACCGGCCAGTATGATACTCCCATAACGCAGGTGAACCTGCTTGTGAACGGCAAAAGCCATTCAGTAATTAAGGAATATTTCGGATTCAGCGAGACCAATAAGGAATCATACAAAGATTTTGAAGTTCCCGCAGATGCTATCATAGCATGCCGGGGATGGTGGGCAGGTGCCGGTATGGATATATGGGTGATCCAGCAGGCATATGACCTGGAAGTTTATACCCGCGAGATAGCGGAAACCATCGGTGAAGACGGAGAACCCGGAGATTTTACAGGCAAACCGGTTAAGGTCAAAACAATCAAGTTAAACGATTAATGTGTTCTTTGATAAGAGATAAAGAAACTATCTAATTATACTTAAAAATCTCAATTCTGAAAATTATGGAAGAGACAGCCAAAAAGACGAGCATTCTTTCCCGAGCATTGGTCTGGTTTTTGATCTTATCAACAATCGTTGTGATCTACCTCAGCATTAAGCTGATAGTGGTAAGTACAAGTTTCAGAGAAATGTGATTTTGTTTGATCATATTCATCCGATGACTGAAAATTTGTGAACATTTCCGTTTGCAGCATAATTTCTTCGCTTCTGAATCCCGAAGAGATGACATTATTGTAGAAAAAACAAATATGAACCTAAACCCCGAAGGGGTGATATTATTTGATCTTAAACCAAGCTCTTCCGTTAACTGAAATCAAAGATCCTGCTCTTTGCGGCATTATGCCGTATCATGAGCATATTCAGCACATAAAAAAAGGACGGTTATCTAACCGTCCTTTTTCTGCATTTGGAAATAAAATTATTTTCCGTTTACTGTATCTGAAAGGCCTTTGCCGGCTTTGAACCTAGCAACTTTTCTTGCAGCAATGTTGATTGTTGCACCGGTCTGCGGGTTTCTTCCCTGTCTTGCTGCTCTTTTGGAAACTGAAAATGTACCGAATCCAACGAGTGAAACTTTTCCGCCCTTTTTCAGGGTCTTGGTTACACAGCCGATGAATGAATCTAAAGCTGCTTTTGCAGCAACCTTTGTGGTATCTGCATCTTCAGCCATTTTTGCAATGATCTCTTCTCTTGTCATGTTGTTTTACTATTAATTGTTGTTATGTATTAGTGTTTGGAATTACACAAAGATAACTATTTCTTAACAAAATAAAAAATAGTTAATTACGTCTTAATAGGCAGAGCCTGCCTTCCTGCACTCCCCTTCTCTTTTCAATAAAGGGGCAGGGGGCGGTATATTTCCTCATTCAATAGAATGATAAATCACACTTTACTTATTCATACCTTTTTTGGTAAAGATAAATTAGTTAAAATTGCAGCCTAACAATCCATAAATGAAATTACTTCTTTCTTATTTAAGAGCCTACAGGGGATTTATAATCCTTGCACTTGTTTTAGCAGCAATTAACCAGATGTTCTCAATGATGGATCCCCTCATTGTGCGCTACATAATTGATGATTATGCAACAAAATTTGATAAATATACATCAGAACAGTTCTTTAAAGGTGTTGGACTGCTCCTGGGGCTGGGTATCGGCGCGGCCTTTGTATCAAGGGTGGCCAAAAACTTTCAGGACTACTATATTAACCTGATTACCCAGAAACTGGGAGCCCGCATGTACGCCGACGGTATAAAACACTCCCTTGAGCTTCCCTACCAGGTTTTTGAAGATAAACGCAGCGGTGAAACTTTAGGCGTACTCCAAAAGGTACGTACGGATGTTGAAAAGCTGATAGCGCTGGCAATAAATATTGTTTACACTACTCTTATCGGACTGATATTCGTAACCATCTATTCATTTTCAATTCATTGGGTTATCTTTCCGGTTTACGCCGTAACTGCCCCGCTCATAGCATTTATAAGCTCAAAGCTCAGCAAGAAGATAAAGGTTATACAGAAGAAGATCGTTGGCGAAACCACTGCGCTTGCAGGTACAACCACTGAATCGCTCAGAAATATCGAGCTTGTAAAGAGCCTGGGTTTAGCCGGGCAGGAGATCAACAGGCTTAACTCAACAACTGAAAAAATTCTCGGGCTGGAGCTGAAAAAGGTGAGATTTGTAAGAAGCCTGAGCTTTATACAGGGTACAATAGTAAATTTCCTCAGGACATCAATTCTTTTCCTTATGATGTACCTGATATTCTCGCGTGTGATAACGGCGGGTGAGTTCTTTTCACTCTACATATACTCGTTCTTTATTTTCGGACCGCTGCAGGAGCTTGGCAATATAATAAATGTTTACAGGGAAACTGAGGTATCGCTGAACAACTTCAAGGATATTATAGAAACGCCGCTTGAGAAAAAACCTGAAAAGCCGGTATCAATAGGCAAGATTGAAACATTCGCATTTGAAGGCGTTACTTTCAAACATCTCAGCGCAGCCAATCACGCGCTCGAAAACATCACATTCAAAACTACCCTGGGACAAACAGTAGCATTTGTAGGTCCCTCAGGCGCAGGTAAAACTACATTGGTTAAATTGCTTGTGGGATTATACTCACCGCAAACGGGAACAATATATTATAACGGCGTACCCGGCAGCGAAATTGATTTTGACCTGCTGAGAAACCAGATTGGATTTGTAACACAGGATACACAGCTTTTTGCAGGTACAATAAAAGAGAACCTTTTGTTTGTTAATCCGAATGCTACTGATGCAGAAATAATGGATGCGCTGAATAAAGCCGCATGCCAGAATCTGCTTGCTCGCGCGGATAAGGGAATCGATACCGTAATTGGCGAGGGCGGCGTGAAAGTTTCCGGCGGCGAGAAGCAGCGGCTATCTATAGCGCGCGCGCTGCTTAGGAAACCCAAGCTGCTTGTGTTTGATGAAGCAACATCGGCGCTGGATTCACTTACAGAAGAAGAGATCGGGCAGACCATCCGCGACGTATCTGCACGAACAGACCATATTACAATATTGATAGCACACAGGCTCTCTACCATTATGCATGCGGATAAGATTTTTGTTCTTGAGCGCGGACATATTGTTGAAGAAGGCAGGCATGAAGAGCTGCTGGAGATTAAAGGATTGTATTACGCAATGTGGCGCCAGCAAATCGGGGAACGACACAGGCATAACGGCAAAGATTTGGCAGAAGATGTACGTCCTAGAGAATTAGCACGATAAAAATGTGAAATGTCAAACGTGAAATGTCAAATGTGAAACGTGAAACATTCAGCCCCGCAGGGACGGGATATGAAAGCGATGGGCACAGCCCATTGGCAGACAGGTACATTATAAAAACAACATTTGCCCTTTATCCAAAAATTTTTCTCACTTCACAAACCCATTGATTTTATCTGAATATTGTGTTAAAATTACACATGCAAAACATTACCGCTGTTCATGAAATTGGCTCTGATACTGTAACAGAGGGGGTCAGAGTACAGGTTTTTCCGGAATACATCCCGGAGCAGTCAAGCCCCGAAACCAACAGATTCTCATTTACTTACAAGGTCATTATCACCAACGAAAGCGAAGCTAAAGTTAAGCTGCTTTCAAGGCACTGGCTGATAATCAATGCTGATGGCGACCAGGAACGTGTTGACGGTCCGGGGGTTGTTGGCTACACTCCCGAGCTAGAACCGGGCGAATCGTTTGAGTACTCAAGCCACTGCCCCATTAACACCAATTGGGGTACGATGGAAGGTACATACACTATGATCCGTGAAAACGGTCAGAAGTTTGAAGCGAAGATTGAGAGATTTTACCTTGTAAGCAGTGAAGTGCTGGCATAAAAGTCCAACTTCCATGATAATTCTTAAAAGGCAGATCGTATCTGCCTTTTTTATTTTACAGGCATTACACATTTTTAAGATATAACAACATTAGAAAAATGAAACCAAAACCAATAACACCAAAAGCCGGCGAGGAATCGGTGTGGGACTATCCCAGGCCGCCAAAAATTGAAGTCTTCGGCGGACATATCATAATTAAATTCGCGGGCGAAATTATTGCAGATACAACACGCGCAAAGCGCGTACTTGAGACATCGCACCCGCCGGTGTATTATATCCCCCCGCAGGATATAAGAACGGAGCTGCTTTCACCCGCTGATAACCATTCGTTCTGTGAATGGAAGGGCTCGGCGAATTATTGCCATCTGAATGTGGGTGATAAACAGGTTCGCTATGCATGCTGGTACTATCCAAAACCGGTAGAGGGATTCAAAGAACTGAAGGACCACATGGCATTTTATGCCCAGAAGATGGATGTATGTTACATCGATGACGAGGTTGTAACTCCCCAGCCGGGCAAATTTTACGGCGGATGGATCACGAAAAATATTGTGGGACCATTCAAAGGCGAAGAAGGCTCCGATGGCTGGTGAGATTAATAAGCATATCTAACACGGAGGCACGAAAGATATATTCACCTCACCCCCTGGCCCCCTCTCCCCGGAGGAGAGGGGGAACTCGATTGTCCATTCCCAAACTGGAGTTTGGGAATGAGAATTGAAAGTCCCCTCCTTTCAAAGGAGGGGATTTAGGGGAGGTCTGTTGCTTTGCACTTCCTCTGCTATCAGGAAAAGGAGACGGAGGTGAGGTAATTATTAGACAAATTTCAATCTATGAAAGTACTTTTATTATTTGAACCTGACGGTTACTGGAGAAAACAGATTGATGATCTGAAACGGCAATTTCCGCAGGTGACTTTTGCGGTAAACAATGAACCTGCCGGAAGAATAGCAGAATTAAAAACAGCCGATGCAGTTGTTTGCGGCAGGCTTTCTGCTGAAGAGCTGGAAGGATCTAATCAGCTCAAAGCGGTAATTGTCCCGTTCACCGGACTCAATAACTTTCCCGTTGAAGAAATCAGGAAAAGGAATATCGCTTTATACAATACTCATGCAAACGCGCCATATGTTGCCGAGCATGCCATCGCTCTTGCGCTGGCATTACTCGGAAGAGTAAATGAGTTTCACAATGACCTGAAACAGGGAGTATGGAACCGAACTAAGAAAGATCAGGACATGTGGACCACACTCCGCGGCAAACACTGCGGAATTATGGGTTATGGAAATATTGGTAAATGTTTAGCTTCATATCTAAAACCTTTTGATTGCAAAACAACCGGCTTCAGGCGGAACATCACCCAAACAGAAGATGATAGCGGGGTTGATTTAACAAACAGCCTTGATGAGCTGTTTCAAAAAAGTGAAGTAATATTCAATCTGCTGCCGCTTTCCCCGGAAACAAAACACATAATAAATCCGCAGAACATTACAAAATTGAAAGGAAAATACATAATTTCCGTTGGAAGAGGTGAAACAATTCACGAAGAAACGCTGTATAATGCATTGAAGGATAATTCAGTTTCTGGGGCAGCTTTGGATGTTTGGTACAAATATCCGGGCAGGGAAAATAACCCGGTTATGCCGGCGAATTTCCCATTTTGGGAACTGCCAAATGTAGTGATGTCGCCTCATAAATCAAGCCACACAACGGAAGCTGTATTAGCAATGATAGATGACACCTGTAATAATATCAAAAATTTCATAAACTCAGCCGGGGCTTAGGATCAATATGAAAACAATAATATTTCTTGTTCTCTTCACATCAGCTTTAACACTTGCCCAGGGTGTTGAAGTAACTATTTCCTCAGATTCAGCCGAGTACAACCAGCGTTTTTCATTTGGCCGCGAACGCTTCATTAAGATCACAACAGCATTCAGGAACAATACCGGCCAAAGTATTTACCTGAAGACCGATCCAATTTTTGAACTGAATTACTTTGGAGAAGAATCAAACTGGGGGCATTGTTTCAGAATGTATGAATATGACAGGACTGATGACAGCACTTTCAGCTATTATCAATTTAACCGGTTCGAATCATTTGTCAAAATAGAAGCCGGTGAAGTATATTCAAAAACCGGTTATTACTCTATTGGATGGCTTTGCAGGAACGCTCCTCCAAGGGGCACTTGGGAATTCGATATCATTTATCATTCAGTTTTGTCACGGGAGGAAAATTATTACTTAGTTAACAGCAGGTACACTGATTTCACCAACAAGGAATTTGTAGATGCGTGGACAGGTGAGCTGAGATCAAATACAATTAATGTAAAGATATACTGACTTAGTTCCCGGGTGTAATGCTGTGTTCATTATAGTCAACGTGGTACTTTGAATCCCCTAAAACATATGCGGCGCAATCATCAAGCTCATCGTCATTAAGAAGCCTTAAACTATAGTCGCTTTCTTTATTATTTGTGTAAAGAGGATAGATAGTTGGCCTTACATCTGATGCCGTAAAATTCAGGCTTATCATCATACCATACGGCTTCGCGCCTGTTGAGCCATACCTTCCCGGAGCGTTGAAGATAAAATTCCCGATATTATAAAATATCCACTTTCCATTGTACAGTTCAGCTTCCTGTACGGTGTGAGCGCCGTGGCCTATAACTACATCCGCTCCCGCATTTATGTAAGAATGCGCCATTGCTTTTTGTTGTGTGCCGGCAGGCTTATAGTTGGCTCCCCAGTGAGGGTAAATTACTATAATGGCTTCGGGATATTTCAATCGGTACTCCTTGATCTTCAAGTTCATTTTGAGAGTATCAAGCTTGTTTACTCCCGGCTTAGTTAGTGACGCATAAAAATCAAACAGTGTATCATACTTTTGCCTGTATTCAAATCCCCCAAAAACAATAAGTGTTTTGCCGCCCGCTTTTGTTAACAGCGGCTCAATGGCAGCGGAATCATTGCTTCCGGCACCAAACCAGTTGATACCTGACGCCTGAAGGCTTAATATAGTCTTTTCGAATCCAAGCGGTCCATAATCAAACACATGGTTGTTGCCAAGCGAAACGTATCTGATGTTATATTTGGTAAGATACTTTGGAACCGCTATTGGATCTGACCAATGCAGGTATGGTTTATAATAAGAAACGGGATTTTCAGGCGAGCTTATAAGCGGTGTTTCGAGGTTGGCAATTACTGCTTCCCGGTCTTTCAAAACATGTTTAACATTTTCAAAAAATATGTCATATCCCTGCTCATCAATTATGTTAACACCTTTGTTATAGCGCGGGGAGTACTGGTAATTTTCACCAAAATGCGTATCTCCTACGAAGAGAATATCAGCATATGATATACTTCCTATGAACAAAGCGATTCCGAAGAGAAAGATCCTTATTTCCATGTTACACAAAAATCAGGAAAGCAAAAGTAATAAAGAGCATAAAGTGAATAAATCCCTGCAGGGCGTTGCTCTCACCATCTTTACATGTTAATATTCCAACAAGAAGCGAAGTTATCACCATTGCTGATTGGATAGGTGTTAAACCGAGCATTACATCCTGTTTTATGATCAATCCTGCGACCAAAACGGCGGGAATGGTCAGGCTGACAGTTGATAGCATTGAGCCAAGTGAGATATTTATCACACGCTGCATATCATCGTGCAAACCAGCGCGGATCGCCGTCAGCGCTTCCGGGGATACAATTATAAGCGCAATTATCAATCCCGCAACGGCTGCAGGCATATGCAGCTTTTCGATGCCGTCATCAACATACACGGAAAGGCTTTCCGCAAGAATAGATATGGCTGCAATGGTTGCAAGGAGCATAAAAAAATGATACGCAGGGCTTATCTTAGCTTTCGGCGGAAGATGTTCATGCTCATCCGTAACATTCTTTTTTACTCCTTCGAACCTGAAATAATAGTTGTGTTCTTTTGACTGCATTCTTAGGAAAAATACATAAAGCAGGATACAGACTATTATAAGAAATGTTTCGAATACTGCATAGTTTTCCACCGGAATAGCTAGAGGGAGGAACAATCCAATACCAACAATACCGAAGATCATAGAGAAAAAAGAATTGGTACTTTTCAGGTTGTATTTTTGCTCACCATATTTTATCCCCCCTATCAGCATTATCAGCCCGGTAAGGCCGTTCAGCAGTATCATGAGCGTGGAAAAAATGGTATCTCTCGCAATTGTTGGATCCGAATCACCATGCGACATCATGGTAGCGATCATAATGATCTCAACTGTAACGGCTGAGAGGGTCAGGATCATTGTGCCATACGGCTCGCCGAATTTGTATGCAAGCAGCTCGGCGTGATGCACTACCCCAAGCGCCGCGTAAATTATGACGGCAAATATAAGCAGGAACAGAACCGCTTCAACAGCCAGGTTTTCCTTGATTACGGGACTTTTTCCGAATAAATAAAGAAGCGCAAGTGTAATTACAGCCAGCAAAAATGAAAGCTCGTTTCTTAAGAACTTTTTTACCATGCCGGTAAAATAGCAATTTATGAATTAAAATAAGAGAACTATTTTACATCATTAATTGCCGTTCACGTAAGTAACTTTTGCAAAAGATCTTTTTATGGCTTTTTGATATTTGTACTTAGGGTAACCGAATATAAGGAATATGCCGTCTTTGGATCCTGCAGGAATGCTGTATTTGGCTTTCAGCTTCTTCATCCGCCTCAAAAACGGCGCAATGCTTCCTATCATGCAGCTGCCAAGCCCCAGCGAGTGGGCCGCAAGCATTGCATATGTTGCGGGAATGTAAGGATCGCACGGATCGCAGTAGCCTGAATTATAAAAATACATTGCCAGCGGAGCGTCGTACAGCAGGAAATTTTTATCCTGCTTTTTTGTTTCATCAAAAAAATTGATCAGCGGAACAAGAAAGCTCTTTGATACCTCGTAATCTGCTTTGCTCATAAACGGACGCAGCAGGGCAAGCATTGGCGGCGAAAAGAACTTCTTCATTTTTGCCAGCTCAGTAATGAAGTCAAAAGAAAAATTACACACTTTTTCCCTACCCTCAAACACCATTACACCCACATCCGAAGGTGGTATTCCCATAGGCGCAGTAACAGCCGCATCGAGAATTTTACCCGCCAGGTTCTGCGGAATTTCACCATCCCGAAAGTCTCTAATGCTCCTTCTCGAGATCAGAAGATCGTAAAGCGATGCATAAGATGCCCTCATGCTTTTAGGCGGCAGCTCAACAAAGTCATTTGAGTGAAGCGTTCTTCCGGCAATTGAAATTGCATCATGCGGGCAAACAGCAGCGCACTGGCCGCAGGCAAAACAGCCAAACAGAGGAGTGTTGCTGATCTTTACTTTTCCGTTATCCATAATAAGGGTAAAATCTTTGCACACCTCTGCGCAAAGGCCGCAGTTATTGCACTTATCCTGCTTCAGAAATACAAAAGCAGATTCATTTGTTCTTGTGGTGGGAATGGGCATATAAACCTCCTGTAGTAGTACAAAAATAGCTTCATAAAAGGGAGATTAATATGATACTCATCATAAAGAAAGCCGTTTTTTATCAAAAAACGGCTTTTTACAGCTATTAACTAAATATGAAAAAACAATTATTGGGAATTTCAGCTCTCCAGCATCGGGCTCATCATCATTAGCACGTCCATCTTTTTGCTGTCAATGTTATCCCTGCGGATCTTTACTTCACACTCCCATCGGTGCTGCTTATCATCTTTGAATCTGAAAATACTGGTGTATGTTTCATCAGCAGAAACGTTTGATTCCACATGCCGCCAATTGTGTTTGGTTTTCAGCCGCTCGCAGAATACATCCGAAAACTTCTCAGTGTTAAGATCGGTTTCGATCTTGTATTCATACCGCAGTTTTTGGGGTTCAGTGTAAACTTCACCCGAATAAAGCAAAGACCCGAACAAAAAGCTATGAAGGGCAAATCCGATTAATGCAAAGAGAACTTTTTGCATAGCTGTTCATTTTATGTTATTGGAAAAGAATATTAAAACTTTATATACGGTTTGCTAGAAGTTGAATTCATAGCTAACCTTGAAATATCTCCTTGTGTATTCAAGCTTGTCGCCATCCAGATTCAGCACCAGGTACACGCTGCTTCCTCCGAAGAACTCGTATTGCAGCATAGTGTTTAACAATGCTCTTTTATTGTATGTATCACGCTGATAATATGCCCTGAGGAAAAGCTTCTCGATTATCTTATAGTCAAGCTTAATATTGTATATAGACTGCTCGAAGCTCTCACCCTGTTTAATGTAATTATAATTGGCTCCAAGCCTGAATTTGCCCAGAAATGCAAGATCGATGGATGCATACGGATTAACAAGCTTATCCCCGAAATATCTTCCGCCGTAAACACCTGCTGAAAATGAATTATTGCCGAATACTACCTTAAAATTGTTATCAGCCAGGATATTATCGCGGGTAATTATATTGCCGTTCTCATCATAATCATTCGGGCGGTCGTAATTAATGTTATGCGCAAAACTCAGCCAGCCGGTAACTTTGTAATACAGGTTTCCGAATACACCGTTTTGTTTATTGAATCCAAAGGGCCGGTCAAAATCGTCATCAAATTTGTGAGATCTGAAATATCCCGCAGATACATTAATATTACTAAAGTACTTGTTATTGTTCACAAACTGGTAACCCGCGCTGATATTCAGGTCATCATAGTTATTGCCATAATTATTGAAGAGCGTTGAAACCGTAAAGTTAGAATCGTACCTTGTATAAGATGCATCCATATACGGGCCGCCGTTGCTGTTTTGCTCGTAGTACAGGTAGGCGCTGTACATATTAGCTCCTGATCCGTCATTATTAAAGCTTCTCGCGATTTGCGGAATTAACCTGAACCTTGAAGGCAGGTTAATTTTTCCGTCTATGCTAAGAACTTTTTCTGTGTAGTTGCCAAGTGTATCGTGATAGTAAAGGAATAACCCGCCAATATTGAAATCCTGGAAGTTGAAGTTTGGCCTGCCAACTGCAAATGTCCGCCTTGAGCCGCTGAAATCAGGAACTGTATCGTGCACATACACGGCACCCATTTTGAATTTATCGCTGCGGTAAGTATAGTTGAATCCGTATTGGATTTTCTGAATTGCCCTGGTGTAGAAAAGATTAATGGGTGTTCTGTATATATCAAGATCTTTGCTGAAAAAAGGCCTTTTTTCCTGTAAAAAAATAGGTCTTCCGTAAAAAGCAAACCTGAACGGATCCGCTTCAAGGGTAGATTCATCTGTAAAGAGTGTACTTTTAAGCTTGTGTTTATCCAGGCTGACTGCAAACTCGCCGCCAAATTTAACTCTTGCAGTATCAAAATTTGCGTACTGTCCAACCAAAAACGGTGTAAGACTGAACCTCAGGTTGAGCTTCTCATCAAACGGAGTATCGAGGTCTAGCTTATACGTGCTTTTCAGGTTCAGCAGCTCGCTGTTTGGGGTAAGTGCGTACCACGTATAATTTCCGTCCGGTGTGTATGAAAATAACTGCAGATCAATACCGATCTGTTTTTTGTTTTTGTTCTGAAGCCTGTCAACTGGTATCTTTATCTCCAGCTCAACATAACCGGGTTTACCGTCTTTTGCTTCTTTATATATTTTTGATTTGTTTTCCCATTGCCAGTCCCACTCATATGACTGGTTTGTCTGGTTATACACAACTGCGTCGCGCTGGTTATCAAGAAAACTTACTACAAAAACATAACCGTTCTTCTGCTTATTCTCCAGGTCAAGCAAAATGAAGAATTCATTTTCTTCATCTGTACTTCTATCTCTTGTGAGTGACTGCTTTATTATCTTTCCGCGCGGCCAGTATTTGATGGCGATGTAAATCGCATCTTTTGTTTGCCTTATGTAGGCTATAGTACTATCGTAGTCTTTGGAT
>WBZT01001498.1_pt2 | contig 16451 bp, 11 predicted proteins | sample 5204241 | NCBI WGS metagenome assembly WBZT01 (sample SAMN12344358, study PRJNA552823) | activated sludge metagenome | biome: Activated sludge suspended growth; feature: Nitrification reactor; material: Wastewater; isolation source: activated sludge from nitrification reactor of wastewater...
CCGGATTCGAGGCGAATCTCGAGCCGGTTCGCCGGTACGTCGCGATAGTAGTTCCACAGCACCCAGCCGTTGGCCGCCGTGTAGAGGTCGATGGAAAGGAAAACAAACACAGGGATCACCACCCAGCCCACCGCCGCCGCCGGCGAGAGCGCGACGCCGAAGTGCTTGCGCGCGTATTCGCGGCCGTCGCCGTCCACGCCGCCGTCGGGGCCTTCGTCCGGCACGCCCGCGAGCCGGTCGCCGCCCGTCACCGAGACGAACGTGCCGTTGCCGTTCGGGTTGTTGCCGACGAAGAGGTTGTAGCCGAAGTTGTAGGTGTACGGGATCCACTCGTGCGCGACCGACGCGTTCCAGAGCGCCGACGGCAGCGCGGAGACGATCACGATCGCGACGACCGTGGCCGCGCGCGCGAACGCCGCGCGCACCGGCGGCGCGCCCGCCTTCGCGGCGACCCACGCCGTCGGCAGCGCGAGCAGCACACCGGTCGCGCGGCCCTGTGCGATCGCGCCGACCAGCAGCGCGCCCGCCACGGCCCACGGCCGCGGATCGCGCGCGCGCGCACCGCACACCCACGTCCACACGAGCGCCGACTCGAGCGCGACCAGCAGCGACTCGCTCAGCACGAGTCCGTCGAGCATCACGAGCGGTTCGTAGAGCGCGACCACCACGCCGAGCGCGAACGCGATCGACGGCCGCGTGAGCCGCCGCGCCGCGTCGGCGAGCAGCACGGCGGCGAGCGCGCCGCACAGCGCCTGCACGCGCAGCACCGGCGTCATCGCCGAACCCACGAGCGTGCGCACGAACGCGAGCACGTAGGGATAGAGCGGGCCCTGGAAGAACGGGTTCGTGCCGCGGAAGCCGTGCGACACCAGGTGCGTCGCCCACCACCAGTAGTCGCGCTCGTCGCCCTGCAGTCCGCCGGCGAGCGGGCTCGCCTCGAGCCGCGCGAGGTACGCCCATCGCCACGCGAGCGCGAACGCGAAGAGCAGGGCGAGCGCCCACGGCCACGCGCGCGCGAGCCACGACGCCGGCGCGGACGCTCCGGCGGCCGCGGCGGGACGCGCGGCGGGACGGCGGTCGCGGGAGCGGGACGCGCGGCTCATGCGCTCGAGCCGGGCGGCGCGGTCAGCGGCGCGCGAGCGCGAAGCGCACGCGCACCGACGGCGGATCGGACACGCACCAGTCGGGCAGCGGCGCGACCGGCACGTCGGCGCGGACGCTGTCGCGGCGCCCGTCGACGTGCAGCGGCGCGAGCACCAGCGTGTCGAGCGTCAGGAGCTCGCGGCGCGGACCGGTCACATGCACGACCGCGGGCGAGACGAGCACCTGCCCGTTCCAGCGGTAGCCGGACGCGGGCGAGCCCTCGACGTGCACCGTGACGGGCACGTCGCGGCGCGCCTTGCGATCGATGTCGACCTCGATGACGCGCGGGCCGACGAGGTTCTCCACCGTGATCGAGCCGCCCGCGGGCAGCGGCAGGTCGCTGGCGACCAGCGCGCGGCTGAAGTGCCCCGGCACCGCGCCGTTCATGGTCAGACGCAGCCGCGGCTCCTTCACGCGCAGCGCGATCAGCTGCTTCCACGTCGCGCTCAGCTCGGCCTGCACCACCGCCGGCGCGGGGCCCGAGAGCGAGAGCGAATCGGGCAGCTCGGCGAACTCGAGCGGGAACGACATCAGCTGCGTCCCGGTGCGGTCGGTGTACACGTTCAGGTACACGAGCACGGCGAGCAGCAGCGCGGTGAGCTTGAGCCCGATGTTGTCGAAGAGCCAGCCGCGAAGGAGGTTCATGGCGCGCGCAGCATACAACAGCGGAGCCGCGCGCCGCCGCGCGCGTCACTCGGCGTCGTCCGCCTCGTCCTCGCCGCCCTCACCCGGCTTGCGCAGGCCGTGCTTCTCCATGCGCGAGTAGAGCGTGCGGCGCGTGAGTCCGAGCAGGCGCGCCGCGCGGCTCTTGTTGCCGCGCGCGCGTTCGAGCGAGCGCACGATGAGTTCGCGCTCGAGCGCCTCGAGCGACAGGCCGTCCTCCGGGATCTCGGGCACCCACGCGTTCTCGCGCACCTGGTCGGGCCGCGCGAACGAGAGGTGCTCGGGCCCGATCGGATCGGGGCCCGCAAGGATGAGCGCGCGTTCGAGCGTGTTCTCCAGCTCGCGCACGTTGCCCGGGAACGCGTACGACGAGAGCGAGCGCATCGCATCGGGCGTGAGCTTGTCGGCCGACGCGCCCTGCTTGCGCAGGAAGTGCTCGGCGAGGCGCACGACGTCGCCGGGCCGCTCGCGCAGAGGCGGCAGCGTGATCGGGAACACGTTCAGGCGGAAGAACAGGTCCTCGCGGAACGTGCGCTCGCGCACCATGTCCTCGAGCGGCCGGTTGGTCGCCGCGACGATGCGCGCGTCCACCGACACGGGTACGTTGCCGCCGACGCGCGTGAACGTCTTCTCCTCGATCACCTGCAGCAGCTTCACCTGCAGCGAGAGAGGCACCTCGCCGATTTCGTCGAGGAAGATCGTGCCCTTGTGCGCATCCTCGAAGCGACCGGACTTCTGCCGCACCGCGCCCGTGAACGCGCCCTTCTCGTGACCGAACAGCTCGCTTTCGAGCAGGGCCTCGGGCAGTGCGCCGCAGTTCACCTTCACCCACGGTCCGCCCGCGCGCCGGCTGAGCGCGTGGATCGAGCGCGCGAAGAGGTCCTTGCCGGTGCCGCTCTCGCCGCGCAGCAGCACGGTCGAGTCGGTGACGGCCACCTTGCGCGTGAGTTCGATCGCGCGCTGCGTCGCGGGCGCCTCGCCGACGACCGGCAGCGTCTCGCGGCGCAGCGCATCGACCTTCTGCGTCAGCTCGACGTTCTCGCGCTCGAGCGCGCGCTTCTCGCCGGCCTCGCGCAGCGACATCGCGATCACGTCGACGAAGTCGCCTTCCTTCTCGATGTAGTCGCACGCGCCCAGCTTGAGCGCCCGTCGCGCCGTCTCGAGCGCGGCGTACGCCGTCATCACGACGACGATCGTTTCCGGCCAGCGCTCGCGCACCTGCACCAGCAGCGCCATGCCGTCGGGCGGGGCCATGCGCAGGTCCGTGACCACCGCGTCGAAGCGCTCGCTCTCGAGCCGCTTGAGCGCCGCCGCACCACCGTTCACGTAAGCCGACTCGAAGCCCGCGTCGCGCAGCTCGGCGGCGGTCAGTTCGGCGTTCTTCACCTCGTCGTCGACGACGAGCACCTTCACTCGGACACTCCCGCGTTCAGTTGCAGACCTGCACGACGCCGAAGCTGTCCGGGTTCTGCGCCCACGGCCCCTCGTCGAGGCGCACGCGCAGGAAGTGCGTGCTCACCGACGAGCGCTGCACCTTGACGCAGCGCAGCACGCCGAGGACACGGTAGGACGCGTTCCCGCAGTCGGAGATGAACTGCTCGTTGTTCACGGTGCCGTTCCAGCAGCCGTCCGACTCGACCTCGATGTGGTGCTTCTTCGAGCACCCGGCCGAGACGAGCAGTGCCGCCAGCAGCAACAGCCCCACCCACCTTCGTGCGATCACGCGAGACCCCATGACGTTCGTTCGACTCCGCCGCGGCGTGCGACGGCTCGCGCCCATTGTATCGTCCTTCGCCGCCCCGGATTCAACCACGCGCGAGCGGCAGCCGCACGATCACCGTCGCCCCCGCACCCGGCGTGCTCTCGGCGGCCAGCGTCCCGCCCGCGCTCTCGACGAGCCGGCGTGCGAGGAACAGGCCGAGGCCCGTGCCCTGCGCCTTGGTCGTGAGGAACGGCTCGCCGAGCCGCGCGAGCACCTCGGGCGGGATGCCGGGACCATCGTCGGCGACGCGCAGTTCGGCGCGCTCGCCGTGCGACGCGACCGCGACGCGCACGCGACCGCCCTCGGGCAGCGCCTCGAGCGCGTTCAACACCAGGTTGAGCGCCACCTGCTTGAGCGACTCGGCGTCCAGCGTCACGCGCGCCGCGTCCGGCCCGGGTTCACGCTCGACCGTGCAGCGCCGCACGCGGAACTCGCCCTCGAGCAGATCGAGCGTCGCCTGCACCGCCGCGGCGAGATCGCCACCGCCGCCGTCGTGGCGTTCGACGCGGGCGAACTGCAGGTAGCGCGACACCGTGCGCGTGAGCCGGTCGACCTCCTCGACCACCGAGTCGGCCATCCGCTGCGCCTCGGGCTCGAGCTTGCCGAGACGCTTCGCGGAGCCGCGGATGATGGCCAGCGGGTTCTTGATCTCGTGCGCGAGCGTCGCGGTGAGCCGGCCCATCGCCGCGAGGTTCTCCGACCGCGACAGGCTGCGCTCCAGCGCGAGCTGCCGCCCGGCCGCGCGCATCAGGATGCCGGCGAGCACCGCGATCGCGGCCACGCTCACGAGCGCGGTGATCGCGAGCCGGCGCCACAGCGCGCTCAGCTCCGGCTGCCACGCGGGAGTCGCCTCGGCCACCATCACCGCGGCGAGTCGCTGACCGTCGTGCACGGGCAGCGGCACCATCGCCACGCGCGTCGTGCCGCGCGGGCGCTCGAGGCGCACGGTCGACTCGGTCCCGGCGAGCGCGCCGCGCAGCGCCGCGTGAGCGAGCGAGTCGTACGGGCTGCGCGCGAGCAGCCCGGCGTCGCCGAGGCGCACGTCGTAGAGCGTCGCGCCCGAGGAATCGACCAGCGCGAGGTCGTCGAAGTCGGCGACCGAGCACAGCATGTCGAGCTGCGCCTGCAGCGCGAAGAAGCCGCCGCTCTCGGCGCCGAGCCGGCGCACGTCCGCGACGTCGTCGGGGAGCACCTGCGACGCGGCGATCTTCGCCACCTTGAGCACCCGCGCCGCGAACTCGCGCTCGAACGCCAGCCGCAGGCCCTCGTACGAGAGCGCGCCGGAAACCACCACGACGAGCGCGGCGACGATCGCGAACACGAGCGTGGCGGTCTGGGTGCGGTGCACGGCGTCCTCCGGGACGGATCGACCGCGCCGCGGAAGCGCGGCGCTGCGCGCACGCTAGCCGGAGCGCGCGCCGTGCGCCAGCGGCTCGCCCCGAGGCCTCTGCGCTTGATGCGTCTGGGTTTTCCGCACCACGCGCCCGTCGCGGCGTCGCGATTTGCACTCAAGCCACGCAAGACCCGGTGCCGAAAAGAGGATCGTCGCGATCGGACTCCGTCTCGCGGGAAGCGGATGCGCTTTCCTCGCTGCCGGTGGCTCCGCCTCGCGCCGATGTGCAGGCATTCGTGATCGAGGTGGCGCGATCCGGGCGCCGCACCTCGCCGTTCCCTCGGATGGCGAAAGGTGCGCCGCGGACCGTGCGGAGCGCGCGCACGCGATCGACGGGACAGGAACGTCCACGCGAACGGACCGGATCGCGCTCACCCGCGCGTACCCGTTCCACCGGCCGCCGAAGCGGCCGGCACCGAGGGGTTTGCCTTGAAGCGCACGCCACGCCGTCTCGCGACGCCGCTCGTCGCCGTCACGCTGCTCGCCCTGCTGTGCCCCGCGTCCTCGGGCGCGCAGTCTCTCTCCGGCCTCGCGCGGCGCGGTTCCGCCGCCGACGCGCGCGCCCTGCTCGCCGGCAACACGCCCAGCGCGGACGAACTGCGCCAGCGCCTGCGCGATGCGGGCCAGTCCGACGCGGACATCGACGCGGCGCTCGGCGCGCTAGCGCGCACGCCGTCCGCGTCCGCGTCCGCGTCTGCGCCCGCGACGGGCACGCCCGCGCCGCCGCCGCCTGCGCGCGCGGACAGCGTCGCGCCGCGCCGGCCGCTGGCGACGCCCGATGCGCGCGAGCCGTTCGGCTTCGATCTCTTCCGCTGGTCGCCGACCACGTTCGAGCCGCTCGCGTACGGCCCGGTCGATCCCGACTATCCGCTCGGCCCCGGCGACGAACTCGCGCTCACGCTGTGGGGCGACAACCAGCTCGCGCTCACGCTCGCCGTGAGCCGCGAAGGCCTCGTCACGCTGCCCGACGTCGGCCAGGTGAGCGTGCAGGGCCTGACGCTCGAGGAGGCGCGCGCGCGTCTGCGCACCTCGCTGGCGCGCGTCTACTCCGGCCTGCGCCCGGCCGGCCAGCACCCGACGACGTACCTGAGCGTCTCGCTCGGCCGTCTGCGCACGATCCAGGTCTTCCTGCTCGGCCAGGTGGTGCGGCCCGGCAGCTACACGCTCAGCTCGGTCTCGCGCGTGCTCAATGCGCTCTACGCCGCGGGCGGCCCCACGTTCGAGGGCTCGCTGCGCGACGTGCGCATCCTGCGCGGCGGACAGGTGAGCGCGACGGTGGACCTGTACGACGTGATCCTCGGTGGCGATCCCGGCCGCGTCGCGCGCCTGCAGAACGGCGACGTCGTGTTCGTGCCGCCCGCCGAGCGCCGCGTCGCCGTGTTCGGACCCGTGCGGCGTCCGGGCCTCTTCGAACTGCGCGAGGGCGAACAGCTGCGCGCGCTGATGGCGCTCGCGGGCGGCCCGCTGCCCGAGGCCGAGCTCACGCGCGCGCAGATCGACCGCGTCGTGCCGCCGGCGTGGCGCGACAGCCTGCCGGGCCAGGGCCGCGTCGCGATCGACGTCGCGCTCGGCGCGGTGCTCGGCGACTCGGCGCGCGACGTCGAGGTGCGCGACGCCGACTCGCTCACCGTGTTCGCGCTGCCCTCGCGCCGCGCGAACTTCGTCCACGTCGACGGGCGCGGCATCTCGCGTCCGGGGCGCTACGAGTTCCGCCCCGGCATGCGCGTGTCGGACCTGATCGAGGCCGCCGGGGGCGTCACCACCGACGCGTACCTCGAGCACGCGCTCGTCACGCGCACGCTGCCCGACTCGTCGCGGCTCTCGCTGCGCTTCGCACCGGGGCGAGCGCTCGCGCACGAGGCGGCGGACGACCTGCCGCTGCGTCCGCTCGACGACCTGTCGATCCGCTCGGTGTGGGACCTGAAGGAGCGGCAGGACGTGAGCGTGCACGGCAGCGTGCGTGCGCCGGGATCGTTCGAGCTGCTCGACGGCATGACGCTCGCGGACCTGATCGCGAAGGCCGGCGGCTTCACGGACGACGCCGACGTGGCGCGCGCCGAGATCGCGCGCATCGCGCCGACGAGACTCGCCGCCAACGGCGTCGCGCTCGCCGAGACGCTGCAGGTGCCGCTCGTGCGCGACCTCGCGCAGGCGCGCGAGGCCCAGGCCGTGCTGCTGCAGCCGCACGATGCCGTTTTCGTGCGCCGCGATCCGGCCTACGCCGAGCCCGTGTTCGTGGACGTGCAGGGCGAAGTGCGATTCCCCGGCGCGTACGCGCTCATGCGCCGCGACGAGCGCGTGAGCGACCTCGTGCGGCGCGCGGGCGGACTGACCGAGTTCGCGTACCCCGCGGGTGCGTCGTTCGCGCGGCTCGGCGCGCAGTCGCTGGCCGTCGACCTGCCGCGCGCACTGCGCCAGCCGGGACGCGGTGCCGACCTGATCGTGCAGTCGGGTGACGTGCTGCGCGTGCCGCGCTTCACGCCCACCGTTTCGATCGAGGGCGCGGTGTTCGCACCCGTCACCGCGCTCTACCAGCCCGGCGCCGGCGTCGGCTACTACGTCACGCAGGCCAACGGCTACCGGCGCGACGCGGACCGTCACAACGTCGTGCTCGTCTCGCCCAACGGCCGCGTGCGCCGTCACGGCTCGCCCGAACCCGGCAGCCGCATCGTCGTTCCCGCGCGGCCGCAGGCCGAGCCGCGCGACCACCTGAAGGACTTCGCGACGCTGACGAGCGTGATCGCGAGCCTCGCCACCACCGTCTTCCTCGTCCAGCAGAGCTCGAAATGACCCCGTCGCCGTTCGCACCAACGTCCTCGCGCGCCGAGCTGAGCGCGCTCGTCGCCGATCACGATCCAGACGCGCCGGGCCTCGAGCCGGGGCGCATCGGCCGCGTGCTGTGGGCCGACCGCCGCCGCGTGAGCGCGTGCGCGCTGGCGGGCGCCGCGCTGCTCTTCGCGATTTCGCTGCTGCTGCCGTCGCGCTACGTCGCCGATGTGTCGATGCTCGAGGCGCCGCGGCCCGGCGGAAGCTCGGCGCTCGACCAGCTCGGGCTCTCGGCGCAGATGCTCGGCATCCGCTCCGGCGCCTCGGCCAACGCGCTCACCTACCCCGACCTGCTGCGCAGCCGGCGGCTGCTCGAGCCGCTGCTCGCCGCGCGCTTCCCGCGCCGCGCGGGTGGCGCCGTCGCGCTCGAGCCGTACCTGACCGGCGGCGCGCCGTCCCCGCAGCGCACGGAGCGTGCGCTGCGCGAGTTGCGCGGACGCTTCGACGTGTCGCTCGACCGGCGCACGAACCTGCTCCGCGTCAGCGTCACCGATCGCGACCCGGTGCTGGCGGCGGCGGTGGCGAACGCCGCGGCCGCGGGGCTGCAGGAGCTGGTGATGCGCTCGCTCATGACGCAGGCCGGCGCCAACCGCCGCTTCGTCGAGGCTCGCCTCGCGCAGGCGCGCATCGAGCTCGCGCGCGCCGAGCGCGCGCTGGAGGCCTTCCGCGACGCGAACCGGCATCCCGAGGGTTCGCCGCGGCTGGAGATGGACCTCGCCCGCCACGTGCGCGAGCTGCGCACGCGCGAGGAGGTCGTGATCGCGCTCAGCCGCGAGTACGAGATGGCGCGCGTCGACGAGAACCGCGACGTGCCGGTGCTCAACGTGCTCGACCGGGCCGAGACGCCGGCGAGCCGCGCGTGGCCGCGCCGCGGGCTCGTCGCCGCGGGCGGGCTGCTGCTCGGCCTCGCGGTGGGCGGCGCGCTCGCGTGGGCGCAGCGGGGAGACGAAGCCGGCGAGCCGGCGCGCGCGGAGGCCGCGTGAGCGCGGACGCCGCACGCGAGCTCGCGCCCGCGGATGCGGACGCGAGCGGACGCACGGCGGCCGGCGACGACGCGCACGATCCGCCGCTCGCGCTCGCCGCGGGCGAGAGTCCCGGCGCCGAGGCGCACGCGCACGTCGCGTCCGACGCGACCGGCCGCGCGCCCGCAGCCGCAGCGCCCGAGGCGCACGCCGCGCACGCGCCGTCGCGCCACTGGACGGAGCGTCTCGCGCACAACCTCGCGTGGAACGCGATCGCCGACCTGGCGGCGCGCGGCGCTTCGCTCGGGCTGGCGCTGGTGTGTGCGCGCGCGCTGCCCGTGCCGGCGTTCGGCCGTTTCGCCTTCGCGCTCTCGCTCACGCAGTACGTGTGGCTCGCGGGCGACACGCTCGCCAACGCGGGCTACGCGACGCGCGAGGTCGCGCGCGTGCGCGGGCAGGACCCCGCGTCGGCGCGGCGCCTGAAGGGCCGCATCCTCGCGCTGCGACTGGCGGCCGCGGCGGCGATCACGGTGATCAGCGGGCTCGCGCTGTGGCTCGTGCCGATGCCGGGCGAGTTGCGCGGCGCGCTCGCCGGCGCTTCGGGCTTCTTCCTCGCGTACGCCGCGTTCCCGGATTGGGCGCTGCGCGCGCGCGAGGACTTCCGCGGGCTCGCGCTCGCCAACGCCGCGTCGGCGCTCGCGCTCTTCGGCGGCGCGGCGCTGCTGCTGCCGCGGCACCCGAGCGCCGGGACGGCGACCGCGCTCTGGAGCGCGTCGTTCGCCGTCGCTGCGCTCGTCGCCCTCGCGCGGCTGCTGCACGCGCGCGCCTTCGCGTGGCACGGCGAGGCCGGTCCGCTGCACCTGCATGCGCGCCGCTCGTTCGTCTTCTCGCTCGGCGCCATGGGCGGCATCGGCTGCGCGCAGGCGCCGATGCTCGTGGTCGGACTGCTCGCGACGCCGCTCGCGGCGGGGCTCTTCGGCGCGAGCTACCGGTTCATGCTCGTCGTGATCAACGGCTTCTCGGTGCTGTGGTGGCCGCTCATGCCCGTGCTCGTGCGTTCGCGCCCGGGCGAGCCGCAGTTCCGCGACGCCCTGAGCGCGATGGGCCGGGTCGTGCTGCTGCTCGGGCTGCCCGCGATGCTCGCGTTCGTGCTCTGGCCGCGCGAGCTGCTCACGCTCGCGTTCGGCGAGCGCTATGCGGACGGCGACGCGTCGCTGCGGCTCGCGGGTGCGGTGGTGCCGCTCTTCGCCGCCACCGCGCTGCTCGAGCAAACGTGCCTCGCGCTGGGCGGCGAGGCGCTGCGCGCGCGCATCAACGTGCTCGCGCTCGCGCTGCTCGTCGGTCTCGGCGTGATGCTCGTGCCGACGCACGGGCCGAGCGGCGCGGCGCTCGCGCTCGTCGCCACGTACGCCACGACGCTCGCCGGCTACGCGATCGCCTACCGCCGTGCGCTGCCGTGGCGCGAGCTCGGCGCGCGCGCGCGCGCCGCGCTCGCGCTCAACGCGGCGCTCGCCGCCGCGTGGATCGCGGCGCGCGCGCTGCACGCGCCCGCGGCGTGGGCGATCGGGCTCGCGGCCGCCGCGTACGTCGGCGCCGTGTTCGCGTTCCGGCTGCTGCCGCGACGCGGCGGGCTGTCGCTGGAGCGTGCGGCATGAGCGCGCCCGCGGCGGCGAACGTGGATCTCGCGGCGCGTGCGCCGCTCCCCGCCGACCCGTTCGTCTCGGTCGTGCTCGCGGTGCGCGACGAAGCGCGCCACATCGAGCGGGCGCTCGACTCGGCGCGCGCGCTCGACTGGCCGGCGGAGCGGATCGAGTTCCTCGTCGCCGACGGCCGCTCGACCGACGCGACGCGCACGATCGTCGCGCGCATCGCGGCATCGGATCCGCGCGTGCTTCTCGTCGACAACCCGCGCCGCGCCGTGGCGCCGGGGCTCAACGCGGCGCTCGCGGCGGCGCGCGGCGACGTGATCGTGCGCGTCGACGGTCACTGCGCGGTGCCGGCCGGCTACGTGCGCGCCGGCGTCGCGGCGTTGCGCGACCGCACGGTCGCGTGCGCGGGCGGCCCGGTGCGCGCGCTCGGCGACACGCCGGTCGCGCGCGCGGTGGCGCTCGCGATGAGCACGCCGTGGGGCGTCGGGGGCGCGAGCTTCCGCTGGGCGCGCGACGCGCGCGACGTGGACCACCTGCCGTTCGGCGTGTGGCCGCGCGCGGTGTTCGACGCGATCGGCGGCTTCGACGAATCGCTCGTGCGCAACCAGGACGACGAGTTCTCCGACCGCATCGTGCGCGCGGGCGGGCGCATCCGGCTGCTGCCCGAGCAGGTCGTGGACTACTGGAGCCGCGCCACGTTCGGCGGGCTCGCGCGGCAGTACTTCGGCTACGGCTGGTGGAAGGTGCGCGTGATCCGCAAGCGCGGAGGCTGGCCGAGCTCGCCGCGCCACCTCGCGCCCGGCGCGCTCGTGCTCGGCCTCGTCGCCGGGGCCGCCCTCGCGTTCGCGACCGGCGTCGCGCCGTTCGCGTGGGCGCTGCCCGCGGTGTACGCGACTTTCCTCGCCGCGGCGACGATGCACGTCGGGCTCACGCGCGGCGGCGCGGGGGCGCTGCTGCTGCCGGCGGCGCTGGCGGTGATGCAGCTCGCGTATGGCGCCGGCTTCCTCGCGGCGCTGCCCGCGCCCGCGCCCGCGGCCGACGCGCCGGACGCGGACGACGACGCGCACGCGGAGGCCGCGTGAGCGCGCTCACGCTCGCCCCCGTCGCGCCCGTGGCGCCGCGCCGCGCGGCGCTGCCTGCGATCGCCGTCGTCGCGGCCGGTGCGGCGGCGACGCTGCTCGCGAGCGCCGTGTCGACGGAGGCGTTCCTGTGGCTCGCCACGCTCGGCTTCACGGCGCTCGTCGTGCGCTCGTTCGCGCGCCGCGGCGCACACGACGCGGGCGACGTGCTGCTCCTGGTGACCCTCTACTACGCGATGTCGCTGCTCGTCCGCGGCGTGGGCGTGCTCACGTTCGTCGACAGCCCGTACCTCGCCGAGATCGGCAGCGCGCACTCGGAGCGGCTGCGGCGGCTGGTGGCGTGGTCGCAGTTCTACTCGGCGCTCGGGCTCTTCGCGATCCAGGAAGGCTGGCGCTCGCCGCTCGCACTCCGCGTCGCCGAGCGGCTCGCGAGGCGCGCGGCGTCGCTGTCGGCGCCGTGGCGCGCGTCGCGCGTGCGGCCGGTCGTGTTCGCGCTCGTCGGGCTCGGCGTGCTCGGCGCCGCGCTGCGCGTGCGCGACCTCGGCGGCTTCCTGTCCGCCGCGGCGGACCCGATGTCGGCGTCCACCGACGAAGCGCTCGGGCACTGGTGGCAGATCGCGCTCACCGAGTTCGCCGTCGTCGGCTTCCACGTGCACCTGATGTCGCTGCTGCTGAAGCGCGACCGGCGCTACACGCTCCACTGGCTCGGACTCGGGCTGGCGCTCTGCGTGCCGCTCTACCTCGTGTCGTCGTCCAAGTTCCTCGTGCTGCGCACGCTGTTCGTGCCGTGGCTCATGCGCCATGTGGCGCTCGAGCGCGTGCCGCGCTGGAAGGTGCTCGCGGCGTTCGGCGTCTTCAGCCTGCTCTTCCCCGTCTTCTACGCCTACCGCGCGCTCGGCCTGCTCAACCTCGGCGCGATCGGCTGGTACCTGCAGAACGCCGACATGCCGCTGCTGCGCGTCTTCAACCGCGCGTACGGCACCGACAGCTTCGTGCTGATCCTCCACCGCACCGGCGACACGCTGCCGTTCCAGTGGGGCGGCAGCCTGCTCGACCTCGTCACGTTCTGGATCCCGCGCGCGCTGTGGACGGCCAAGCCGGACAGCTTCGGGCTGCAGTTCCCCGCGCTCTACATGCCCGACATGCACTGGGGCGCGATGACGTACGTCACGACGTCGCTGCCCGGCGAGCTGTACCTGAACTTCCACGTCGCGGGCGTGCTCGCGGGCAGCTTCCTGCTCGGCGTCGCGATGCGGGTCTCGTCGCGGCTCGCGCGCAGCGGCCCCGGCGCGCTGCTGCTGTGGGCGTACGCCACGATCACCGCGATGCACCTCGTCGAGGGCTGCATCGCCTCGCAGCTCGAAACCATGCTCACCGACCTCGCGCCGCTCGCGTTCGCGCTGGCGTTCCTCGCCGCGCGAGGCGCCGGAGCGGCCCCGCGGATCGGAGGTCACGCGTGAACGCGCCGCTGCCGCCGCTGCACGTCGTCTACGTCGGCCCGCTCTCGCACGGCTCCACCTGCCGCCAGCGACTGCGGGCGTTCGAGAAGCTCGGCCACCGCGTGACGCCGGTGGACCTCGTGCCGGGCGACCTGGCGGCGAAGCGGCACTCGTTCCGCTGGCGGGTGATGAATCGGCTGTTCGGCGAACGCGACGACTCGCGCCTCAACGAACGGCTGCTCGCCCTCGCGCCGATGCCGGCGCCCGACGTGCTGTGGGTGGACAAGGGCCTCACCGTGGAGCCCGCGACGCTGATCGCGCTGCGCGCGGCGTGGACGCGCACGTTCTTCCTCAACTACTCCGGCGACGACATGTTCAACCCGCGCAACCAGACCGCCGCGTGGCGCGCGAACCTGCCGCTCTACGATCTGTTCGTGACCACGAAGTCGTTCAACGTGCCCGAGCTCGAAGCGGCCGGCGCGCGCGCGACCCTGTTCGTGGACAAGGGCTACAGCTCCGAGGTGCATCACCCGTACGAGGTCACGGCCGAGCTGCGCGAGCGCTTCGGCGGCGACGTCGGCTTCGTGGGCTGGCCCGAGGGCGCCCGCGAGCGCTCGATGCGCTTCCTCGCCCGCCACGGGATCGCGGTCCGCGTCTGGGGTCCGTGGCCGCGCTGGAAGGGCACCGCGAACCTCGTGGTCGAGGGCCGGCCGCTGTGGGACGACGAGTACGCGCAGGCGCTGTCCTCGTTCCGGATCAATCTCGGGTTCCTGCGCCGGGTGAACCGCGACCTGCAGACGGCCCGCAGCATCGAGATCCCGGCCTGCGGGGGGTTCCTGCTGGCCGAGCGGACCCCGGAACACCAGAGGCTGTTCCGCGAGGGCGTGGAGGCCGATTACTTCTCCAGCGACGCCGAACTGCTGGAGAAGGTGCGCTGGTACCTCGACCACGAGGACGAGCGTGCCCGCATCGCCGCGGCCGGACGGCGCCGCTGCATCGAGGACGGATACTCGTACGACGAACGGCTCTCCCACGTGCTGCGGCACGCGCTCGAACGGCGCGCGGCCGCGGCCTGAGGCGTGACATGGCCCGCATCGCCTATTTCTACCGCGAGATGTCGGAGTACATCGAGATCGACCTGCGCCTGCTGCGCGAGCGGCACGAGGTGGAGGTCGTCGGTTGTCCCACGCGCTGGCCGCACCCGCGCGCGACGTGGGAGCGCGTGAAGCGCGCCGACGTCGTGATGAGCTGGTTCGCCAGCTGGCACGCGCTCGTGCCGGCGCTGTGCGCGAAGCTGCAGCGCAAGCCTTTCGTCGTCGTGGTCGGTGGCTACGACACCGCGAACCTGCCGGCGATCGGCTACGGCCACCAGCGCGGCGGGCCGCGCGCGATGGTCGCGTGGATGGTGATGACGCTCGCGACGCGACGCGTGCCGATCTCCGAGTACACGCAGATCGAGCTGTCGGCCGCGGGTTTCTCCGACGTCGAGGATCCGCTCGTGCCGCTCGGGCTCGACCCGGCGCGCTACTCGTGCGTCACGCCGCGCGAGCGCGACCTCGTGGTCACGGTGGGCGGCGTCTACCGCAGCAACCTCACGCGCAAGGGGCTCGAGACGTTCGTGCGCGCCGCCGCGCTGGTGCCCGAAACGCGCTTCGTGCTGGTCGGCGCCTGGGTCGACGGCGCCATCGAGCAGCTGCGCGCGATCGCGTCCCCCAACGTGTCGTTCACCGGCGCGCTCACGCACGAGGAGAAGGTGCACTGGCTCGAGCGCGCCGCCGTGATCGTGCAGGCCTCGCAGCACGAGGCGTTCGGCCTCGCGCTGGCCGAGGGCATGCTCTGCGGCGCGGTGCCGGTCGTCACCAACGCCGGCGCGCTGCCGTGGGTCGCCGGCGGCACGGGCGTCGTGATCCCGTCGCAGGACCCCAAGGCGCTCGCGGAGGGCGTCGTGGAGGCGCTGGGCCGCGGGCCGCACGCGGGCCTCGCCGCGCGCCGGCGCGTGCTCGCCGAGTTCACCGTGCGTCAACGCGCCGAGCGGCTGGCGTCCCTCCTCGAGAGTTGCGGCGTCGACGGCGGAAGTGGTCGCCCGGCGGCGTCCGAATCCCTCGAACACGCGGCCTGATTCGTCGCACGAGCGCACTTTTCGCGCAGATCCGCATCAACTTCGGCGGGGCATCCGCCGATGCTGAACTCGTCACCGCCGACCCCTCAGCGATGATGGAAACCCCCTCGAGCGTCACCCCATGGTCCGACCGCACGCGCGGCGGATCGACGTTCCAGTCGGCTTCCGGAGTCCACGCCACCCCGCCACACGCAAACGGCGCGAGCCGTCCCGGCGGAACGTGGAGCCTCCGGCCATCACGGATGAGGGATGCCCTCCATGACTTCTCGTCTCGCCTGCGAAGGCGGACGTCCGGTACGTCCGGACTTCCTCGTCTTCGGCGCCCCGAGAATCGGTGAAGAAGAGATCCAGGAAGTCGTCGACACGCTCCGCTCGGGCTGGATCGGCTTCGGCCCGAAGTGTGTCCGCTTCGAGGAGGACTTCGCCGCGTACACGCGCTCGCCGCACGCGCTGTCGGTGAACTCCGCGACCGCCGCGCTGCATCTGGCGCTGCTGGCGGCGAACGTGGGCGAAGACGACGAGGTCATCACCACGCCGCTCACGTTCTGCGCCACCGCGAACGTGATCGCGCACGTCGGCGCGAAGCCCGTGTTCGTGGACGTCGACGAACGCACGCAGAACATCGACCCGGAGGCGATCGCCGCCGCGGTGACGAAGCGCACGCGCGCGATCATGCCCGTGCACATGTGCGGCTGGCCGTGCGACATGGACGCGATCGGCGACATCGCCGAGCGCCACCACCTCACCGTGATCGAGGACGCCGCGCACGCCGCCGAGACGTGGTATCGCGACGCGAAGGTCGGCTCCATCAGCCGCTTCACCGCGTTCAGCTTCTACGCGACCAAGAACATGACGACCGCCGAGGGCGGCATGCTGACCACGAACGACGACGTCGCATGGGAGCGCCTGCGCGCGCTGCGCCTGCACGGCCTCGACAAGGACGCGTGGAAGCGCTACTCGCCCGGGCGATACGTCCCGTACGAGACCATCGAGCCGGGCTTCAAGTACAACATGACGGACCTGCAGGCCTCGCTCGGACTGCACCAGCTCGCGCGGCTCGAAGCGAACCTCGCGGTGCGCCAGCGTGTGTGGCGCATCTACGACGAGGGCCTCGCCGGGCTCGAGGGCGTCGTCACGCCTTCGGTGCACGACGGCCACGGCACGCGCCACGCGCGGCACCTGTACACGATCCGGCTCGAACGCGAACGGCTCTCGGTGGACCGCACCGCGATCGCGCACGCGCTCGCGGCCGAGAACATCGGCACCGGCGTTCACTTCGTGCCCGTGCACCTGCACCGCTGGTACCGGCACGCGCTCGGCACGAAGCGCGGCGACTTCCCCGTCGCCGAGGCGATCGGCGACTCGACGCTGTCGCTGCCGCTGTCGGCGGCGATGACGGACGACGACGCGCGGGAC
>WBZT01001597.1_pt1 | contig 16444 bp, 14 predicted proteins | sample 5204241 | NCBI WGS metagenome assembly WBZT01 (sample SAMN12344358, study PRJNA552823) | activated sludge metagenome | biome: Activated sludge suspended growth; feature: Nitrification reactor; material: Wastewater; isolation source: activated sludge from nitrification reactor of wastewater...
CTGAGTGCCATCGAGGAGTCATCATGACCGACAAGCCGGACCTGTCCATCGACCAGTTGCTCGCATTGCGCACTTCCGCCGGTCGTCTGCAGGAGCGCTTCTCCGGGGTGTTCTCCACCGAGACGCTCGAGCGATTCCTGTACCACTCCTACGACGAGTTCGCCTCGCGCGCGGCGGTGGACAACTGGCTGCCGCTGCTCGCGGAGCGCTTCGCGATCCAGCGGCTCACCGCGTTGGCCAGGGTCGAAGGGCGCAGCGATGACCACCGCCCAATCGTCCTGTTCCTGTGCGTGCACAACGCCGGCCGTTCGCAGATGGCGCTCGGCTTCTTCGAGTACCTCGCCGGTGACTTGGCGATCGGGTGGTCCGGTGGCTCCGAACCGGCCAGCCAGATCAACCCGGCGGCGATCGAGGCCATGGCCGAGCGCGGCATCGACATCTCAAGGGAGTTCCCGAAGCCGTGGACCGACGAGGTCGTGCGTGCTGCCGACGTGATCATCACCATGGGCTGCGGCGACGCGTGCCCGATCTTCCCGGGCAAGCGCTACGAGGACTGGACGGTCGAGGACCCGGCGGGCCTCGGGGTCGACGATGTCCGCGCGATCCGCGACGACATCGAGCGCCGGGTGCGCACCCTGATCGGTGAGCTCGTGCCGGTCGCCACGTGACGCCCGGTCTTGCACGCCGCGCGGCGGCCGAGCTGCTCGGAACCGGTGTCCTCGTTGCGGCCGTCGTCGGGTCGGGGATCATGGCCACCGACCTCACCGAGGACGTGGCCCTCGCACTACTGGTGAACGCCATGGCCACCGTGGCTGCACTAGGCGTGCTGATCTGGTCATTGGGCCCGATCTCCGGGGCACACTTCAACCCCGCGGTGACCGCGGTGGCCTGGGTGCGCCGGGAGATCCGGCCCGCCGAGGGCGGGGTCTACGTCCTCGCCCAGGTGGCCGGTGCACTGCTGGGTGTGGCGCTGGCCAACGTGATGTTCGACCTGCCCGCGTGGAACGTGTCCACCAATGAGCGGGTGGCCACCGGCACCCTGCTCGGCGAAGTGGTCGCCACTGCCGGTCTGCTCGCCGTGATCGGGGCGATCACCCGCACCGGCCACGGCCATCTCGGCCCGGTGCTGGTGCCGGCCTGGATCGGCTCGGCGTACTTCTTCACCGCCTCCACCTCGTTCGCGAACCCGGCGGTCACCATCGGCCGCGAGTTCTCCAACACCTTCACCGGCATCGCGCCGTCTTCGGTGGCGCCGTTCATCGCAGCGCAACTTGTGGGGGCAGCGATCGGCGCGCTGCTCACCGAGTACTTCTACCCGCGCCGAGGCGTCGTGCCCGAACCGCTTGACCTGCCCGAACCTGTTCACAACCCGGAAGGACCTTCATGACCGACAAGCCCAGCGTGCTCTTCGTCTGCGTGCACAACGCCGGCCGCTCACAGATGGCGGCCGCCTACCTGACGCATCTGGCGGGGGACCGAGTGGAGGTGCGCTCGGCGGGGTCCGCGCCGGCCGACGCGGTGAACCCGGCGGCGGTCGAGGCCATGGCCGAGGAGGGCATCGACATGAGCGCGGAGATCCCGAAGGTGCTCACCGACGACGCGGTCCGGGCCAGCGACGTGGTGATCACGATGGGCTGTGGCGACACCTGCCCGATCTACCCCGGCAAGCGCTACGAGGACTGGAAGCTGGACGACCCGGCGGGCCAAGGCGTCGAGGCGGTGCGCCCGATCCGCGACGAGATCCGTACCCGCATCGAGGCACTGATCTCGGACATCGCACCCGCTTAGGGGACCGTGACCGGCGGCAGTCTGACGCCGGGCAGGTGTGTCCCGGGATCCACCCGCGGGTCCAGGCTGTTGACGCGGTTGTTCCCGAGGTCGTAGCCCTCCTCGGGTGCGTCGTTCCAGAAGATGTTGTTGACGATGGTCAGTGCGTCGTCGGCGCGTGAGGGGTTCGGGACGTTGGAGCCCCGCGGGGGTTCTACGGGCTGCGCGACCTGGACCTGCTGCCACCGGCTGCCGGCGCCGGGGTCGTTGGCGATCACGTTGTTGCCGAACCACACGTCCTTGTTCGGGATGTACTGACCGTCCATGCCCACCCCGCCCCAGCCGCCGACGCTGTTGTAGTCCTGGCAGGCGGTCGTATTGCCGTCGCAACTGCGCGCCCCGTGCACGAACTCGACGGCGTGGCTGCGGTACCCGACGTGGTGCAGAACGTTGCCGGCTAACCGTATGTGATGCCCGCCGTTCACCCCGAGCCCGGCGCCGTCGGTGTCGTGGATGACGTTGTCGACGATGTCCACGTACTCGGCCTCGTAGTGCAGCCAGGGCGCGACCATGAACTCGAGGCCAGTGCCTTGGCCTGCCGTGAATCCACCCGTCCCGCAGTGGTGGATGCGGTTGTCACGGACCGTGATGTGAGCGCTGCCGCCCTTGACGTAGGCACACCAGTCGGTCGCCGGATCGACCGTCGGTCCGTTGGAGATGTCGTTGCCCTCGATGCGCGCGTTCTGCACCGCGACGAAGTCGATCGCGTTCTCGTACGATCCGGTGATCGTGCTGCGCTCGATCGTGATGTGTGAACTCTGATTGACCTTGATGGTTTCGTGCGCCGCACCCAGGCCGTCGAAGTCCACGTGTCGCAGCGTGATGTTCTCGCATCGCTCGCAGTGGAACACGTCACCGGCGCGGTGGATGCGCACGCCCTCGAAGGTGACGTTGGCGACCCGGTACATGTTGATGTCGTTGCGGAACTGCCCGCCGAGGAACGTGACCGGTGCGCCGTTGTGGTTCTCCCAATATCCCGGCGACTCGGCCGTGCCGAGCACGTGGACCGCGGTGGAGCGGGCTGGTTGCGCGCGCACCCGGGACCATGCCTCGGTCACGCTGCGCAACGGCTGCGCCCGGGTGCCGGGGGCCGAGTCCTCCCCGCGCAGCGGGTTCACCCAGAGGTTCTCCTGGTGGATGACGAACCATGCTGAGGCCCTGCCCGGGGGACTCCACCGCCGCATCTTCACCTGGGCGCGCACCCGGTACCGCCCGGGGGTAAGGGCCAGGCGGATCCGGCGCTTCTGGCTGGTGCGGGCGGTCTCCCACGCCGTACCTGCGGCCCGGATCTGCAGTCGGTACCGCTTCGCCCGAGGGGAGACCCGGACGACCGCCGCGCGATCCTGGACCACCACCGTCGGCGCCGGTGGCTTCGCCATCGCCAGTGCCGCGAACAGGTCCAGCACGTTCGCAGGGTACGGCGGGCGACCTCTGGGAGTCCTGCTCTGCCGCTGGCGTATCGAACTGGTTGGCGCCCTCCTCCTGCCAACCAGTTCGATACGCGAGAACCACCACGAAAGGTACTTAGCGGGCGCGAAAACCGACGGAACTGGTTGGCGCCCCCCTCCTGCCAACCAGTTCGATACGCCGACGGGGTCAACGCCCGCGGAGCGGGGGCACAACGGCACGAAGCGGACACGCGCGTACGGCGGTGGTATTTACCATGGTGGTTCGACCCAGGGAGGACACGATGATCAAACGGTGCGTCGCGGCGGCCGCGCTCGCTTTCGCCCCCCTGTTGGCAGTGGCCGTCAGCCCGGCCTCAGCCGCGAGCTTCACAGTCAACAGCGCCGGTGACGCCGGGGATGCGAACCTTGCGAACCCCGCCTGCGCCACGGCCGCCAACGTCTGCACGTTGCGTGCCGCCATCGAGCAGGCGAATGCGTCTGCGGGCAGTGACGTCATCACTGTGCCGGCCCTGACGATCCCGCTGGGTTCGCCGCTCACGATCTCGAGCAACCTCACCCTGCAGGGGGCAGGTGCCCGGACCACCGTCCTGCAGGCGACCGGTGGTCCGCACGGCATGCTCGTTGTGAGTTCCGGCATAGTCACCGTCAAGGGGTTCACCGTCACCGGGGCCACGGGCATAGCGGCGCTCGGGGTCTCACAAAGCGGCGGGAATCTCACCCTGGATGGGATGCGGTTCACCGGCAACACCGCCTCCACCGCAGGTGGTGCCTTCGCGCCGCTCTATGCCAGTGGCGGCACGATGACCCTGCAGAACTCCGAGATCAGTGCGAACACCACTACCAGCACCTCGGGCACGGGATGGGGCGGTGGGCTGGCCGTCTACAGCGCGACGGTCACGGTCATCAACACCACCATCGCCGGCAATACCGTCGCCGGTGATGTGTCCGCCGTGGGTGGCGGGGTGTGGGCCGGCATGAACAGCAATGTGACGATCACGTCGTCGACCATCGCCGGCAACACGGTGTCCGCGCCGAGTCGTTTCGGGGCTGCTGTCCTCCAGACCAGCGGCGGAACCGGCAGCGTTGAGATCGCCGACTCCGTGCTGAGCGAGCCACTGGGGACCACCAACTGCTCGGCAGGCGGCAAGATGCCTGTCTTCCTCGCCAGGAACGTCATCGACGACGCCAGTTGTGGGGCGCAGTCGGCGAACCGCACGATCGCAGCAGCCAACCTCGGCGCGCTGGCCAACAACGGCGGGCAGTCGAACACCCGGGTCCCCAACGTGGGAAGCCCGGCGATCAACGCGGCGTCCACCTGCGCCACCGCATCCGACCAGCGGGGTCAAGCCCGCCCGATCGGCGGTGCGTGTGATCTCGGCGCCGTGGAGTTGGGCTCCGACCGGGAGGTTGCGCTGTCGGTGTCGAACGCAAACCCCAGCGGCGGGTCGGACATCGTCGTGACCGCAAGCGTGCGCAACCGCGGCGCGGACACGAGCACCGGCACGACCCTGGCCGTCAACACCGTCGGAGGCCAGATCCTCGGCGCGACCGTGCCGTCGGGATCCTGCTCGGTGGCTGGGAAGGACGTGGCGTGCGCGTTGGGCTCTGTCGCCGGGTCCGCTGCTGTCGACGTGCTTCTGACCGTGCGGATGCCTGCAGCGGGCACGGTCGGCTTCACGGCCACGGTCGGCGGCGATCAACCCGATCCCGTGGGAGCCAACAACTCGGCGAGTGCGTCCGCGTCGACGCCGGGCGGTCCGTCTGTTCCTGGGGCGTGCGCCGTGCTGAAGAACGGGACGAACAAGGCCAACGTCCTGCGCGGCACGGCCGCTGGCGACCGTATCAACGGCAAGGGTGGGAACGACCGCATCAACGGCAAAGGCGGCGAGGACTGCCTCGACGGGGGTCCGGGCAAGGACCGTATCACCGGCGGTGGACAGGCTGACACGGTCACTGCGGGCGCGGGCAACGACCGCATTTTCGTCAAGGACGGCGTCAGGGATCGCGTGAACTGTGGCCCCGGCCGTGACCGTGTCATCGCGGACAAGAAGGACCGACTCGCGAAGTGCGAGGTCGTGCGCCGGCCGTGAAATCCGCAGCTCAGCCAGTGTTCTGCAGCCCCGCCGCGAGGCCATTGACCGTGAGCAGCAGCAGTCGCCGCCACTGTTCGCCGTCACCGGCTCGCACCTTGGTCAGGGCCGCGAGTTGCAGTTCGGACAGCGCGTCCACGTAGGGGCTTCGCAGGGCGATTGCCGATCCCAGCACCTGCTTGCGTTCGAGTAGACGGTCCTGCTGAAGCACCTGAAGCACCCAGGTCTGTGTCAGCGCCAACTCGTCGAGTATCCGCTCGGTGATGTCGGGGCGCCCACCGAGGGCGAGGAACCGGCCGGCGAGGTCGGCGTTGCTCTTCGCGAGGCTCATCTCCGCGATGTCGATCAGTGAGGCGAACAGCGGCCACTGGTCGTATGCCTCGCGCAACAGGTCGAGGTCGTCGACGCCAGCCAGGCCGGTGCCCAGGCCGTACCAGCCCGGGATGTTCGCCCGTGTCTGCGACCATGCGAATACCCAGGGGATGGCCCGCAGATCCGACAGTTCCCGTCCCGACGCTGCGGCGCTGCGACGGACCGGACGTGATCCCATCCGAAGTTCCCCGATCTCCTCCAACGGGCTCGCCTCGGCGAGCACGTCGGCGAATCCAGGCGTCTGCACCAGTTCCCAGTACACATCCCGCGAGGCGCTCGCCAGTTGCTCCCCGAGCGCTGCGAAACGTTGCGCAGCCTCGGCGTTACGCCGTTCCACCTCGGGCGTTCCCGCCAGCAGCACCGCGGTCGTCAGCCGTTCGAGGTGGCGCTGCGCGATCGTGGTGTCGGCGTAGCGCGCGAAGACCACCTCGCCCTGTTCGGTCACCTTCAGCCTTCCGTCGACGCTGCCAGGTGGTTGGGCGGTGACCGCGCGGTGCAGTGGACCGCCGCCCCGGCCCAACGACCCGCCGCGTCCGTGGAACATCGTCAAGGTGATGTCGTTGGCCCGTGCCCATGCGACCATCGCGCTCTGTGCCCGCGCGAGGGTGAGCGTGGCGGCGGTGGGACCGACGTCCTTGGCGGAGTCCGAGTAGCCGAGCATGACCTCGACCTCGCGGCCGCTCGCGTCGAGCCACTCCCGCGTGGAGTCCAGCGTCATCCAGTCCGCGAGGACCGTGTCCGCGGCGGCAAGGTCGGCGCCGGTCTCGAACAGCGGCACGACGTCCAGGCGCAGCGGGGCTGATCCCACAGCCAGCCGCGCCAGCGCCCGCACCGCCACGAGGTTCGCCGACGAGTGGGAGAAGGACACGACGTATCGGCCGCACGCCCGGTCGCCCCAGCGCTGTTGCAGCCACGACATCACCCGCAGCGTGTCCAGCACTTCTCGGGTGCGGTCCTGTGTGGCAACGACCTGATCGGGCCAGCCGTTGCGGGCAAGAGTGTCGAGGAAGGCCGCATCCTCCGCCGCACCCGCCGGTGCTCCAGGCACGTGCGCGAGCAGGTCCTCGAGCGCGGCTTTGTGCACGTCCGAGTGCTGGCGCACCTCGAGTTCGGCCAGGTGGAAGCCGAAGGTCTGCGCATACCAGATGACATGCTGCAACTCGCCGTACGCGGCCCTGCGCGCTCCGGCCTGGGCCAACGAATCCTGCACCACCCGCAGATCTGTGATCAGCTCATCGGGATTGCTGTAGGAGTGTTCGGCGCGTCCGCTACGGGTCGCCTGCAGGCGGTGCGCGATCACCAGCATCCGCTGCCGGTGTGGTTCGCCGGGGGAGCCGGTGCGGATCTCGGAGAAGCGTTCCGGCATGGCCACCGCATCACGTGCCAGCGCCTCCTGCAGCGCTCGTGATGCCGGCGTGCTGGCCTCGTCGGCCGTCAGCGTCCGGCCCACTCGATCGACGGAGACCTGCAGGGCGGAAAGCGCGTGGTCGGACTGCAGCGCCAGTGTGCGCCGGGTGACATCGGCGGTCACATACGGGTTTCCGTCACGATCTCCGCCCACCCACGACCCGAAACGGACGAACGCGGGAACCGGCGTGGGGACCGTGCCGCTGCTCTCGCCGATGAGCGCGTGCTCGGTGGCACGGTAGAGCCGTGGGACCGCACGGATCAGGGTCTGGTCGAACACCGTCATGATGGTCCGCACTTCGTCCAAGGGCTCAGGCTGGGTTGCGCGCAGGACAGACGTCAGGTGCAGCAGCTCCACTTCCTCAAGGAGCCGGCGGTGGGCGGCATCCTGCTCCTCCGGGCCGAGCCGCGGGTTCTCCAGACGCTGGAGCTGTTCGGAGACCCGCCGCAGGCCGGTGGCTATCGCGCGTCGCCGGGCCTCGGTCGGATGAGCGGTCAGCACCGGGTGGATCCGCAGGGAGTCCAGCCGTTCGCGCACACCTTGCGCCCCCGACACCGCCGGCCACAGGTCGTCGCCGGCATCGGCGTCAGGGGCAGCGGCAGGTGCGTTGAGAAGGCGGACGCGGTGGCGCTCGTCGGCGAGGTTCACCAGATGCAGGTGCACGGTGAGGGCGCCCGCCAACAGCATCGCGTCGTCGGCGGACATGGCCTCCGGGTCGCCGAGCCCCCCGCCGTCGTGAAGTGCGGCGACCTGCTCGGCCACCTCGGCCAGGCCGGCCTCACGCAGGACCTGTTCGTGCACGTCGGTGAGCAGTCCGAGTTCGCGGTTCAGTTCGCTGTCCACGGGCACGAGTGTGTCAGGCAACCGGCGATGCCGCCCAGTGCGAATCCGGAGGAAGACCCCAGAAGTGACATTCCTGTACTACGCTCAGTCAAACCTCGAGCACACGGGAGTCACGATGGAGACCACACTGCTGCCCATCGCACTCGGCCTGATCATGCTTGGCCTCGGCCTGAGTCTCACCACCGAGGACTTCGCCCGGGTCGCGCGTCACCCGAAGGCCGTGGCGATCGCGCTGGTCTGTCAGGTTCTGATCCTGCCCGCCATCTGCTTCGGACTCGTCGAACTGTTCAATCTCCCTCCGATCCTGGCGGTCGGCATGATGCTTCTGGCAGCCTCTCCGGGCGGCACCACCGCGAACCTGTTCAGCCATCTCTTCCGCGGGGACGTCGCTCTGAACATCAGCCTTACGGCGATCAACTCGGTGCTTTCGGTGTTCACCCTGCCCATCGTCGTCAACCTCGCGATCAACTACTTCGCCCCCAGCGGGGACCGGGTGGGACTGCAGTTCCAGAAGACCCTCGAGGTCTTCGCCATCGTGCTCGTGCCGGTTTTCATCGGCATGCTGATCCGTCGGTGGCGGCCGGCCTTCGCGCTGCGCATGGACAAGCCGGTTCGCATCGGATCGGCCGTCATCCTCGCGCTGGTCATCGTCGGCGCGGTGATCAGCAACATCGAGATCCTTCGCGAGAACTTCGCCTCACTGGCCGGCATCACGATCGTGTTCTGCGTCCTGAGTCTGACCATCGGGTACACCGTGCCCCGGATGTTCAAGGTCACCGAGGGTGAGTCGATCGCGACGGCTTTCGAAGTCGGTATCCACAACGCCACACTCGCCATCGTCGTCGCTCAGTCCGTGCTGCTCAGCACCGAGATGTCACTGCCTGCGGCGATCTATGGCGTGCTGATGTTCTTCATCGCCGCGGGATTCGGGTTCATCATCAAGCGCCGTGCGGCCAACAACCTCGTCACTGTGGGATCGGGTACCCCGTGATCGCGCGTGTCTGCTCGACCACCGTCTCCAGCAGCGCAAGGTGGTCGTCCAGCGGCTGCGTGTAGTCGATGAACGGGGTCAGCACCACAACGACGGCCTTGGACTTCGCGTCGTACTGCACGATGTTGATGTACCCCGGGTGCGCCCCGGAGTGCCCCGTCCCGTACTTGGTGGTGGACAGCCCGAGTGCGTAGGTCGTGTTGCCCGCCGGGATCTTGGTCATCGTGCGGACGGTCCTGGGCTTCAAGGGGCCCTCGCCGGACACCAGGCCCGACATCCAGCGCGCGATGTCCGACGGGGTGCTGATCACGCTGCCCGGACCGACCTGGGAGGACATGTTGTCCTCCATCACCGACATCCACCCGACGTTGGCGAGGTCCGCCCATCCCCGCACGTTGGGTGCCGGGATGCCGGAGTCGTAGGCGTTGGTGACCACGGTGGTCTCACGCAACCCCATCGGGTCGAGCAGTTCGGTCTGGACGAACGCAGCAAAGGGCTTGCCGGATACGCGCTGCACGATCTTGGTGAGCAGGTTGTACCCGGTGTCGCTGTACTTGTACATGGTGTCGGGCGGGCCGAAAGTGGCCCTGCTCTCCGAGAGCACGTTGGCCAACTCGTCGACCGTGTACTGGGTGTCCACGCCGGTCAGACCGGCCCGGTAGGCGTTGTAGTACTGGCCCGCGTAGGGAACCGGCGCGTCCTCGGGAATCGGGTCGTTCCACAGGTCGAATACGCCCGCGCGGTGGGACAGCAACTGACGGATCGTGATCTGGTCGCGATAGGGGATGTCGTAGTCGGGCACGTGGGGCAGGTAGGCGTCCTCGGTGCCCGGGATGTTCGCCGCCACACGATGGTTGATGTCGAGCTTCCCCCGCTGGTGAAGGAGCATGACCGCCGCTGCGGTGAAGGTCTTGCTGACGCTCGCGACGCGGTAGTGGGTGTTGCGTCCAACGCTCTTCGGCAACACCGACGTCGAGGTCCACGTTCCCGCAGGGGTGATGGTGTGGACGAGGATCCCAGCCTTCTTCGGCAGGTCATGGGACGCGCGGTACTTCGCGAACGTCTTCTGAAGTGCCCTGTCGATGCGCTTGTGGGTCTTGGCGCGTGGTCGATGGTCTGCGGTGTCCGCGACGGCGGGCACGGGTGCCACCATCGCCAGTGCCGAGCCGAGCGCAAGAGCAGTCCGTGCGCGAATCATGAGCCCTCCCGGAGTTGATCCCGCCCGTGTATTCGGCGTCTGCGCGGCTCGGATTGAGGGATCGCCTGTCACCCGGTCGTGTGCAGTGCCCCCTGCGGAACGTACGGGCAGGCCGGGTCCTCAGCCAGCGGGTCGCCGGTGGCGGCGTACGCACGCGCCCGCGAGCCCCCGCACAGATCCGCGAATTCGCACACCCCGCAGCGGCCGCCGAACTCCATCGACCTGATCTGCAGCAGCGTCGGGTTGTCGCGATAGATGTCGGCCAGCGGTGTCTCGCGCACCGACCCGAGGCCGAGCGGAAGGAAGCCCGCGGGATACACCTCGCCGTTGTACGCGACGAAGACGATCCCCTTGCCGTCACGCGTCGATGCGGTGTGGGCCGACGAGCGTTCGCGTCCGGGCCCCAGCCGTGTGACGAGCTGGTCATGCAGGCGGACGTACAGTTCGTCGTCCGGAGCCGGCCGGCCCTCCCGGCGCTGCACGACCACGCGGCGGAAGAACGGCGCCTCGACGGTGCGGATGATGAAGCCGTAGTGGGAGGCGTCATACAAGAAGTGGCAGACGTCCTCGTGCTCCTGCGGTGAGATCGCCCCGGTCGCCTCGCCGCGGCCGACGTGGACGAGGAAGAAGACCTCCCAGATGTGGACGCCGGTCTCGGCCATAAGGGCCGCGATGTCCGCGAGTTCGTCGACGTTCGCGCGCATCACGGTCGTGTTGATCTGCACCTTCAAACCCGCAGCCACGAGAGCCCGGATCGCGGGGACCGTCTGGTCGAAGTGTCCCGGGATGCCGCGGACTCCGTCGTGTGTGGCCGCGGTGGCGCCGTCGAGACTCAACGACACGGCTTTGACGCCGGACTCGACCATCGTGGCGATCGCGTCGTCGGTGAGCATCGGCGTGACCGAAGGCGACATCGCAACCGGCACGCCGAGGCTGTTGGCGTACTCGACGAGGTCGAAGGTGTCCTTGCGCAGCAGGCAGTCCCCACCGGTGAGCACGAGGATCGGGTAGGGCCGGCCGAAGCCCGCGACCTGATCGATGAGGCCCTTGCCCTCCTGTGTGCTCAACTCCCCCGGCAGCGCGTCCGGGGTCGCGGAGGCGCGGCAGTGCGCACAGGCCAGCAGACAGGCGCGGGTGACCTCCCAGAACACCAGCATCGGGCGTTGGGCGTAGTCGACGGCGCGAGGCCGGGTGACCGAGGTCATGGTCCCTCCAGGATCGAGGCTGCGGTGGCGCCCGCCTGGGTCGTGCAGGCGGCGAGCCCTGCCCCGCGGTACGCCGCACCCGTGAGGTGCAGGCCGGGCGGGGTGAGGCTGTCGATGCGGGCCATACGTTCGGAATGTCCCACGACGTACTGCGGCATCGCCCCCGGCCAGCGCTGGACCAGCGACGCGGTGGGCTCGGCGTCCATCCCCAGGATCCGCGCCAGACCTTCGCGCACGCCCTCGACGATCTGAGCATCCGACATGGAAAGCCAGCGCGTGTCGCCCGCGCGGCCGACCATGGACTTGATGAGCATCACGTCGTCGTTGACCAGGTGCGGCCACTTGTTCGTCAGCCACGAGCAGCCGACGATGAACTCCTTCTCGATGGGCGGGACGAGGAAGCCCGTGCCCTGCGGCAACGCCGGGACGTCCGAGGCCCGGAACGCGAGAGTGGCGTTGGCGACGTCGACGTACGGGATCGCCGCGAGTTCCGCGGCGAGCGCCGGCGTAGTGGGCCGCAGCAGTTCCGCGCTGACGTACGCGGGCGTTGCCAGAACGACGTGGTCGGCGACGAGGTCGTTGACCCGCCAGCCGTTGGGCGTGCGCTCGAGTCGCGTGGCCGGGGTGTTCACGCGCACATCAACCGTTTCGGCCAGTGCCTTCGTGAGGCGGCCCATCCCGCCGTCCAGCGAGACCAGAGGTGCCGTTCGCTTGCCCGTGGGCTTGACGCGGCGCTTGCGCATCGACAGATAGACACTGCGGTTGCCTGAAGCGATGGCGTAGATCTCGGGGACGGTGCTCTTGGCACTCAACAGCGCCGGGTCGCCGGCGTGGACTCCCCCGAGCAGCGGTTCGACCATCCGGTGGTAGACGTCGTCGCCGAAGCGCGGGCGCACGAGGTCGGCGATCGACGGGTCGTCGCCGGTCCTGGTCGCCGGCGCAACGATGTCGAGCCCGGCGCGCGCCACGCCCAGCGGCGACAATAGGCCCGAGCGCAGCAGGGGCACGAGCCGGTCGGGCAGCCCGAACGCGGCGCCGGGTGGGATCGGCCGGAGTTTCCCGCGCGACCAGATGTAGGAGCCGGCAGTCTGTGGCTCGACGATGTCCGCGGTCAGGCCGAGGTCGTCGATGAGTTGTCGCAGGTCGGCTCCACGCGCCAGGAACGCGTCGGGCCCGACGTCGACTGGGAGTCCAGCGACCTCGAGGGTGGAGACCTTGCCGCCGACGTAGGGGGATGCCTCGAGAACCGTGACGGTCATCGCGCCACGGCGGAGGTAGTAGGCCGTGGCGAGTCCGCTGATACCCGATCCGAGGACCAGGGTGGAACCGGCCACGTGTCCAGTGTCGCAGGGGCCGGCCGCCTGTCCCTGCGCCGGGTGGAACCGCGCTTACGCCTTTCGACCGATTCCCTGATCCTCGTTCAGGTACTACCGTGCACGACATGCGTCGATTGATCATGGCTGCGTGTGCAGCGTCCCTCGCGTTTCCGGTCGCAGCCCTTCCGGCAGTGGCGGCCCCCTTCGACAGCTGCGGGCCCGTCACGATGGCCGGGTTCCCGAAGCCTCTGGCCATCAAGGTGAAGGTCAAGAACCTCAGTTGTGGGGACGCAAAGGCCATGTGGACCTCGTACGTGGCCACCGGCGAAGCGGTCACACCCGAACTCGACGCACTGAAGGCCACCTGCAAGGACGGTCCGAAGGCAGCGCGCAAGAAGGCCGCAAAGGTCAACCGGCTTGCCATCGTCTGCCGCAAGGGCAAGGTCGCGACCACTGCGTGGGCGCTGGGTGGCTGATCGGCCCAGCGGCCGACGGCGGCATCGACGTCGGTGTGCGTGAAGTCGTCGCCCTGGAACAGCAGTGGTTGCCCCGTGTCGGCGGCCAGGGCGCAGGCGAAGCAGTCACCGAGGTTCAGCCGTGCCGGGTGGCCGGACCCGCGTCCGTGGTCGCGGTGGGCCGCGCGAGCGGTGCGGGCTCGGGTTGGTGTGAGCGCCACCACCTCGATCCCCCAGGCCTCCAGCAGCCGGTCGAGCCTTCGGCAGACCGAGGGGTCGCGAATCCGGCCGACCACGAGTCCGAGTTCCACGTACGTCGCTGCAGACATCAGCGGCCGGGGGTCGGCGCGCAGTGCCGCATCGAACTCCCGCCAGCCGTGCTCCCCGTTGAGAACGGCGACTACGGCAGAGGTATCGACGATCACCGGGGCAGGCCGGTCTCGTCGTAGAGCTCGTCGGTGGACCGCGGCCCGAGTTCGCCGATGTCCGCCTGCAGGTCGGTGATCGGCCGATCGATCGCCTCGGGTTCCTGAACCGTCTGAGCCAGAAGGCGTTCCAGTGCGTAGGATCACCCCGTGCGCACTGTGGTCTGCCTTGGTGACAGCAACACCCAGGGCCAGTTCAGTGCGAACTACGTGAAGCGCCTGCGCAGCCCAGCCACCACATTCGTCAACGCTGGCGTCAACGGCCAGCTGGCGTACAACGTCGCCCAACGCCTCGATGAGGTCGTCGCGCGCGAACCCGACGTTGTCACGCTGCTGGTCGGCACCAACGACGTCAACGCGCAGTTCGACGCGAAGTGGACGGCCCGCTATCGCAAGCAACAGCGCCTGCCCGTCGAGCCGACGCGGCAGTGGTACGGCGAACAGATCGACGTGATCCTCACCCGGCTCGGCGAGACGGGCGCGAAGCTCGCCGTCCTGGACCTGCCCCCGCTCGGCGAGGACCTCAGCAGTCGCATGAACCAGCTGGTCGACGACTACAACGCAACCCTGCGCGAGGTCGCCGCCCGCCACGACGTCCCTGTGCTTGCGCTGCACGAGCGCCTCGTCGCGCTGCTGCCCGCCGACGCTGATCCGCCGCCCTACCGCGGCGACATCGGCCTGGTGTTCCGCGCGTTCCTGCGCCACGCGGTGCTTCGTCAGAGCTGGGACTCGATCAGCCGCCACAACGGATTGAGTCTGCTCACGGACAACCTCCACCTCAACGACCGGTCTGCCAGCGTGGTCGCCGAGCTGATCGGTGAGTTCCTGGAGCAATGACTCCTAGGGCAGGTCAGCCATTCGTTCCGCAATCCATAGTCGACTTCTCGGGAATCGCGGATCGGTTGGTGGCCAGGGGGCCGGGAGGCCTACGACCAGAACAAGATGCTGCCGCTGGCAGCCGAGGCAATCCTCCACCGGATAGGCGAGGCCGTCGCGCGCCTGCCCGAGGTCTTCGTGACAGCCCATCCACAGGTGCGCTGGCGGCTCATGCGTGGAATGCGGAACCTCATCGCACGAGTACCAGATCGTGGACCCCGCCATTGAATGGAACACCCTGGCACACGAACTGCCCGTTGGCTCCGCCGCTATTCAGACGATCCTCGGCATGCCCGCAGAGCACTGTGACTGATGCGGGCTCCCGTCGGACCGTCGAGGGAGTCAACTTCCTCCTCATCGACACCAGCGTCCTGGCAGCCGTCCATTCTCGCCGCCTCCAGATATCAATGACATGTCCGTGATCAGTAGTAGTCCCACCGTGGGTAGTCGCGGTAGGGCCGGTCGTATTCCGCGGCGAAGCATGTGCACGGATCGCCACCGGTTGGATCCCGGCGGTATCGGTACGAGTCGTACGGTCCCTGGTCCTTGTCATGCCAGTTGACGAGGGCTACTGGTGTGCTCGGTGGCAGTTCCAGGAGTGGCAGTGTGGCTTCGAGTCGGCGTTGCGTCACGTCTCGGCCCGGCGTGCCGGGCTCCTGATAGAAGACCGGGCCTGTGGGCCCGACGACCAGGTTCGGATCGTGGGTGTTGAGGTTGTACTCCAGATCGAGCGTGGACACCGTGGCGCCGTTGGCCGCGTCTTCGTCGCCGTCGCTTTGCCACTGTGAAGAGTCGTGGACGGTCGACCATCGAACACCGATCGCGCGGAAGAACCGTGGCACTTCGGCCCACCACTGCCCATCGTGCTTACGCACATGGTTCCGGGGTATCTCAACGCTGCTGAGGGCGCCGTCAGACAACAAGGCGTGCGGCCCGAGATGCTCGCGCAGGAAGGCTGTCGGCCAGACGCAGTGCACCCAGTTCCCATAGCCGTACGTGGACAGATCGATGAGTTGTCGGTGATCGTGGTTCACAACGTGCCAGCCGGAACAACTGTCGGCTTCCGCCAACTCCAATGGGACGCTGACGTCGGCCGGTAGGAGGCCGGAGGTCTGGATGAGTGAGTCCATGAGTCGCTTCGGCTGATCACCGAACACGAGCGCGTGACAATGCATGGCCTTACTCCTCTCAGTTGGCGCACCAGGCGCAGCGGATGGGGGTGTCGGGCGAAATCTTGCGGATCTCGGTCAGGAGTCGGTTGCTTTCCGTCCATCCCGAGACGTTGTAGTAGCGGCCCTTGTCGCCCGCGAGCATTCGCGGTCCGCGGTCGTCGATGACGAGCCCCGGTTGGCTCTCTCCCCGCCGGAACGAGCCCTTCAGGTTCAGCTCGCCCAGCGTCGTGCGCATCGTCTCTTGACCATGACGTGTGATCAGCGGATCCTGTCCGACCTGCTCGAGCGTCCACTGCGTCGTGACCGTGCTGAAGTATCGGGGCACTTTGACCATGCGTACGCCGTCGCGTGTCTGAACATCCGACAGCAGAGCGGTGCTGTGCGTCAGTGACTTCGGACGGGCTAGGGCCTGAGGCCCCAGGAATTCCAGGATGGTGTCCGCGGGCACGGCGAAGTCGACCCACTGCTCGTCGTCGGCGACGCGCTGCGCCCATGCCGACTGGTACCGGGCCAGCTGCGCCGGTTTCGTGTTGCTTCCGGAGTCGAGGGGCAGCCAGATGTGGGCGGGCGGGCGGCCGTCCGGTGCGGTGAGGTCGTCGAGGACACTCTCGGCGTTCTGGCCGATGAGCCACGCTGTCAGGTTCATGCCTCCAGGCAACTACGGTTACGGCCGCGCCAGGAGTTCGCGCTTGAATCTGTGGACAAGTCCCGCTCAGTCCCGCCGGTGGTAGTTGTATGCACGCGTGTTGTGCACAGTCCCCAGTGGGCTGCTCCAGACCAGGTCGTGACGCGGTGTACTTGGGTCGTGACGGACCTTCCAGGCGGAGTGGGTCTTGACGCGGTGGTGGTGACGGCAT
>WBZT01001093.1_pt1 | contig 16434 bp, 5 predicted proteins | sample 5204241 | NCBI WGS metagenome assembly WBZT01 (sample SAMN12344358, study PRJNA552823) | activated sludge metagenome | biome: Activated sludge suspended growth; feature: Nitrification reactor; material: Wastewater; isolation source: activated sludge from nitrification reactor of wastewater treatment...
AGCCTTTAGAAGGAGAATGCGCTTCCTTCAAAGTGATGATTACACAGGAAGGTTCAGACCAGTTGGTTGCGAATCCGAAAAATGGTTTGGGACCATACGAATTTAAATGGTCAAATGGTGTTGGCAATTTAAATAAAATAAGTGTCCTTGAATCTGGTGTTTATTCTGTAACGGTTACCGACCTCTTTAACATGTGCACCGCCATGGATAGCTATTCATTCACTAAGCCTTCAGGCAATGGTTGTGGTAGTTTTACTGCGGTGAGCGACTCAGAAAACAATCTTTATGATATAGTAACCATCGGCACCCAATGCTGGATGATGTCCAACCTAAATATTGAAGCAGGTATTCCGAAAATTACAGATCCAATGGAATGGGCCTTTGCAACAACACCCGCATGGTGTTATTACGACAATGATGCCGCCAATGGACCGAGATACAGAAAACTATATAATTGGTATGCTGTGAAATCAGGCAAACTTTGTCCGCAAGGATGGCATATACCAAGTATGGCAGAATGGGAAACGCTTTTTCAACATTTGAAAAAAGATTCACTTGCATCTATTGCGCTTAAAAAAATTGATCCCTTATGGATCGGAATCATACATGCGAGCAATGAGAGTGGCTTCAGTGCATTACCTGCTGGCAGAAGACAAGCCAACGGATCATTTATCTATGAAGGAAGGGAAGCAGATTTTTGGTCTTCAGATGAGAGCTCCTTCGCCGGAAGTGCAAAAGCAATAACGCTTACGGGTAGCTTTGACGGTATCAGTAGAATTGACTGGGGAAAAAATCATGGATTTAGTTGCAGATGTATAAAAAATTGAAAACTGCATTACCGGCATTCTTTATTGAATTAGTCAAGCTGTAACGCTCGATGTTTATGACACAACTATGTTGGAGCAAGTTATAAACTTGTGCCTCAACCAACTCCATTCTACATGACTATTGACTTTCAAAAACTTTTTCCATAATATCTGATCAAAGAATTAAATACACATTAACTTAGACTGTAGCATACGCTAACTGAAGCGTGAGAATGAGTGCGAGTTCGAAAAGATCATTACTCCACCATTCCAAACCCAGACTTAAATCAGAACGAGAAGGAGTGTGGGAGTGAAAAAGACCATACATTTATTCTACTCCACCAATCCAAACCCAGACTTAAATCAGAGTGAGAATGAGAGTGAGAGTGAAAAAGACCATACATTTATTCTACTCCACAATTCCAAACCTAGCCAAAAATCAGAGTGAGAATGAGAGTGAGAATGAGAGTGAGAGTTGAATCAATTTGACAATCACTCCACTAACACAAACCCCGCCCATAAAATCAGAGCGAGAATGAGTGTGGGAGCGCATTCTAGTTTCTATTCCACCAACACAAATCCGGCCCATTGGTATGGGTCAAGACCAATATCTCTTAATTCTTTTTGTGCCGCATGAAAAGCATCCGGAATCGTCTTATTTTCCTCCAACCACTTTTTGTAAAATGAGGTCATCAATAAGGAAGTTTGCCTATCCGGAACTTTCCAGAAACTCATAATCAGATATTTAGCTCCTGCGATTTTAAACGCGCGTTGTAAACCGTACACCCCTTCATTGCCTTGAATGTCACCAAGTCCCGTTTCACAGGCGGAAAGAACGACCAATTCGGTATTGGACAAATTCATCTGTGATATTTCATAGGCAGTGAGTATTCCGTCTTCTTTCCCTTCAATCGGTTGTTTACCTTGCCAGCTTACATTACCTCCTGCCAGGATTAATCCGGAACGCAGCATGGGATGATCACTTATTTTAAATACAGGTTCTGATTGACTGTTAATAACTGATTTCTGATTATTGGATTTTGGGTCACTAAAAAAATATCCATGTGTTGCAATATGTAAAATTCTTGGAGAAGGCGAATTGTTCGTCCCGATATTTTTAAAAGACTCCTCCGTTGCGGCGTATCCCTTTTTCAAAATCGGTTTAACCATAGTTGTTCGCATGATTTTTTCTATAGCATTTACTTCAAGATCCGTGCCTGGCAGATAATTCCAGGAGCCAGCTCTTAAAGTAGAATCAACAGTATAAAAAGATAATTCACCTCTCGAACGCGAAGCAATTATTGGTTCATTGTTTTGAATGGCACTGTCTTGTTCGAATTTTATTCCTCCATACAAAACAGCATCGCTGTTACCAATTTTTATTTGTGTGGGAATGGCTAATTGACGGCTGCTGTTTAACGCAACCAATTTATACCGATCTGCAACAGTCGTTTCTACATCGATAGGAATAGCGCCAATATTCAGGCGGTGTAAAAGTCCCGATGGTGAATAGTACACCGTCTTCACTTCTTTGAGTTCTTTTTCCAACGGCTGCCAGATCAATTCATATAAACTTCTCTGTGGTTGTTGCAATTCCATGGCACCACGACCAACCAAAGTGTACAAATGATCGACATAATCGGCCTTCCGCTCCATTTGACCCTGTAATAAACTATCCAATGCGCCTTGTTCAAACAAGCTTACAAAAACCGGTGCTGTCACTTCTTTTCTAAGTACGAGAGCCGCGTACATCGTGCTATCTGTGGCCCTTTTGTCATAATAGCGGTAATGAACAAATTCTACAGCTGCTTCCCCTTCTTTCAATTTAGACTGCACGTCTTTCCAATTTACCTGTCTCATCGCCTCCCCATATCCGGCCACCGTATGTACCAGATCCTTTTCCAGCGCATTGGCTTTTTCTTCGAATTCGGCAACTCCCTTGCGCTCAGCGATGGGTTTGCTGTATTCGATGGCGAGGCGGTGTTCACAATACTTCAGTTGATTGTATTTCTCGGCTGAAGATGAATCGGTGAAGGCAAGATGTTTCAACCGATTCGCGGCGTTGAGTAAAAAGCCTTTATAAAAAAGGCAATCATCAAAACAGATTGGAATTATATTTTTACTTTTAGTCCTTTGAGAAAACGAAAGCGCATAATCCTGTTGTTGAGTAAAGCGGTTCAGGTAATTGTTCATTTCTTTTTCGGAAAGATGGTGCACCGCTTTTTCTATTTGCCGAATATTGTTAGAAGCTATTTGCCTTATAAATAACTCCGCCTGATCATATTCAACCTTGTCATTGTACAGAATTGCAAGGTTCTTTAGGCTTGCGGCGTAATCCGGATGTTCCTTACCCAATACTTTTTCGAAGATAGCTTTGGCTTTCAGAATAGACGACTGGGCTTTATCGTATTCACCTATTTCCATATACAGGTATCCGAGATTGTTAAGGCTTTCGGCATACTTGGCATTTTCTTGTCCCAGGTACTTTTCAAGAAGGGTTTTGGTTTCCAGAAAAAGCAGCTTTGCTTTTTCATACTGTCCCATCTTCATATACAAGTTAGCCAGATTACCCAGGCTAAAGCGAGCGTATTCGGGATGTTCTTTGCCCAATACTTTTTCATAAATGGTTTTGGCTTCCAAAAAAGCCCATTCAGCTTTGTCATATTTTCCAATTTCTATATAAAGATTACCAAGTGTGGTAAGGCTGGCTGCATAATCCGGATGTTCCTTACCTGATTGATTTCCCCGGATAGTTAATGCTTCCTGATAAAGCTGCTCAGCTTTGTTGTAATTGGCCATATCATAGTATAAAACACCCAGGTTGTTCAGCGTTCCAGCATAATCCGGATGTTCCCTGCCATACACTTTTTCAAAAATATCTTTGGCTTCCGAATAGTACCATTCGGCTTTTTCGTACTGTCCTAAATGGTGATAGAATCCTGCTATACCAAGGAGACTGGACGCATACTTGGGATGTTCTTTACCCATGACTTTTAAACGAATTTCTAAGGCTTGCTGGTAGAATGGTTCAGCCTTTTCATATTGGCCCATTTCAAGGTACAAACTTGCCAGACTGGAAATGTTTTGTGCAAAAGTTGGATGCTCCTTTCCGAATACTTTTTCTCGAATTGCTTTAGCTTCCACATATAGAAGTTCTGCCTTCTCATACTGTCCTATGTATTTGTATAGTTCAGCTAGATTTTCACAACTTAAAGCATAGTCGGGATGTTCCTTACCCAAGACTTTTAGAAAGATCGCCCTCGCTTCCAAAAAAAGCGGTTCAGCTTTTTGATATTGGCCCATGTTCTTGTACAATAACCCTAAATTGCCAAGGCTATATCTTGCATAGTCCGGATGCTCAGGACCAAGAAGTTTTTCATAGATGGTCTTAGCTTCCAAAAAAAACATTTCAGCTTTGTCATCTTTTCCAATGGCCATATAAAGATTTGCAAGAAATGTAATACTTGAAACATATTCTATATGTTCCTTTCCAAATATCTTTTCCCGAATAACTTTGCCTTCCAGAATAAATGGTTCAGCTCTATTATACTGTCCAAGATTGTAATATAATAATCCAAGATTGGTTATTGGTTTTAAGTAAACCGGGTTTTCTTTACCAACCACTTTGTCCAAAATTGTTTTAGATTCGAGATACCACTTTTCAGCTTCCGGATAGTCTCTTTTATAATCCAATACCCTTCCATGATTAAAACAACAACTTCCGTAAGCTACCGATTCTTTACCAAATTTTTCCAATGCAAGCTTTTCAGCGAAAGCATTCAATTCCATTGCTTTTTCTAAGTTTTTATTAGCTGTAAGTTCCCTAGATATTTTGATGAGGCTGTCTACTTGTTTAGTAACAGCTAACGAGTCGAGGTTTTGTGAAAAAACGCCTCTGCTAAGGAATATGAGGCTTAGAAACAAGATTGCTTTTTTCATTTTGGCGAAAATTTTTATAATTGGAAATGGACGCGATGGTCATTACACAATGGCAAAAATACACTGAACATTATTCAATTACACAACCCCGACTTTAATCAGAGTGAGAATCAGTGTGAGAGCGGTAAAATCATAACAACACTAGCATAAACCCAACTAAAAATCAGAGTGAGAATGAGCGTGAGTGCGGAAAAATCATTACTCCACCAAAACAAACCCAGACTTAAACCAGAGTGAGAATGAGAGCGGGAGCGGAAAAATATTTACTCCATCAAAACAAAACCCGCCCATAAAAACAGAGTGAGAATGAGCGTGAGAGCTGAAAAATCATTACTCCACCAATACAAACCCAACCAAAAATCAGAGTGAGAATGAGTGTGAGCGTGAAAAATATGCATACATTTATACTACTCCACCAAAACAAAACCCGCCCATAAAATCAGAGCGAGAATGAGAATGAGAGTGAAGAATGAGCTAATTTACTCTACCAACACAAACCCAGCCCATTGATAAGGATCCAATCCTACCTCCCGCAATTCTTTCTGTGCCGCATGAAATGCATCCGGAATGCTCATTTTAATTTCTAGCCATTTCTTATAAAATGTCGTCATCAATAAGGACGTTTGTTTGTCGGGCACCTGCCACAAACTCATGATGAGATATTTAGCACCAGCAATTTTAAAAGCACGTTGTAAGCCGTACACGCCTTCGTTGCCCTGGATTTCTCCTAATCCTGTTTCACAAGCTGAGAGGACCACAAGTTCTGTATTAGACAAATTCATTTGGGATATTTCATACGCAGTAAGGATTCCATCCTCTCTTCCTTCCAAGGTTTGTTTTCCCTGCCAGGCTGCATTGCCTCCTGCCATAATTAATCCGGAACGCAACATGGGGTGATCGGATATTTTGAATACGGGTTCTGTTTGACTGTTAACTACTGATTTCTGACTATTGGATTTTGGGTCGCTAAAAAAATATCCATGCGTGGCGATGTGTAAAATTCTTGGAGAAGACGAAGTATTACTTCCAAGATTCTTAAATGATTCTTCAGTAGCTTCATAACCCTTTTTTACACTTGTCTTCACCCCAGAAATTTGCATTACTTTATCAATGGTATTGACTTCTCGGTCTGTACCAGCAAGATAATTCCAGGTGCCTCCTCTGAGTGTTGAATCTATTGAATTAAAAGATAATTCTCCTCTCGATCGCGATGCAGTTAAGGGTTCAATATTTTGGACCGTACTATCTTGTTCGAATTGGATTCCACCATATAAAGCCGCATCATTGTTTACATTCTTTAGTTGAGTAGGAATCACTAATTGACGTGTGCTGTTTAATTCAATCAATTGATATTTATCTGCTAAGGTCTCCGTTTCAGAAATTGGAATCGCATCTAAATTAATTCTGTGCAACAATCCACTGGGTGAGAAATAAATGGTTTTGACATTTGCCAATTCCTTTTCAAGAGGCTTCCATAATATTTCAAACAATGATTTCTTGGGCGCTTCAATAGCGATCGCACCTCGGTCTACAAGTGTGTATAAGGAGTTCACGTAATCCGCTTTGCGCTCTGATTTGGAATGTAAAAGCGAATCGAGGGATTTTTCTTCAAAAAGAGGAATGAATTGTGGTTGTTTGGATCCGGGTTTTAATAACAATGCGGCATACATGGTGATATCGGTCATTTTTGGAAAATTCACATTAAAAGAAACAAACTCTATAGCTGCTTCGTCCTTTTTTAAAGTGGACGTGACCTCTTCCCATTTTACCTGTCGCTTCGCTTCTGTGTAAGCTGTCACGGTGCGGGCAAGTTCCTTTTCAGCCAGGTTGGCTTTTTCTTCCAGTTCGGCTACATTTTTTCGCTCCGCAATGGGTTTGGCATATTCGGCAGCCAACCTGCGCCGGTAACTCTTAAGGCTAAGGCTCATTTCTTTGGATTCCGGTGTTCCGTCAGAAGTGGCATTCAGCTGAGCAGCGGCAGTAAGCAGAAAACCTTTGTAAAAAAGGGCATGGTCATAAATCAAGGCAGGTAGGGTACCAAGTTGCTTAACTTCTGCGCCCATTGCTCTTGGAGTAAGGCGGGCGAGGACATATGACTCCAATCTTTCTCCATCAGTTTGAAAAGTGGCCGTGTAACTCGCCAGCTCCCGCTCGGAAAGAAAAGAAATGGCTTTCGACAGTCGCACCTGGTCCAGAGCGAACTTTTGTGTGAGTAAAGGTGCAGATTCAGCAAATCGATTTTGAATTTCATAAATATCCGCAAGGTTGAGCAGGCTCTGGGCATATGGGGGAGATTCTATGCCCAGGGCTTTTTCAAGTATTGTTTTGGCTTCGACGTAGAGCGGTTCCGCTTTTTCGTAGTTGCCCATATTCATGTAAAGGATTGCAAGGTTGTTCAGGCTTGTGGCATAATCGGGATGTTCCTTGCCAAGTGCTTTTTCAAATATTGTTTTGGCTTCGACGTAGAGCGGTTCCGCTTTTTCGTAGTTGCCCATATTCATGTAAAGGATTGCAAGGCCAGTCAGGCACCAGGCATAATCGGGATGTTCCTTGCCTAAGGCTTTTTCCAAAATGGATCTGACTTCGAGAGATAGCTGTTCCGCTTTTTCGTAGTTGCCCATTTTATGGTAAAGAGTAGACAGGTTTTCCAGGCTTGTCGCATAATCGGGATGTTCCTTGCCCAAGGCTTTTTCGCGGATGGATTTGGCTTCGAGGTAGAGGGGTTCCGCTTTTTCCTGGTTGCCCATAGTCAAGTAAAGGTTTGCAAGGTTGTTCAAGCTCCAGGCATAATTGGGATGCTCCTTACCAAGGGTTTTTCCCCAGATATCTTTCGCTTCGAGGTAAAGTAGTTCCACTTTTTCGTAGTTGCCCATATTGTAATATAGAACAGCCAGGTTATTCAGGCTCGCGGCATAATCGGGATGTTCCTTGCCCAGGGCTTTTTCACGTATGGTTTTGGCTTCAAGGTAAAGTGGTTCCGCTTTTTCGTAGTTGCCCATATTGTAATATAGCATAGCCAGGTTGTTCAGGCACCAGGCATAATCGGGATGTTCCTTGCCCACGGCTTTTTCACGAATGGCTTTCGAATTGAGGTACCATTTCTCAGCTTCTGGTTTATCTCCTTTATAATAATTCACTCTACCCAGATTGAAGGCACAACTGCCGTAGGCGGCCGACTCCCGACCTAGTTTTTCGAGGGCAATTTTTTCGGCTGCGGCATTTACTTCTAGGGCTTTGTCGAAGTCACGCTTGGACGTAAGGTCACGCGAGACCTTGATTAGGCTGTCCACTTGTTTGATCGCAATGGAATCAACCGTCTGCGCATTCAGGCTTACTACACAAATAGTCAATAGGGTGAAAATCAGATACCTCATATTTATTAATTTTCACACAATATACATCAAAAAACTCTAATAAACAGCTTTCAACTCTCCACACTCCACTATCGACTTTCAACTCTCCACTGAAAATCACTCCACCTACACAAACCCCGCCATAAACAAGAGCGAGAATGAGAATGAGAGTGAAGAATGAGCTAATTTACTCTACCAGCACAAACCCAGCGAAAAATCAGAGTGAGAATGAGAGTGGGAGTGAAAAATGTGCATACATTTATACTACTCCACCAAAACAAACCCAACCAAAAATCAGAGTGAGAATGAGAGTGGGAGTGAAAAAATAACCATTCATTCATACTACTCCACCAACACAAATCCTGCCCACTGGTATGGGTCTAGACCAATATCTCTTAATTCTTTTTGTGCCGCATGAAATGCATCCGGAATACTCATTTTATTCTCCAACCATTTCTTATAAAATGTCGTCATCAACAAAGATGTTTGTTTGTCGGGAACCTGCCACAAACTCATAATGATGTATTTCACACCTGCAATTTTGAAAGCGCGTTGTAAGCCGTACACGCCTTCGTTATCATCGATATCGCCGAGACCTGTTTCGCATGCTGACAATACGACAAGCTCAGTTCCCGCTAAATAGAGTTGACTGATTTCGTAAGAATGTATAATTCCATCCTCCAGCTCCTCATCGTAAATATTCAATCTACTTTTCTCATTTGCACCGGCAAGAATCAATCCCGATCGAAACATAGGATCTTCATTGATCAAGATGTTATTTTGCCTTGCCAAGGAAGTTCCGGTAGCATGACCAACAGACTCTTCAGGTTCGAAAAATCCATGGCTCGCAATATGTACTATTCGCGGTGATTTTATTCCGTCGGATCCCAGCTTTTTCATACTTTCTTCGGTTGCATCTGATCCTTTGTATAATCTTGTTGCAATGTTGGAGCTTAAAAGAATCCTTTGGATATTCTCTGTTTCCAAGGCAGTACCGGGTAAATAATTCCAACCACCTGATGGAGTAAGTGAATCTATTTTTTCATCCTTTACTTGAGCTGATCTATTTGCAAAACTCAATTCCCCTGAAGTGATTTTATTGCTGCTATCATAATCAATTCCACCAAACAATATTGCTTCGTCGGTAGAAGACCCCTTATCACTTTTTATTACCATTTGCCTGGAACTTTGCAAATTAATGATTTGGTATTTATCCGCCATGGTCTGAGAATTTTGGATTGGTATGGCGTCCAAATTAATTCGATGAAGATATCCAACCGGTGAATAAAATATGGTCTGATGTCCCGCAATTTTTCTTTCCAAAGGTGAGCATATCAAATTGTAAAGTGTTTCTTTGGATTCCATAAGAGCTCGTGCACCTCGCTCAGGCAATGAATATAACTGATTAACGTAATCGGCCTTCCTTACGGCAGTATTGGACAATAATTTCTTCAATGAATTTTCAGTACAAAGTGGCACAAAATGTATGGCCGGTGTGTCCGCAGAAAGAACTAAGGCAGCGTAATTTTTAGATTCTGAACTGTGGTCAAAATAATTTTCATAAGATATACATTCAATGACGGCAGATTTTGGACTTAAATTTTTCCAAACTTCTTTCCAATCCACTTCGTGTTGGGAAGAAGCGGTTTGAATTTTTTTAGAGGCTAATTTTTTTTCAAGTTCATTGATATCATCTACCAACTTTTTTACAATCCCTCTGTTTTGAACAGGTTTCTCAAGTTCTTTACCCAAAGCTCTCTTGTATGATCTCCAATCTTTGAGCAGCAAAAGTCCTGTACTGTCATCTTTTGAAACATGGCTAAGTTGTTTTGTTTTCTCTAATAGAAAAGATTTATAGAGCAGGGTATTGTTAAAAGCAATATCCAAATAAGGAGTATATTTTTCGGCCAATTGATAATCGAGATTTAACTTGTACAGAAATTTTTTAAGATAAAAACCCAATTCTTGTTCAGACATATAATTTTGGGCCGACAAAATCTGCGTTTTGTGAATTTGGAAGGAAAGTCTTCCTAGACTTGATGCAAGTTCAAAATCTTTTTTTTCAAAATGTAAAGCGGTTAGACCATCCAACACTTCCGCATATTGAGGATGTGACTTTCCGAAAATGGACTCAATTTGAACTTTTGCTTTGGTAAAAAAAAATTCCGCTTGTGCTAAGTTTTGAGCATCCAGGTAAAAATAGGCAAGGTTGATTAATACATCTCCAAATAAAACCGGTTCTTTATCCCTCAAAGAATTTGCCAATTTGTAACATAAATTCCAATACTTTACGGCATTGATGGAATCGTCTTTAGAATTATACAAGACCGCCAGATTCATCAAGCTTTGCAGCTCGTCTGCATTTCCGGTTCCATATACCCGGGCCCTGATACCTTTTGCTTCCAGTATCATCGCTTCTGCCTTGTCAAATTCCAATTTACTGGTATAGATTCTACCAAGAGAAGTTAATGCAAAAGCATAATCTGAATTTGCATCGCCAAACAATTTTTTGCGAATTTCAACCGTCCGTAATGCATATTCTTCAGCCCTATCATAGTTGCCCAGCAGTTCATATAATTCCGATAAATTACCCAGTGCCCAGGCGATATCCGGATGATCGGATTGGTGCAAGGTGGTAAATAATTTTAACGCTTCCAGATGGTATTGTTCACTCTTTTGATAATTACCAAGATGTCTGTATAATAAAGCGAGATGATTAAGGCTATATGCATAGTCGATGCTCTTTATACCTGGATTTTTTTCGCGAATGTGTTTCGCCAACTGGTAAAGGTTTTCAGCTTTTTCATAATAGCCTATATCTACGTACATGGCGGCCAGATTGTGCAAGCTCCATGCATAATCCGGATGCTGATCCCCCAGAATAGATTTTCTCTTTTCGCAGGCCTCCAGATAGTATTTTTCTGAATTGATATAGTCTGTTAACTTCCAATAAAGTCCTCCAAGGTTATTTAATGTCCAGGCATAATCCGGATGATCCATCCCGGGATCTATTTTTTGAATTTTCAATGCTTTCAGATATAGCTCTTCAGCACTTTTTAAATGTCCAAACAAATATTGGGTGCGCCCATGTAAAAAAAGTGCTTTTGCAAATTTAGCCGAATGCTCCCCGAATTCAGTAGAAGCCCATTTTTCAGCTAATTCAATTGCATTAATTGCATCCTGATATTGTAATTTAGAACAATAGAGTTTGTTTGCTTTTAATAAACTATCTATTTTTTGAATCCTTGATGAATCAATTTGTTGTCCACTAAGTGTTGCGATAAACCAAAAAAAACATATTGTAAAGACTACTTTCTTCATAAAAACACACAAATTAAACCATTACTATTCAATGAACTAAAAAATACAGCGTATTTTAAAAAATACCAGAATAGCAATCTCCTTAAAACTTTTTCATAATGCGTCTACTAAATAATTTACAAACCATTTCACACGTTTAAAGACTTACCATTTAACAATAGAATATTCATCCAATGGATTACTTCCAAAAATTCTAACTTCGTCAGTGAATCAGCGTGAAAAGGAGTACGGGAGCGGAAAAATCAGAGTGAGAATGAGAGCGAGAGCGGAAAAATCATTACTCAACTAAAACAAACCCAACCTTAAATCAGAGCGAGAATGAGAGCGAGAGCGGAAAAATCAGTACTCCACGTATACAAAATTCGCCTTAAATCAGAGCGAGAATGAGTTCTGGAGCGCATTCTAGTTTCTATTCAACTAATGCAAAACCAGCCCAAAATCAGAGTGAGAATGAGAGCGCATTCTAGTTTCTATTCAACTAAAACAAAACCCGCCCATTGGTATGGGTCAAGACCAATATCTCTTAATTCTTTTTGCGCCGCATGAAAAGCAGCAGGAATGGACATTTTATCTTCCAGCCATTTCTTGTAAAATGTAGTCATTAGTAAGGAAGTTTGTTTATCCGGAACTTGCCATAGCGACATGATGATATATTTCGCTCCTGCTATTTTGAAAGCACGTTGTAAGCCGTACACGCCTTCGTTACCTTGGATATCACCAAGACCTGTCTCACAGGCGGAAAGAACAACCAGTTCTGTATTCATCAAATTCATTTGACTGATTTCATAGGCCGTAAGAATGCCATCTTCCATGTTAGATTTATAGGGTTTTCCGGTTTTCCATGCATAATTCCCTCCTGTCAAAATAAGACCTGAACGAATGAGTGGGTTATCACTCATTTTAAAAACAGGTTCGGTTTTTGCATTGTCCAATTTTGATATTGATGAAACCGCTTTCGTGCCTGGCTGCCAGACGCTGTTATGCTGGGTTGCTATACTTGTCGTACTGTCGTGCGCCACTCTTGCTCTTGCGGCGTTCGATTGATCACGATTGGGAAAAAAGTAACCATGGGTAGCTATATGCAAGATGCGGGGAGAACCAATTTTTTTGGAATCAATATGTTTGAAGGCTTCCTCTGTTGAATTGAATTTTCTGTAAACTTCAGATTGAATACCTCTGGATTGAAGTAGTTTATCAAGATCAGTGATTTCTTTTTCTGTTCCAGGTAAATAATTCCAACTGCCACCCCGAAGTGTGGAATCAATTTGCGCAAAATTAATTCCTCCTCTGGATGCTAGTGGCTGCTCAGTTTTTAAACCATTATTTACCATAAGAACAGTAGATGAATCTATATCATATTCAATTCCACCAAAAAGCAAAGCTGTCTGGTTTTTAATTTCAAGAGGTTGTGCTAAAATTAGTTGACGAGTACTCCCCAATTGTACCAAATTGTATTTGTCAGATAAGACCTTGTTATTGTCCATTGGAATGGCATCTATATTGAATTGACTCAATCGTCCCGCCGGTGAAAAATAAATCGTTTTAACATCTTGTAAGTGTTTTTCAAGAGGTTGCCATATTAGATTATAAAGATTTTTTGACAAGATATTTTCAGTGTTTAAAGGGCTCGCACCGCGTGAAGCATACAGTGCATTCGTCTTTGTGACCATATTATCACCAAATTTAATAAGACTATCTAGTGTCAATTCATTAAACAACGTAATGAATTTAGGTTGACTATATTCTGGCAGTATGAGTAACGCAGCATAAAAGTTACTGTCCTTCACTTTTGGAAAAGTAAGACTGAAGTGAATAAATTCGATGGCGGCCGATTTTGTTTTTTCCTTTTGTTCTAAAGCAGTCAAGGCAATTTGAACATCTTTCCAGTCCAATTGGCGATTAGCTTCATCATAACCTGAAACTTTTCGAGCAAGTTGTTTCTCAGCTTTATTTGCACTTTCTTCCAATTCAGCCACACTTAAAGAATCTCGTTCAGTTATTGGTAGAGCGTATTCTCTTGCGAGTAGACGGCGAAATCCTTTAAGACGGTTATAGATATCAAGGGATTCCAAATCAGAATTTACAAGGTTATTTAATCTAATGGCTGAGCCAAGCAGAAAGCCTTTTTGGAATAGTGCCTGGTTATAATTTAAAGCTGGTATGGTGCCTTCAGAGACCCCATTATTTTGGCGCGTAAAGAGATAAGAAGATAATAAATCACGATCTTCATTTAAGGTCATATAATTTTTCAACTCTTGTTCTGAAAGAAAAGTTATAGAGTTGGAAAGATTTGCATTATTAATTCTATAAAATTCATTAAGAAGGGCTTCAGCGTCAGAAAATCTATTCTGTAGTTCATAAACGTTAGCCAGTTGATTAATGCTTTTCAAGTAATCTGGATGAGATTTACCTATTGCCTTTTCGCGAATCTTTATGACTTCATGATAAAGATTTTCGGCTAAATTATATTTCCCAACATTCTCATATAAATTGGCAAGGACATTAAGACTTGTGGCATAATCCGGGTGAGCTTCTCCAAGTACTTTCTTTTGTAAATTTATAACTTCATGATAAAGGTTTTCCGCCAATTGGAATTTTCCTTCATCTGAGTAAAAATTCGCGAGGTTACTTAGAACCAAAGAATAATATGGATGCTTTTTTCCAACTGCCTTTTCCAAAATTTTTATAATATCTAAGTAGAGTTGTTCCGTCTTTTTAGTATCACCCATTTCTTTATATAGGGTAGCCAGGCCATTTAAGCTAATAGCATAATCCTTATGTTGTTTGCCAAGTTTTTTTTCACGAATGGCAATACTCTCAAGCATAAGTATTTCCGCTTTTTTGTAATTACCTAATGTCTGGTACAGTCTAGCAAGGTTATCCACAATGTTTGCATAATCAGGATGTTCTCTACCTAGTGTGGTTTCAAGAATTTCTTTGGCTTCGACAAAGTACAATTCTGCCTTACTGTAGTTCCCCATTCTCCAATTTAAGGCACCAAGGTTTTCAACGTTCATTACATAATCAGAATGCTGTTTTCCGAGTATTTTCCCGTTTATTTTTTTAGCTTCTGAGAATAACGGTTCAGCCACAATGAAATTTCCCATGGTCATATACAAATTTCCGAGGTTATTCAGGCTTGCTGCATAATCCGGATGTTCTTTACCATAAATTTCCTCACGCAGAGCAAGTGATTCATTAAATAATGGCTCTGCCATTTCATAATTAGCAATGTTGAAATACAAAATAGCTAAGTTTGTTAAGCTATTTATGTATTGGGGATGTTTCTTGCCAAGTGTTTTTTCACAAAACAACTTTGTTTCTATGTTCAATGACTCTGCTTTGGAATAACTCCCGATTGTTACATAAAGTGAGGCTAAATTATTTACACTTGAAAAATATTCCGGATCTGTTTTTCCTACTGTTTTTGCGCGAATAGATAATTCTTCAAGATTCAAAGCTTCGGATTTTTCATAATTTCCAGTATCATAGTATACATTTGATAAGTTCCTCAGGCAATTAGCATAGAAACGATTTTCCTTTCCCAAAACTTTCTCATACATTGACATTGATTGCAAATACCACTTTTCTGATTCCTGGTAGTTTTCCTTGTCATAGTTCACTAAACCCCGATAAAAAAAACATTTCGCAAATTCTTTAGACTCCTTGCCTAAATTATTTATACATATTTTTTCGGCCTCCGTAATATTTTTAAATGCATTCTCAAAATCGCGTTGATCTTTATAGGTACGTGATAATTCTATTAAACTATCTACTCGTTTAACTGCAATTGAATCCCCCGATTGTGCATTGACCCATTGTAGCGTAAATGTTATTAAAACAAGAAATTTGTATTTCATGAAGTATTTTAAAAAGCTAGCAAAATTACACTTTAATTCCAGAAACTTCACTTCTAATAAAGAACTACCCTAATTCTATCTTGCGCTGCATCATTATTCTGTATTTAATTATTTAGTAAGTTTATCTAATCCACCGATACAAACCATGACGAAACTGAAATGGCTCATCCACACTTTGAGGAAGGCACAAGTCCAACCGTCAAAAAAAAATAGTGAAAATTAATGCCAGATAATGTAAGATTCACTACTCAACTATTACAATCCCTAACTATTAGACCATCACAAGAATGAGCGCAAGTGCAAAAAACCATTACATTAAATCAATTCTTCTATCACAAACCAGCTATGCAACGATTACACAATACTATTTGATCTCCTTTCAGACAATGCGTATTTTGAATTTAGATTTATTTCACATAGAGTAGTTCATAGTTGTGACATTTCCCTTCAAGAATGCAAAAACTTCCTTACATTTGATGATACTGGCATTGGAAAGCCCAATCGATCCTTAGTACCAATTTCAGAATTTCGTATCAATTATTAAAATGGATAATCTATGAAACAAAATATTTATTCCCCATTTATCCTGATTGCATTTTATTGTATTGTTTTTTATCAGGCTCAGGCACAGCCATTAGAGCGGTTTCCCAATCTGTATGGTTCCTACAAAGGACAGATCTTAAAAGGAAAAAACAATTCCTTGTTTTATATAACTGAGAATAATTGTCCGGCCAGAATGATATACAGGTCGATAGATGAGGGTAATCAGTGGACAAAAATTGTCAATGTTCCGTTCGATAATAATTCGAGATTTGAAACCGGCGCAGATGGAAAAATATTTGTTGCCAATGGTAATATCATTTACTATTCAGAAGATCTGGGTGATCATTGGATGCATATTTCGGTAAATTCTACCGTGGAAAATTCATATACCACAAGCCTTTCCAACGGTAATCTTATTGCGGTAAACAGTTTTGGAATATTTAAAAGAAATTCCAATGGGATTTACTGGGATAAGGTTGCAACTTTATCCGGCAACGAAAAAAACTTCCGATTGTATCAGGATTCCACCACAGGCAATGTGTATCTATGCTCATCTAAAGGAATTTACCTATCTACGAATGAAGGATTCAGTTGGACTAAAGTAGTCAGTAG
>WBZT01001599.1_pt1 | contig 16413 bp, 14 predicted proteins | sample 5204241 | NCBI WGS metagenome assembly WBZT01 (sample SAMN12344358, study PRJNA552823) | activated sludge metagenome | biome: Activated sludge suspended growth; feature: Nitrification reactor; material: Wastewater; isolation source: activated sludge from nitrification reactor of wastewater...
CGGCCCATCGCCCTCCGGGCTCCTGCCGTCTGGCCCGCCCAGCCGGCGTACCCCCCCTCCCTAGCCGCTAACAGGGGACATCTCTATTTTGGAGAGAAGGGGACATTTCTACTTTGGGTTGACAGGAGATCAAATGCATCGACTCGATGCGGATGGTCCCTCGCCAAACGTATGAATCTAACCGGAGAATACCCATGCCCCTCATCAATCTAGTCGTTGTCTTGATCATCGTTGGCGTACTGCTTTGGCTCGTCAACTCCTATATCCCCATGGATGGAAAGATCAAGAACATCCTGAATATCGTGGTCGTCATTGCGGTGGTGCTCTGGCTGCTGCAAGCCTTTGGAATGTTGGGATCGATGAGCAGCATCCGAATCGGCCACTGACATTGGGGGATAACTGGCTACGTCAAACGCGCCCCCGAGCTGTCTCTTCTTCTCGGCGACCTGATTCGCGTTGGTCAGGAAGCTCTGCAGGGTGTCGCGCGGGCTCGAGGTGGCGGGTGGTTGCAGGGGGTTCGGGTCGTCCACGCCGGAGGCAGCGGATGCGAGCATCCACGGCGTCGAGGGCAGCAAGAGCAGAAGAATCAGGACGGGGACTCGAAGCTCGGGCGTCGGAAGCGCTCGCATTTTCATCCGCAGGACTCTCTTGTGGGGACGGCAAGCGCTCCCCGTCAACAACCGGAAAAGAGCTTGAACGCGTGCTCAGAGGACACGGTCCAGGCCCGAGGCGCGGGCTACAGCATAGCATCGTGCGCATGGCTTCCGAAGCAAGACGCTACCGCAGTTCGTCCGTAGACGCATGGCAAATCATGATCCAATTCAGAAAGCCAGCCTCGCGCGAAGCCCCGCCACCCAGATGAGGTCCTCGCCGGGATTGGAGGCAGGGTTCTTGATCAATTGCAGGTCCGGTGTGATTGCCAGCCGCTCGAAGATCTGGAAGCGGTAGTAAGACTCCACGGTGTACTGATCGTCGGCCGCTGAGCCGAAGCTGGCGCGGTTCGGACGGCCCCAGTTAATACCAAGTCCAAAGACCGAACTATCGCCGGCAGGGTAGTAGGCGAAGCCGATGCTGACGGAGCGGTCCAACGGCGATCCGCCGCCGTCCGCATAACCGATGCGCAGAAACGGCAGCCAACGTTCCCCGAGCTTCCGACTGAAGGAAAACTGCGCCCCCCAGCCATCCGGCACAACCGACTCCGTGCGTTCGTCCGCGTGCCAGTAGGTCAGGTGGATATTGTCTTCGAAGCGCGACGCCCAGTTTCCGAACCACCCCACCTCGATGTGCTTGAAGTATTCGCCATCGCTAAAGAAGCCGTCGATGCTATCCATGGGATCGCGCGGATTGCCGTTGGCGTCGGCCAGCCCGGCAAGGACGTAGTAGTGCTCGGCTGGGTTCCACCGCACGGCGGCGCCGAATCCCTGGTCGGGTGCCGGCGTGGTCGAGTCGGTGGAGAAGGCCAGGTTGATGAAGTCGGTCCAGGGATTCACCAGGCCGTAGACGCCCACGTAATCGGTGACATCGACGACGCCGACGATGTAGGCGAGGCGATTGTCCAGGAACGCCTGATGCCAGTAGAGGTTGGTCAGGATGGTCCCGGCATCGCTGAAGGGGATGGCCGTCAGGCCGGCGTAGCCGATCTGCCCCGCCAGGGAGGCCGGGGCAACCTCCGTACCAAGCCGGTGACGGTTCTCCACCTTGAATTCGATGGCACCGGGGTGTGCCGATGCCTGGTCGAACAGCCTCCAGGTGCCGAACAGGCGCAGCACACCGCCGGCCGCGTTGTGCTCGCCGAGGCTCTTGTCGGCATGCTGGTACAGCAGGTTGTAATCCATGCCGTAGGACAGGCCGTGCTCGTCCCGCAGCCGATCCTTGAAGGCCGAGTAGGACCGCAGCACGGCGGCAATCGGTTGCGAGCGGAACAGCGAACCCTTGGGCGCCTGGTCCGATCGCAGCTGTGCGCCGACGCTCGCCGGCCCTCCGAACCCATCAGCACTCGCTGGCGCTTCGCCACTGGCAAGCCCTTGCGCAGGTTCTTTCCCAGCAGCCACGGGCTGGTACGCGGCATAGCAAAGGGCCAGAACCGATGCAACGGACCTAAGGGTGTAGGGCTCAAATGCGGCCATCGATCTTGGTGATCGCTGACCCAGACCGGGTCGTAGAGCCCCTTGACCTTCAACCCCGGCGGGTACCGCAATCGCACCAACTGGTTCGCCGGCGGTGGCGGCGGCATGCCGCAGCGCCATAATCTCGATCCGCTTGGCGAGCAGCCCCTCCACGTCGAGACCGGACGACTGGAGTTCGGCCTGCAGCGCCGCGGCATCCGCGGCCGCTTCGGCGTCGCCGGACTCGACCCGAGACTGAAGCCGCACCAGCCGGCGCAGGTCATCCAGTTGTTCGCCGGTGAGGCCATCGAAGGGGTTCTCGTACTCGACCGGGGCGGGCGCGAGCTCCGCCCAGGACACCTCTCGCGCATCGCGCGCCTGCGCCGGATGCCCAAGCAGCAGCATCAAGGCGATGGGCAGCAAGGGGCTGGTTGCTGCATGGGCGCCCCGCGCATCAGAGCGTGCTCTTGTAGATCACGCCGTCCTGCATGATCAGGTCGAAGCTGGCGTCCGGATCGGCGACCAGATCGAGGTCCTCCAGCGGATTGCCGTCGGCGAGGATCAGATCGGCATAGGCGCCTTCTGCGATCACGCCAAGCGGGCCTTCGCGGTAAGGATGGCGCGGGCCGCGCAGTTCCAGCAGTTCCGCGTTCTGCGCGGTCACGATCTTCAACACCTCGTAGGGGATGAACCAGGTGCCGAGACGCTCCAGCTGAGCGCCCTGGTTCTCGGGCAGCGGGTTAAACAGCAGGTCCGTGCCGAACGCGAGCTTCACGCCGAACTACTTCGCCTTGGCATAGAGATCCGCCGTGGCGTCCGTGACTTGCTTGAACTTCGCGGTGCGGTTGGCGGCCGGGAACTCCAGATCACCCGCGAAAAAGGACAGACGGGCGGTCATGTTGCCCCAAACGCGCTCCTCGAAGATCTTGGCCCAGGTCTTGTTCTCGATGCGTTCGGCGATCACGACGAAGACCTGGGTCACGGCGGAGGAATAACGGAATCGATCGCCGGGCGCCTCGCCTTCGATCTTCTCGGCTCCCTTGAGAATGCTCAACCAGTCTTCGACTTTTCCTGTCGTGGGGTTGGGTGCACCGAATTCCGCACTGAAGAAACGCACGATGATGGACTCGGGATCGACGATGGCCTCCAGCGTTTCTTCCAGTTCGAGCGCGGTGGCCATATTGGCCGCGTCCAGCAGGCTGATCCCGTCCCAGTTCGTGCCTTTGAATTCCGGGAGGTATTCCACGACCTCCTTGTCCATGTCGATCTTGCCCTCCGCCTCCAGTTGGGCGATCACCAACCCAACCGTCGCTTTACCCGGCGACATCCAGACGTGCTGGTCCATCGGATTCATTCCGGGGTATGCCTCGTACACAATCTTTCCCTCGTGCACCATCACGACGGCCTGCATCCTGTGGTTCGGGTGCACCACGTACTGGTTCAGCGTCAGCTCACCTTCCTTAGTCGTGAACGTGACCTTGTCACCCACTTCGGGGTCGAGGGCCCTATCGAGCGGTCTGTACAGTGGATGCGGCTTCGAGACGGCCGTGTGCAAAACCTCGCTCAGATGCAGGTTGTAGTACAGCGCATGATCTCCGCCCAACTGATAGTGGAAGTTCTCGAACCTTTCTTGTGCATCATGGACGAACGCCAAGGAGAAGGGTGATTTGGCGCTGATGACCGGTAAGGTCGTCTTTGCACCGGGCGCGTCCAGGTATTTCGCCAGCGGATTGGCCGCGGCCTGGGTAATCAGAGGACCTGTCAGGGAAATGGCCGCCAAGGCGAGGCGAAAGAGTCCGGGGTTCATGGTTTGTCTCCTACCACAGGATACGCTGAGGTTCATCCACAACATCGCCGGCGTCCAAGGCGACCTGCAGGCGGCCCGTCGTGGGCATGTGTAGCGCGATGCCGTCCAGCGTCTAGGCCGGCAAACGGCAGTGGCATGCAAGACACGGAGCAGAGGCCGACCTCAGTGCCCATGGGTATCGGGCTGCAACGCAGGTGCCTCCGTATTGCGAGGCTGTTGACCGGGCACGCCGCCGCCGAAATCCATCGGCGCGGCATAGAAGGTCTGTGCCCAATTCTCGATGGTGATCGGGTCGAAGCGGCTTTTCTCCGGTTCAAATCGAATGGGCTGGCCGGGATTGACGTCCTTCAGCACCTGCGAGTCCTTGACGACGATCGTCCCGTTGACCACGACATAGGGGATACCCTCCGAAGGCAGCGTGCCTTTCTCATAGGTCGCCTTGTCGGTCACTGTTTCCGGATCGAAGACGGTGATGTCCGCAATCATCCCCTCCTGCAGGCGTCCCCGCTTCTGCATGGACTTCAGGCCCAGCTTGCCGAGGGGCGCCGCGGAGTTGTAGCTGGTCATCGCCACGACCTGCATCAGGGGGATGTCGTGCTCACGCGCCAGCCGCAGGGCCTTGGCATAGCTGCCGGCGGCCCGCGGATGGGTGTTGGGCAGGTTCTCGTAGGGCGTGTCCCAGGTCAGCATGTCATCGGGGAGCATGGGCATGCCGTCGGTGACCACCGAAACGCCGGGTAGCTTCAGCCAATCGACGATCGCCGACTCGGGCATCTTGAAGACGAGAACGGGACGGGTGGGTTCAGTCTTGAGCACTTCTTCGCGCTTCTCCGGGGTGTACCACTCGCCGGTCGCCACATCCTGGATAGTCTCTTCATACTTGTAGCCCAGGGTCCCCTCCCACACCTCCGGCGCCAGGAAGACGGCGTTCAGCGCCGTGGAGCCGGCGGCATAGGGGTAGATCTCCCCCCACACGTTCATGCCGCGCTCGCGCATCCGCACCAGCAGCTCGTGCACCAGGTTGTAGCCGGGGTTGTTGAAATGGCAGGCCAGGGCCGGCGCGCCCAACGCCGCGGCGTTGGCCAGCAGTTCCTGGATGCCGTTGGTCTCGCTGGTATCGGTTCCGGGCGTGTAGCGGAAATGGGCACCGGTCTGCCGGCCATAGCGGGCGGCCAGCCGCTGGACTTCAAAGAACTCACGGGGGGAAACGCCGTCGCGCATATAGCCCAGCGTGGAGCCAATGCCCAGGCCGCCGGCCTGAAGTCCTTCATCCAGGAGCTGAAGGATTCCGTTTCCCTGTTCCAGGTTTGGTCGTTTGCAGCACCAGCCGTCGCCTTTTCGACTCTCGACGGCGGTGCGAACGTCCTGGGCGCCCTCGAAGCCGTCGAGCACGGCCGCGCGGGCAAACTCGTGGCCCACGGCCTGGCCGTAGTTCACCTGGTTCTTGCCTTCCCGCTCCTTGTACCACTGAGCGACGTACGGACCATGGGTGCCGATCTCCAGGTCCAGTACCGTGGTCCGGCCGTCGCGCAGGGCGAGCTTGTTGGACCAGGGCCGGTCGTAGTGCCAGTGGGTGTCGATGAACCCCGGCGCCACGACATGGCCGGTGGCGTCGATGGTTTCCTCAGCGGTGATCTTTTCCTTGGTGATGACGGCGATCCGGCCATCCTTGACGCCGACGTTAGCGACCGTGTCATACCCGGTTTCCGGATCCATCACCCGGCCGTTGAGTATGACCAGATCGAAGTCCTGGGCGAAGGCCGGCACGCCGGCGGTGAGGAGCCCGCAGGCCACCGCTGCGGCCCTGGCGATTCTTAAGCGACTCTTCAGGAACTCCATGTGCATCTCCTTTTGGCGTCGATGGTGGTCAATTTCTCGATCGCTTTCACTCGACTTCCGTGCGGCGGATCGGCCGCCCATGGGGGGCGTCGAGGATCAGCTCACCGTTCTGCACGACGAGGCCGCCATTGACGAGCAAGGTCTGTACGCCCACCGCCGGTTGGTTGGGTTTTTCGTAGGTACCCACGTCACGGATGGTCTCGGGATCGAACACCACGATATCGGCATCCATCCCCTCCTGGAGCCGGCCCTTCTTCTTCATCTGCGGCACGAAACCTTCCAAGGTCTGGGCGGGCATCAGGCTCATCTTGCGTAGGGCCTCCTGCATGGACATCAGCTTGCGCTCCCGAACGTACGAGCGCAGGATCTTGGCGAAGGTCCCGTTCGACCTCGGGTGCGAAAAGGCTCCTTCCGGCAGGGGCCACGCATCGCCTTCGTAGTTTTCGACCTCATCGTGCTCGTCCATGAACATCCAGAACATCTCGTCGGACTCGATCAGGATCCGGGGATGGAGGATGGACTTGTCCAGGATGGCGAGGTCTGCGGGGTTCTTCTCGTCGAGGAAATGCCAGACGATGAAGGTGCCGGGCTGGTTCTTCTGGTAGTCGGCAACCTGCGCCTCGGTCATGCGTTCCGTGCCCAACTGGAAGCTGCTGGCGGTCGAACCCATGCGCTCCTGCCAGCCCTCACCGGAGAACATGGCGGCACCGATCACCGTGCTGGCGGCGCCCCAGGGGTACGCCCCGACCGTGATGTTGATGTTCCTGTCGAACGCGTTATTCACCAGCTCCAACGTCGCGTCGATGTCCTTGAGCGACGAGCTGTTGATGTGGCAGATATGCATGTGCGCCCCGGTGATTGCCGCATTGGCGATCAGCTCCTGGACCGCCTCGAACGAGCTCTGCGGCTCCATGTTGCTCGCGTAGCGGAAGTGGGTGAACGTCGCCACGTCGCGCTTGGCGGCCAGCTTGGCCAGCGCGAAGTACTCCTTGCGGCCGTAGCCCGGCGCATAGCCGGCATTGATGCCGATCCCGAGCCCGCCCTCGTCCAGGCCCTGCTCGACGTACCGCAGGATCTGGGCCTGCTGCTCCGGTGTGGCGATGTCCATCTTCCAGTCCGACCGGCCCTGGACATCCTGGAAGTACTTGGCGGTGGCCTTGGGCGGCGTGCCAGTGAACGTGGCGATGCGGCCGTAGGTCCAGGCGGCAGATGAACCGTAGTTGATCGGCAGGTTTTTCTTGGCCTGCGCGTCGTACCACTCACCGATCGGCAGGACCCCGGACTCCAGCTCCAGCATCGTCGTCACGCCCTGCATGGCCTGCATGCGGTAATCGCCAATGTTCTGACCGTGGGCGTGGAGGTCGATAAATCCCGGCGCGACGACGTGACCCGTGGCGTCGATCACCGTGTCGCCATGCAGCGGGGACTCGCTGATTTCGACGATCCGGCCATCCTCGATGGCGACATTGCGAATGGCGTCGAGCCCGGTCTCGGGGTCGATGACCCGTCCGTTCTGGATCACCACGTCATTGGCCAGCGCCGCGCCCCACCCCAACGCGGCGAACAGGCCCAACGCGGCAAGTGGGGACAGCATGGCGTTATGTAACTGCTTCATCGAAATACCCCTTCTCGGTTCTTCGGTCGTGGCGGGCTCGATGGCCTGCACTCGCCGACCATACGCTGGCTCGCGGTTGCAGCTTGCCCATATTCGCAATTTGAGCCGAAGGCTTTGGCAGTGATGTCCAACCTCTCGGTCGACAACTAAGCAAAGTCCTCAGGCTTTAAATCCTTCCAATACGCCTCGGGCACTGCTGCGATGCTGAAGAGGGCGTACAACCTGGTGATCTTGCCAGTAGCGGGATCGACCTCGATCTTGTCCCAAAAGGGGGTCTCCACCACCGAGCCATCGTCCAGCCATACCCTCAACACACCATCGAAATAGGTTACATGCTCGCCGACGTAGATATCTTTCATGACATGCTCATACTTGGGGAGCCGCTTATCAAAGGCCCCCACAAAGCCGATTCCCTGGTCGATGCCATGCAGGGTGTAGTGCGCGAAGTAGAGACGAAAATCGTCCGAGAAGAAGCGCTTCAGGCCCTCGAAATCCACCTTGTCGATGTACTTGAAGAGATCCTGCAAAAACTGGGGCAGTTTGGCGGATTTTTGCAGAGTTGCATCGGTGTTAATTGGATGTTCCATGTAGGTGTTACAGCTCGTTCTTGTAGATCTTGCCATCCTTCATGATGAGGACGACGTTGGCCGAGTCCATCAACAGGCGGATGTCCTGGGTCGGGTCGCCGTCGATCAGGAGGATGTCCGCATAAGCCCCTTCCTTGATCACGCCGAGGTCGCCATGCGGATAGGGATCCTTCCAGGTCGACAGCCTGAGGATCTCGCCATTGTTGCCGGTGACCTGTTGCATCTGTTCGATGGGTGTGAAGAACCGATCGCGATAGGCGAACTCCTGGCGGAAGTTCTTGAAGGCATCAGCGCCGAAGAAGACATCCGTACCCCAGAGGAACTTGACCTTACCTCGTCCACGCCGTCGGCGATCCTGGTGAAGCCAAGTCTATCGGCAACACAGGCCCGCTCCCGGCCATCGAAGTAAGGATGCCCGTCATTGGCCGTCCGGAAATCACCATGCCCCGTGGTCTGCAAAATGGACGGACCGCTGGAGTAGATCCGCGGGCCGGGGAACATCCCGGCATCCAGGGCCTTCTGCACGCCAAAGGAGTTTCCGCCCATGTCCCCTACCGTCGTGAAGCCGGCCATCAGGTAATCATGGGCCCGCCGCGCCGAGCGGATGGCCTGTTCCCTCGGGTCGTGGCTGAGCAACATGTCGGCCAGCGGTGACGAATAGGTGACATGCCCGTGTGCCTCGATCATGCCCGGCATGAGCGTCCGGCCGCCGCCGTCGATGACATTGACTTCTTTTTTGACCGTCTTTTCCTCCTCGTAGACCATCACGACATTGCTGGCGTGGTAGTCCAACGAGGGCGGCGTCTCCAGTTTTCGCAGACCGCCCGTCTTGGCATCCAGTGTGTAGGTGCCGGACGACGGGATGTCCTTGGCCACCTTCTCGATCATGTTCCTGACCACGAGCACATCGTGGCCCTCGAGCAGCGTGTCGCTCGTCCCATCGAAGACATTGACGTTCTTAAAAAGCGTGACCTCCGAGGGGAGATCCTGCGCGAGCGCCGGCTGACCCGGCAGCGAAACCAGCGCCATAGCGAAAAGTGTGTTTTGCGCAAATCTCATACCGAGATTTCTCTCTCTGGAACCGGTAGTTGACTTATGGCTGTCTAGGTGTCGTCGAAGAGGGCCAACGTGCAAGCGTCGCTGAACGCGCAGACCAGGAAGGTCGGCGACTGTCGACCTGCACGTTGTCGGCCGGCGTGCCGATGCCGGCGGCCTGCGCGATGGCGTCGCACATCTGCCGCTCGTGGGCATTCACGGTCATGGCTCAAAACCCCGCGGACTTGGCAGCTTCCGGCGGAAAATCCACCACGTAGCGGATCACCTTGCCCTCGTCGTTGAACCACAGCAGGTTGAACAGCGGGGCGGCCTGAAAGGACTTATCGGGCGGATCGCCCTTCTTGCGCAGCGATGCGCTGCCCTGCATGAAGAAGGCGTTGCCGTACTGGTACACAAAATCAACGAAATGCCGGGTGATGAAGGGGGCATCGAGTTCCACGAAGAACTGCTTTACGGCTTCGATACCATGGGCCGTTTTGGGGCCAAACTGGAGGGTGATCTCGTCCGCGAAGATGCGGAAGCCGGAGTCGTCTGACGTATCCAAATCGTCGATGGATCTGAACAGCTCGAGCATCCATTGCGGTGTGTCGATCTGTTTGAAGCTGTCTGCCATGTTCGGTCCTCTGGTTGCCTGGGGTTTGGCCAGTTGCGCGGCGAAGGAAGCCAGGACTGATCGCCCTATGCTCCTCTGCGATCACGGACAGTGCGTTACCCGCCTAATATTGGGTGCTTCATCAGCGAGGGAATCACCGGGATGATGTTGAGCTTGATTTGCGTCTCCTGACCAAAGGTTTCCTGGCTCACCACCGAGTATTCAACGCCGAACTGGAATTTGACGGGTACCTTGCCGGCCTTGGCAATCTTCGAGTTCTCTGCGGACAGTGGCGTTGACAAAAGCGAGGCGCCGCAGACCACACGAACCACTGCAAGAGCGCGTTTTGGGCGACGCAATTTCCGGCCTGGGAGACCGCTTAATGCATCCGCAGAGCGCGTTTTCATCGCCACGGCTATCTTCCTCGAGCGGTGGTCGATGGTGGTCGAATCGAGCGGCGGGGCACACTTCGTCCAGGGCTGCTCCAACGGCCGAGGTCGGTCGAAAGGATAACGCTGGAGCGCTCGCGCGCGGCGAGCCTTTTGGGATCAATTCCTGCACCCGGGGGTTCCGGGCAACTCCTCGTCGGCATAGAGTGTCCCTTCAGCCGCCGTCGCCACCGTCTGACCGAAGCATCGGCCGGAACCGGTATCGAAGGAAGCGGCGTAGCGGCAGGCTCCTCTTCATCGGCGTGTCGAGGCATGAGATGCTACGCTGGCGCTGCCCGGGGCCCGTTGCGACAGAACTGTTCGCCCGACGGCGCGCACACGGAGCTGGGCCAAGGTCGCCGGCGTTACAATCCCGCCTGCGGTCCGCCCCTGCCCCGCAAGAATGCCCCGGCTTTTCGTCCAACCGCGGATTTTAAAGACTGCGAGAGAGCGCACCCATGGCAACTTCGATCAAAAGCTACCCAGTCCTCCTCGCAATGTTGGTCCTGAGCACGGTGCGGGCAGGAACCGACGCCGACCTCGGCGCCAAGATCGCCGCGCAGGGCACGACTGATGGCGTTGCACCCTGCATGTCCTGTCACGGTGCCGACGGGGCCGGCATCGCGGCGGCGGGATATCCGCGGATCGCCGGGATGAATGCCGACTATTTGGCCAAGCAGCTGCGCGACTTCCATGCCGGGCGACGCGACCATCCGGTCATGACGCCGATGGCGAAAGCCCTGACCGAGGACAAGATCCTGTTGGTCTCCGCCTACTACGGGGCCATGGCCATCCCCACCGTCGCCGCTCAGCCGCCGGACGCAGAGGTCGCGCGGCTCGCGCAGGAACTGATCGCCTGGGGCGACTGGACCGGACGGGGCCTGCCTGCATGTAGCCAGTGTCACGCGCCGGCCGGCAACGGCATCGGCGCCTATTTTCCCGGGATCGGCGGTCAGCACGCCGGCTATCTGAAGGCCCAGCTGCAGGCGTGGCGGGCGGGCACACGCGCCAACGACCCACTCGGCTTGATGCAGGCGGCGGCGCAACACCTGACCGATGCGGAGATCGATGCCCTTTCGGCTTACTACGCCGCCCAGCCCGCTGCCGCACCAGTGCCAGCGGAGAACGCCCCGACTGCCGCCGCAGGCAAATTCTCGGTCGGGCCGGACGAGGTGCATGCCGGCGAGGTCGTGCAACAGGGCCCGCCGCCCGCGGGTCGAGAGCCGGGAGAGGGAGGCCATTTCCGAGCACCTCCCAGGGGCGATCTTCCCGATGGCCCCTTCGGCGAGGCCATTCTCCAGGGACAGGCCATCTTCGGGAATACCAACGCGCACAAGGTCTCGGCCAAGTACGTGGGGAACGACCAGGCCTGCGGGAACTGCCATCTCGACGCCGGCCGCCTCGCCGAATCGGCGCCCTTGTGGGCGGCCTGGGTCGCTTACCCTGCGTATCGTTCCAAGAACCGGAAGGTCAATACCTACATCGAGCGCATTCAGGGCTGCTTCACCTATTCGATGAATGCCCAGGCATCCGCGGCGGGTGGTCCTCCCTCGGCGGACAGCGAGACCATCGTTTCGCTGGTCGCCTACAGCTACTGGCTGGCAAAAGGCGCCCCCACGGGCGATGACAGCATGCCCGGGCGCGGCTATCCGCGGTTGAAGGAGACCGAGCAGGGCTTCGATCCGGAGCGCGGCGCGGTCGTCTATGCGGCCAAGTGTGCCCTCTGCCACGGGGAGAACGGCGCCGGAGTGGCCCAGGGCGACGGTCGTACGCTCTTCCCCCCGCTCTGGGGGTCCGAGTCGTACAACTGGGGGGCGGGCATGCACAAGATCGACGCCGCGGCCGCCTTCATCAGGCACAACATGCCACTCGGGCTGGCCGACTCCTTGAGCGACCAGGAGGCGTGGGATGTCGCCGCCTACATGAACAGTCACGAGCGTCCCCAGGACCCCCGCCATGAGGGCAACCTTCAGGCAACCACCGAGCGGTTCCACGGCGGCAAGTTCGACTACTACGGTAAGCGCAGGACCGTCGAGGGACACTTGCTCGGGGAACAACCGGCTCGCAAGTGAAGCCGAGGAAAGCCCCGATCCTTCTCCCAGAGCTGTCGCTCTGCTCATCGGGGCAAGAGCGGCAAGCCTGACCCCAACCGCGTCGCAGCGACCCGCGAGATGGTGGGACTTCAGAGGCGTGTGCGAGTGAGCAGGCGCCACGCCTGACCCAATCGGGAGCTTTCCCGACACGCTACTGCACCCCCTTCCCCTGGCCGGAAAGGCGCGCGCCCAGACGGGCCGCCAAGCTAGGCTAGTGTCCACGGGATGCCTCCGCAGACGGATGGCATCCGGACCTCTGAGCAGAAATCGATTCTCGAAATTTCGGCTCCAGTGCAGGAATTGATCCTCGAAACCTCAGCTTTGCCGAAGGTATGTCATTAGAGTAAATCATCGCGCTGGTGACCCTGGTGAAGCCTGCGATGGGGAGTACGGCCTGCTGCGTACCACTGCCATCGGAGTGCTGCGTGACGAAATCAGAGACGAAAGCTGGGTCGCGGCATCTTTCGCTTGGTTGCACTTGACAGTTCGGCGCATCAAAGCGGTATCCGAGCCATCCCCACGTATCCGAGCCATCCCCACGGAGGAGTGAGCATGACCGAAGCACAACAGCAACCCCCAATGGAAGTCCAGCCGGACTCGACGAACGATCTGGAGAAGGCTAGTCTCGACACCGTCTTCGCGACACTCGGCACTTCCGCCGAGGGCCTCACGTCGAGCGAGGCGAAGCAGCGGCTCGAGAAGTACGGCCGCAACGAGCTCGTCGAGGAAGAAGTCAGCGACCTGCAGAAGTTTTTGCGCTTCTTCGTCGGACCCATCGCCTACATGATCGAGGCCGCCGCCCTGCTCTCGCTGCTGATGGGGCACTGGGGGGATCTCACCATCATCCTGGTGCTGCTGTTCTACAACGCCATCTCCGGCTTCTGGCAGGAGCGCAAGGCTTCCGATGCCCTGGCCGCCCTGAAGGCCGGCATGGCCCCCAAGGCCACCGCCTTGCGCGACGGTGAGTTTTCCACTATCGACGCCGCCGAGGTCGTCCCCGGTGACGTGCTGCGGATCAAGCTCGGGGAGGTTGTGCCCGCCGACGTGCGCTTCATCGACGGGGATTACATCAGCATCGACCAGGCGGCGCTCACCGGCGAGTCGCTGCCGGTGAGCAAGAAGATTGGCGACGAGGGCTATTCGGGCAGCATCGCCAAGAAGGGCGAGATGACGGCAGTGGTCATCGCCACCGGCAACAACACCTTCTTCGGCCGCACCGCCAGCCTGGTGGCTGCCGCCGGCAAGGGCGTCTCCCACTCCCAACAGGCCACGACGCAGATTGGTGATTTTCTGATCCTGACCTCGGTCGCGCTGTGCGTCCTGCTGGTCGGCTTTCAGCTCTATCACGACATCGTGGTGCAGGCCGAGTGGCAGTGGGCGGACATCGCGGACATCGCCCGCACAGTACTGGTCCTGCTGATCGCCTCCATCCCGGTGGCGATGCCGACGGTGATCACGGTCACCAACTCCCTGGGCGCGCAAGCGCTGGCGCGCAAGAAGGCCATCGTGTCCCGGCTCGAGGCCATCGAAGAGCTGGCCGGTGTCGACATCCTCTGCTCGGACAAGACCGGCACGCTGACCAAGAACATCCTGACCCTCGGCGACCCGATCCTGTTCGCCGCCAAGTCCGCCGACGAGATCATCCTGGCAGGCAGCCTGGCCTCCGAGAAGGGCAGCGAGGATGCCATCGACAAGGCGGTGCGCGGCGGGCTCAAGGATCCCAAGGTGCTGGACGGCTATACCGTTGCCAAGTTCGTGCCCTTCGACCCGGTATCCAAGCGCACCGAGGGCCAGGTGACCGATCCAAAGGGGCAGGCCCTGCGCTGTACCAAGGGCGCGCCCCAGGTCATCATCGATCTGTGCAACCTCGACGCCGAGACCACCGCCAAGGCGACCGGTACGGTGGCGGACCTCGCCGCCAGGGGCTTGCGCGCGCTCGGCGTGGCGCAATCCACCGACGACGGCTCGAGCTGGAGCTTCCTCGGCATCCTGTCCATGCTGGACCCGCCCCGGGACGATTCCAGGGAGACCATCGCGTACGCCAAGGAGCACGGTCTGCAGGTCAAGATGGTCACCGGCGACGACGTGGCCATCGGCAGCCAGATCTCCGGCCAGCTCGGCATGGGCACCCATCTGATCGCCGCGGCGGACATGTTCACCAAGGACATGGACATGAGCCACCTGCCCGAGCCAATCACCGCGAACGTGGAGCGCGCCGACGGCTTCGGGCGCGTCTTCCCGGAGCACAAGTACGGCATCGTGCACGCGCTGCAGGACCGCGGCCATGTGGTCGCCATGACCGGCGACGGCGTCAACGACGCCCCCGCGCTCAAGCAGGCCGACTGCGGCATCGCGGTCAGCGGCGCCACCGACGCGGCCCGCGCCGCCGCGGCGCTGATCCTCACCGCCCCCGGCCTGTCGACGGTCATCGACGCCATCGACGAGTCGCGCCGGATCTTCGAGCGCATCATCAACTACGTGCTGTTCCGGGTCGCGATGACCCTGGACATCATGTTCGTGGTGGTGTTGGCGACCGTCTTCTTCGGGTTCTCGCCGCTGACGCCGGTCATGATCGTTCTGGTCGCGCTGCTGGACGATATACCGATCATGACCATCGCCTACGACAACACGCGGCTCCCAAAAGACCCCGTGCGCTGGCATATGCGGCGCTTGCTGTTCGTGTCGGGATTCATGGGCCTGATGGCTGTGGCGCAGACCTTCGGGCTGTTGATCATCGGCATGGAATGGCTGAGCGACGCACAGTGGCAGGCGTGGATTCCGCTGACACAGGACCAGGTGCAAACCGCCGTCTTCCTGCAGATCGTCGCCGGCGGCCACCTGCTGTACTTCGTCATGCGCTCCCGCGAGACCATCTTCAGCCCGCCGTTCCCGTCGGCGCCCATCTTCTGGGCCATCGTCGGCACCCAGGTCTTCGCGGTGCTGATGGTCGGATTCGGCTGGTTCGTGTCGGCGCTGCCTTGGACCGTCATCGGTCTGGTGTGGATCTACATGCTGATCTGGATGGTTGCCCTCGACCTGATCAAGTTGGCCCTCTACAGCCGGTTGCTGCATGTGTCTCAACGACCGCACTGGTATCTGCGTTTCCTCAAGGGGCGGCACGCGGCGCGGACGGTTGGCGAAGCGGTGAGGGTCAGCGCCTAGCAGAGAGCGGGCTCGGACTGCTCCCCGGTTGGTCCTGCGGGGAGCAGTAAGCCGGCCCGATCAGAACCAAGAGCCAAGACCAGATGCGGTGGAGCCGACCCTTCATCGACAACCAGGATTCGGAGTGATCATCATGAACTACATCAAGCGATTTCGCGTCGAGCCAGGTAGCAAGGTCAATCTCGGCAAGGTGGACGCCGGGTTTCACGACCAGCACGAGTCCCACGAGCACGCCCTGCCGGAGACCGAGACCTACGCCCAGAAGCTGCATGACCTGCAGTACCTGATGTACGCCGAGGGAAAGCGGTCGCTGCTCATCTGCCTGCAGGGGCGTGACGCCGCGGGCAAGGACGGAACCATCAACCACGTGCTCGGCGCCATGAATCCGCAAGGCTGCACGGTCACCGGCTTCAAGGTGCCGTCGAAGGAAGAGGCGGCCCACGACTTCCTGTGGCGCTATCACCGGCACACGCCCGACAAGGGCCAGGTGGCCATCTTCAACCGGTCGCACTATGAGGACGTGCTGGTGGTTCGCGTGCACGACATGGTGCCGAAGCAGGTGTGGTCCGCGCGTTACGCGCAGATCAACGACTTCGAAAAGATCCTCGCGGACAATGGGACCCACATCCTGAAGTTCTATCTGCATATCGACCCCGAAGAGCAGCTCGCGCGCTTCAAGCAGCGCATCGACGACCCGGCCCGGCATTGGAAGATCAGCGATGGCGACTATGCGGAGCGGCCGTTCTGGGACGCCTATACGGAGGCGTTCGAGGACGCCTTGGGCAAGACCAGTACCGAGTATGCCCCTTGGTTCATCATTCCCTCCAACCACAAGTGGTTCCGCAATCTCGCCATCTCCCGCATCGTCGCCGAGACCCTGGAGTCGCTGAACATGAAGTTCCCAGAACCGACGGTCGACATCGACGAGATCAAGCAGAAGTACCACGCGATCGAGCAGGAGGAGAGAATCGGCCAAGAGAGCACAGAGCGCGCCGGCCCGGAAGCTAACCCATCTTTGACATTTTGGCCCCCAGATTCGGCCGAAAATCCTTATATTCCCGCCCTGAGTGAGGATCGGCCCAAGCCGGATCAGTCCCTTAGCGGACGTCGCCTCCGTGTAGTGCCATAA
>WBZT01001600.1_pt1 | contig 16412 bp, 11 predicted proteins | sample 5204241 | NCBI WGS metagenome assembly WBZT01 (sample SAMN12344358, study PRJNA552823) | activated sludge metagenome | biome: Activated sludge suspended growth; feature: Nitrification reactor; material: Wastewater; isolation source: activated sludge from nitrification reactor of wastewater...
CGCGCCGCCCGCGCCGCAGATCAGCACGCGCAAGCCGCGGTCGCGCGCGCTGGTGGCGTACTTTTCCAGTCCGTGTGGGTCGCGATGGGCGGAGATGACGTTGGCTTCGGAAGCAATGCCGAAATCCTTGAGCGCATCGGCGGCGGCTTTCATTACGGGCCAGTCGGAATCGCTGCCCATCAAAATTCCGACCAGAGTTTGGTTCGATTGGTTTGCCATGTGTTGGACCTCAGTTTGTCAGGTGGGGCGGCGCGTGGCGAACATTTCCTGCTCCCTATACCACGATTTGCCGCCGTCCTTGGAAATCAACCCGCGCCACCGGAACGTGGCTGGCGTGATGTCCGAGAAAATCCACTGCATCGGGCTGCCGTCCACGTCCGGGCCTTCGAGCACGATTTCGTCGCCGCATTTGCGGCCGATGAGCGCAACGTGGACGTTGCTGGCCGCGCCCACCCAGACCACGCGCCAGAGATCGGCGACATAATCGTAATACCGCAGGGTGCTGCCCGATCTGAATGGCGCGCTCGGATTGGCCGCGCGTTCTTCGCGGCTGGGGCTCATCAATACATCCTGAATTGCGCGTCCCTGCAGAATCCAGGAGAAGACCCAATCGGCCTTGAAGCTGTTGATCAACCTGCCATCCGGGTGAAAGAAGGAAACCTCCATCAACCATTCGCCGACGAACTGGCCGAATAGCATCAGCCCTGGCAGCCGCTCGGGGTCGGGGCCGTCCGCGCGCAGGGCCTCGATGGCCGCAAAGCGCGGGTCGGCTTTGGCCGGCGGGTTTGGTTGATCCAGGTTCGCTTTCATCGCCACCTCATTTTGCGCCGTACTTGAAATCGTCGAAACACGTCACGCTGTCGGCCTTGGTCCACAGCCCGACTTCGCCGGCGTCGCAAAAGGTGCGGTCTTCGACCTCGAAGAGGAGCTTGCCGTTGAAGAAAACCTTGCACCGGGTGCCGGTGAACTCGACGCGCAACGTATGCCAGCGCGCCGGGGCCACCTTTTCCCCCACGCCATAGCCGCCCTGGCGGCCCAAGATGTCGAGCACGGTGCGCCGGCCGGCGACGGTTTTGTAAACGGTGACGTTGTCTTCCCGCGCGTTTGCGCGGCAGATGTAGTAATTGTCCGCGTCCTGTGCGCGCCAGATGACGCCGCCCGCCTGGTCTTCCTTTCCGGAGACGGGTTTTAATTTCACCTCCACGAATCCGTCCTTGAGCCGCGCTTGCTCCCGGAGGCAGACCGGATAAGTCGCGGTACCCGATTGTTGCAGGACGTTCGGCTTGCTCGGCGCGGAATCGTCCGCCACGACCACCCACTTGGGTTCCCCCGTGCCGGTCCTGGTCGCGATCCAGCCGGCGGGCAATTCCCCGGGCTTGGCGTCGTCGAAATGAAGGGTTTCCGCGCCGTTAGCGGCGGGCAATAATCCCGCGGCCAACAGCCAGGCGAAGCGAAACTTCATGCCGGCAGTCTGCGCCGTGAAGAAATGCGCTGTCAAGGTGTGGCCTGAAGCTCTGAAGACTGGGCGTGACTTCGCTGATTTCCTTGCCCTGCGGCGCAACCCGGCGCTGCTGCTGTTCACTCTTCTACTTTCGTTCCGAGGCGGGGGCTGCGGCCTGGTGCCTGTTTGGCAACATCTGGCGGCGTTGCTGCTGGGGCGCACTCTCGTTGCTCGCGACGTTCAGCGTCTTGGCGGTCTCGTTCCCGCGGCATCAGCATGCCCTGGGCCTTGTCGTGCAATCGCTGGTGCGCTGCGTGACGGAATCGCTTTTGCCGCTGTTGTGCGCACGTTCACACCCGCGCATCAGCGCTCGCATTGCCGTCGGACGAGTTCCACAAGCTCGGTCGGCGCGACCGGCTTTTGCAGAAAATTCTCGCCGGATCGCAGTTCCACCCCAATGCCCATCAAATCCGCGGTATAGCCGCTGAAATAAATCACCTTCAGTTCCGGCTTGTCCGCCACCAGCTTGCGTGCAAGGTCGCGGCCGTTGAGCCCACCTGGCATCAGCAAGTCCGTAATCAACAAGTCAATTCTGTCCGCGTTTTCCGTCCACATCGCGATCGCCTCGGCGCCGGAGGCGGCTTCCAACACCGTATAACCGTGGCGCTCAAGCAGTTTGGCCGTCGTGATGCGCAGACTGAAGTCGTCTTCGGCCAGGAGAATGGTCTCACTCCCCTGCAAGCGGCTTGGCCTTGGCACAAGGTTGTCGGTGGCCGGTGCGGGCGCGATACCGGCCGGGAGGAAAACCTCGAAACAGGTGCCGTTCCCGGGTTCCGAGTTCACTTCAATCCAGCCCCGGTGCTGCTTAACAATTCCAAAGACCGTGGCCAAGCCGAGGCCGGTGCCCTTGCCCGGCTCCTTGGTGGTGAAGAACGGGTCAAAGATCCGGGGCAGTATCTCTGGCGCAATGCCGCAACCAGTATCAGTAACCCGCAGCCGGACATGGCGACCCGGGATTAATTCGAGTTGCGGGCGGGTGTGCATTTTGTCCACAACGACCTCGGAGGTCTGAATGGTCAGCACCCCGCTGCCGCGGATGGCGTCGCGCGCGTTGACTGCCAGGTTCATGATCACCTGGTCGAGCATGCCGGCGTCCGCTCGAATCCATAAAGGGGTCGGATGAAGCCAGCGCTTTATCACAATATGCTCGCCGATGATGCGCTGGAGCATTTTGGCGATGTTGCTCACGACCTCGTTCAGGTCCAGATCCCGCGCCTGTAGCACCTGCTTGCGGCTGAAGAGCAGCAGCTGCCGGGTGAGATTGGCGGCACGTTCACACAAATGCCGGATCTCCTGCAAATCCTCCACGGCGCTCTGGGGAATGTCTGCCGTGCCCCCAGTGAGTTGCGCCTGCATCATGATCGCCGCCAGAATGTTGTTGAAGTCATGGGCAACGCCGCCCGCCAGCTGGCCGATGGCTTCGAGCTTTTGTGATTGGCGGAATTGGTTTTCCAGCGCGACCTCGCGGGTGACGTCCAACTTCACCGCCATGTAGTTAACCACCCGCCCGCTGGCATCGCGAACCGGCGTAATGGTGGCCTCTTCTTCGAAGCTTTGACCGTCTTTCCGCCGGTTGTAAAAGTGCCCGCGCCAGACCTCGCCACGGGTAAGCGTGCTCCATAGTTCCCGGTAAAATTCAGCATCATGTTTGCCGCTTTGCAGAATGCGTGGATTCTGGCCGATCACCTCCGCGCGGGCATAGCCGGTGATCCGCTCGAAGGCGGGATTGACATACTGAATCTTCGCAGTCAGGTCCGTGATGACGATTGCTTCCGAGGCTTGCTCCACCGCCGTAGTCAATCGGTCGCGCTCCTCTTCGGCGACTCGCCGGGCGGTTATGTCCTCGATCGCGGCCACCGTGCGGAACGGCTGGCCGGCAGCGTCCCGCAGGACCGACACATTAACGTTCGCCCAAACGAGCCGCCCACTCTTGTGAACGTAGCGCTTCTCGACGTGGTAGCTGAGACCTTTCCCGTCCAGCACTTCTTGAAAATGCCGGCGGCCCGCGGCGCGGTCGGGTTCGTAAGTGATGTCCCACACGGTTCGCGCCAGCAGTTCGGCCTCGGAATATCCGGTGATCTCGCACAGCTTGCGGTTCACCCGCAGCCACCGGCACGCCGCAATGTCCGTCTGCGCCATCCCGATCGAAGCCGTTTCAAACATGGCGCGAAACTGCTCCTCGCTCTCGCGGAGCGCCGTCTCGGCATGTCGCCGCGCCCGGCGCTCGGCGACGGCGCGCAGGCCATGCTCGATCGCCGGCACCAGCCGGGTCAGATTGTCTTTCACCACGAAGTCCCATACGCCCAGCTTGAGCATTTCCACCGCGCGCTCTTCGCCCACGCTGCCGGAAACGAGGATCAAGGGGAGTTCTTCCAGGCGCGGCCGCAACAGGTCCAACGTTTCCTGAAAATCCACCGTGGGCACGTTGAAATCGGCGAGCACGAGATCCCACCGCGATTGCTCCAGCTCTGTCCGCAGTTCGTCCAGCTGGTCCACGCGCCGGCATTCGGCCGGCAGACCGTTGTTTTGCAGGTGCCTTTCCAGCAGACGGAAATCCGCCTGCTTGTCCTCAATGCACAAAATTCGCAGCGGGTTGACCATGTGCTCAGCGATAAGGAGGTTCGTTGGTCGCCAGCCAATAGATCCCCAGGCGGGCAACGGTCTGGGCAAATTCGGCGAAGTCGAGCGGCTTGCGGATGAAGCTGTTGACTCCACTCTCGTAACTGCGCAGGCGATCCCGTTCGACATCCGATGACGTCAGCATCACAACCGGCAACAGCCGTGTCACTGGATTGGCGCGAACGCGCTCCAGCACCTCCAATCCGCTGAGGCGCGGCAAATGGATGTCCAGCAGCATCACCGTGGGCAAGTCGGGCCCGGTGCGTTGCGCGAATTCGCCCTCCCGAAAGAGATAATCCAGTGCCTGCTGGCCATCGCGTACCACCTCCATCTGGTTGGCCAGATTGATCTTGTTGAGGGTGCGCAACACCAGCAGTTCATCCTGGCGTTTGTCTTCGACGAGCAAAATCGATTTGGGCTGGTAGTTTTGTGTAATCATTTTGGTTTAGCGTGGAAGCGTGATGGTGAAGGTGGCCCCTTGATTGGGCGCGGCGGTGGCCTGGATCTGGCCGCCGTGCCGGTGCACAATGCGTTGCACCGTCGCCAGCCCGATTCCCAGGCCGGGAAATTCGTCCTCGCGATGGAGCCGTTGGAAGGGCTGGAACAACCGCGTCGCGTGATTCATGTCAAAGCCGGCGCCATTGTCGGACACGGAAATGGTAACGTGATCCTCGGCCACTTCGCCCCCGACCCGGATCGCGGCCTGCGGATTGCCACTGGAGTATTTCCAGGCGTTGCTGAGCAGGTTGGTCAGCGCGATTTCCAAAAGTCCCGCATCCCCATTGACCTTCAATCTGGGCACGATGGTGCAGGCCACCTGCCGCCCTGGCTCTGAATTCCGCAGTTGCGCCAGCAAGCGTGCGGCCAAGGCCGAAATATCGACGGGATGCACTTCCAGTTCCGCGCGCGTGATGCGGGAAAGTCGCAGCAAGCCGTCAATCAAGTGTCCCATCTCCCGGCTGCCCTGCTGAATTAGATCAAGGTATTCGCCAGCGGTTGGCGGGAGTTGCGGTGCAAAATCCTCGCGCAAGACCTGACTGAACCCATTCATGGCCCGCAGAGGTGCGCGGAGATCGTGGGAGACCGCGTAAACAAAGGCATCCAATTCCTCATTGGAGGCGCGCAACTCGGCGGTCCGCTCCTGGACCCGTTGTTCGAGGGTGCGGTTAAGTTCGTGAACTCTCTCCTCGGCCTTTTTGCGCTCGGTGATGTCAGTGACCGAGGCGACCCAGCCCGTGACCCTGCCTTCCGTATCGTAATCCGGGGAATAGATGGAGTGTACCCAATGCGGACCCGTACCGGCGTAGTTCAGCTCCAGCTCGAATTCCACGACGTGGCCGTCGAGCACCTGATTGATCGACGGGCGCACACTGGCCAGCACCGACTCACCCGCAATCTCCGGGATTGTGCGGCCGACGATTTCATCCACCGGCCGCCCCAGCAATCGGGCTTGGGCGGAGTTGACGAGCGTGTAGCGCAGATCACGGGAACAGCGGAGCAAGCCGACCTCGGCCGTATTCAGAAACTGCCGGAGGTTGGTTTCGCTTTCCCGCAGCGCGGCCTCGGCTTGTTTTAAATCCTCAATGTCAGTGTTACTGCCGAACCATTTGACCACCGCCCCAGACTCGTCGTGCAGGGGCACGGCCAAGGCGCGAAACCACCGATAATTCCCATCGTATCGGCGAATCCGATACTCCATTTCAAAGTTCTTGCCGTGGGCTGCTGTCGCCTGCCAGGTAGCCAGGGTACGGTTACGATCCTCCGGATCAATTTGCTCCAGCCAGCCATAGCCCAGCTGCTCCGCTTCGCTCTTTCCCGTGTAGTGCACCCACTGCGGGCTGAGGTAATCGCACGGGCCATCGGCGGCACAGGTCCAAACCAGTTGCGGCAAAGACTCGGTGACCTGACGAAAACGGCGTTCGCTCTTCTGGAGCGCCTCTTCCGCCACCTTGCGTGCGGTAATGTCCTGCAGCGTGGTGATGGCGTAGCTCTTGCCGTCAATCAGCAATGGGTTGGTCTTGGAAACCACGATGCGTTCGGCACCGCTCTTGGTGAGCAAGCGCGATTCAATCCCGGCCAGGACGCCATCGCGGTTGAAACGGGAAATGGTTTCCTCTCGCGCGCGGGTACTCGTCAGCCCCAATTCCGCCGCGGTCTTCCCGCACATTTCCTCGCGGGTGAAGCCGGTCAATTCCGCGCAGGCCTCATTGCTGTCCGCAATCACCACTTCCGGCAGCTTCACCAGCACGGTCGGAGTGGTGGATTTCTCGAACAGGAGAGTGTGGCGGCGCTCGCTCACGCGCAGGCGTTCTTCCAACTCCTTCAGTTCGGTGATGTCGATGGCAAAAAGCACTCCTTGGTCCCGCAATCCGCCGAGCATGGCTCCGCCAATGAGCACCGGCACGCGGTGGCCATCCGGGCGAAGAAACGCTTTTTCATAGGGCCGGCAAACGCCCGTCGCGTTGGTTTCCTCAATCGCCTGCCGATCGCGCTCGAGTAATTCGGGTGGCGTTACCGCGGTCCACTGAACTCGCCCCGCCGAAATGTCTGCCGGGGCGCGACCAATCAAATCGCAGAACGCCTGGTTAGCCTCGGTGATTTGTCCATCCGCCCGCCAGAACGCAACTGCGAGTATATTGGACTGGACCACCCGGCGGAATTTTTCCTCGCTTTGCCGCAGCGCCAGTTCCGCTTGCTTGCGCTCCGTGATTTCCATCACGACCCCGAGGTAGCGCACCACCTGACCGGCTGCGTTACGCAGCGGGCGCCCGCGCGACATCAGCCACCGGTCGTTACCGTCGGAGTTATTGACGCGCCATTCCAAGCTAACCTCTCTTCCGCGCTGCACGAGTTCGCCCAACTGACGTTCCACCTGTTCTCGTGATTCCGGATGCACGGTTTCCCGCCACGCCGCGTAGGAGGGTTCGCGGCTATTTGGTGGCAATCCGTAAAGTTTCCACAACTCGTCGGACCAGAAGTTCCGGCCCGTGGCCGGCTCCCATTCCCAAGTGCCGGCTTGTGCGGCGTCGAGCGCCAGCCGGCGACGCGTTTCACTCTCGTGCAAGGACTGCTCCGTCTGCTTTCGCTCGGTGATGTCCTGCACAATCCCGAACATGCGCGCCGGCGGATCCGCCACCCCGCGCTCAACCCCTCCCGCGATGTGAATCCAGCGCACCTCGCCATCCGTCCGGCGGATGCGGCATTCGATCTCCCAATCCTCCTTTTGCGCGATGCCTTCCTGAATCCGGCCGAGAACGCGATCAAGATCTTCGGGCAACACATGTCCCAAAAACTTGTCTAAGCTCCAGTCACTCGCCGTGCTCGCATAGCCGAAGATCCGGGCCTGAATCAAGGTGCGGGTGGCCGTGCGATCGCGAAGGTTGACCGACCACGCGCCGGTGTGACTGGCTTGCAGCGCGAAGTTCAGCTGCTCTTCGCTTAGCCGCAAAGCCTTCTCCACCCGTTTGCGCTCGGTGATGTCGCGGGCAATTTTGGACGCGCCCACAATCCTCCCGTCCATATCGCAGATGGGCGATATGGTCACTGACACTTCCTTGCGCCGCCCATCCTTGGTGACCCGCTCCGTTTCCCAGTGTTCCACTACCTCACCGCGGGTGATGCGGGCGAGCAATTGCAACTCTTCCGCCGCACGGTCCGGCGGAAAGATTCGGCGTAGTGGCTGTCCGATCATTTCCGTCGCACGGTAGCCAAACAATTTTTCTGCCCCGCGATTCCAACTAGTGACGATCCCGTTGAGATCTTTGCCCACGATGGCGTCCTCCGAGGATTCGACGATGGCCGCCAGTTGCGCCCGGCCCTGTTCCGCCTGCCTGCGGGTGGTGATGTCGGTGATGGACGCGACCCAGCCAACGATCTCGCCACTGGGAGCACGATCTGGCGCATAGACTGCGTGAATCCAGCATTGGGAATTGTCCGGCAGGGGCAACACGGATTCGTATTCCACCCGTTCACCGGCGAGCACCCGATCAATATGCGGCTTGATGTTTGCAAACGCCCGCTCACCCAACACCTCCGCCAGCGAGTGCCCGATGATCTGGTCCAGCCGGCGGTTTACGAGCCGTGCGTAGGCGGTATTGGCCGATTGATAGCGCAGGTCGCGGCTGTTGCGGACCAGACCCGTTGCGGCCGTGTTAAGAAAGCTCTCCAATTGAGCCTCCCGCTCGCGCAAAGTCGCTTCGGCTCGCTCACGATCCAATGCTTCCAGAATGACAGTCGCCAGCGATTCCAAATCCTCTTGCTCGGCACGGGTGTAGCCGCCGGGCCGGTTGCCCACGCCAACCATGCCAATCGTCTTGCCATCCCGCTTCAACGGCACGCCCAGGAAGGAGAAGAGCGGCGGGTGCCCTTCCGGAAAACCAACCCGGTCGGGGTGATTGGCCGGATCGTTCACGATCAAGCTGCGACCCTCGTTCAATACCCGACCCAGAATGCCGTGGAGTCGAAAAAAACCTGGTGGCTTCCGATGACCGGCCTGGTCCTGCATGTGGCAGACATCCCAGGTGGGATTGCTGACGGCCAAATCATGCAGGAGACCATCCGTGCCAATCTCGCCGATGAAACTGATCTGGCTCTTGGTCGTTTGCTCGACCACCTGTAGGCAGGCGCGACACATCGCCTCCTCGCTGTCGCGGCCCAAACCCATGCTCAGAATCACGTTGATGCTCGCCAGAAGTTCGCTTTGGCGTTTCAAAGCGACTTCCCCCTGTTTGCGCGCCGTCACGTCATGGGCCATGCCGCAGATTCCGCGAATGTCGCCCTCGGTTGTGCGAACCGGGAACTTGGTGGAGAGGAAAATTCGTTCCCCGGTTGCGTCCACCACCGATTCCTCAACCAATAGTGGCTGGCCGGTCTGCAGCACTTTGCGATCGTTCTCCGAGAAGCGATCGCCCATCTCGCCGGGAAACAGTTCCCGATCGGTTTTGGCAAGGACGCGTTCCCGGGTGACACCGGTAACTTCCTCCCAGCGGCGATTCACCAGTTCATAGCGCCCTTCACTGTCTTTCACGAAAATGAGGGCTGCGCTGTGCTCGATCAAATCCGTCAGAAACCGGTTCGTCTCGGACAGTTTTCCCTCGCTGGTGCGCAAGGCGCGCACCGCTACGGATTGCCGCCGCCCCGCTTCGTAAACCCCCACGCAGGTCAGCCCCATCAAGAGGATCGCCACGGCCAGGCAAACCGCGAAGCGTTGGTTCTGACTATCGGTGAGCGCTTCCATGTTGCTGCGGCAGGCATCGTCCATGCGCTGCGTCAGTTCCTCCAAGCTGTGGAAGGAAAGATATAAAGGCAGTTCCAGACTCTCCCGGGCTGCGAGTTCACTGCCCCGGTAGGCGCTCAACTGTTCGCGAAAGCGATTCAGCCCGGTCTTGAAAGTCGCCAGCAATTCCGGATTCGTCACCTTCGCTCCGGATCCGGCAAACAATGCCCCATCCCGCTCCAAGCCAATACTGGCTTGATCCAGCAAGGCCAGCCCCACTTCCTCGCGCAACGGCGACTGCGGGTTGCCCGACACCATCAGATGCAGAAAGCCTTTGGACAGATCGATGCGCGCGTCCCGAAAACTCGTGAGTAGTTGCCGGGACTGGCTGAGGGTCCGTGCCTGGCTGAAGTGCAGTCCGGTCAGCACCAGCACCAGCGCAATGAACATGGCAATCGTGGCCCCGGTCCAGAAGCGAACTGAAACGGTCCAGCGCTGCCAGCGGTTGGGCGGAGATGCAGTCGGCATATTAACTCAAAATTTGGGCATCGGGTCGGGAGCGGCAACGCGGCCCGGCAATTCTTCAGCGGTGAATCCGAATCGGCTTACCAGGCGCTGATGCTCGGCGCTCCCGATGAACCGGGATAACTCGGCATCCCAGGCGGCCCGCAATTCCCGGTCGCTTAATCGAAATGCGTAACCGCCGAGCGCGTATTGTGTCACCATCGTTCCGGTGGCTTCCTCGAAGGGCTCGGCCATTTCCGTACGCCCTGCAATCGGATGCGCCACCATCCAACGGATGGTCGGTGCTGAAAGCGCCAAGGCATCGGTGTCCCCGGATCGCACCGCCGCCCGTGCCGAGGCCGCATCCGGCGAACGGAGCAACCGCTGAAGCGGAACGCCCAGCTCCAGCAGATGTTTTTCCTCCGTCGAGCCCGTGAGGACCGCGATGCGAACATTGGTCCGTTGTTGCAGGTCGGAATACGAATGCAGCGCCAGCGGGTTGCCCTTGCGAACCAACAGGCCGGGGCGGACTTGAAAGGTGGGGGCCGAGAACGCCACCCGTTGCTGGCGTTCCGGTGTGATGAACATTCCGGCGGCGATCACATCGAATTGGTTGGCCTCCAGGCCCTCGATCAAATCGCCAAACTCCGCCAGCCGCCATTCAATCCGCGCGATGCCCAAGCGGGTCGCGATCACGCTGGCCGTTTCGGGTGACTCACCGGTGACTTTGCCATCCAACGCCAGAAAAGCGTACGGCGCTTCCACCGCGTAACCGATCCGGATCACACCCGCATGGCGCGCTTGCGCCAGTGTGTCGTTGCTGTTGCGATTCCAAATGTCTTCGCCGAACACGACCAAAAGCAAAACCACCAGCGCCACCAGCCCAAGCCCAAGTCCAATGCCCAGGAATGACCGTCGCGAAAACGGCGCGTTCGGCGACAACTCGGGCGCGGGCCCGGGCGAATTATCCGGATTTGGCGTCATGCATTGCTGCCCCGGCGTCCAACTGCAAAGTGGCTTCAGCCAGCAAACGGAATCTACGGTTCGGTCCGGCGGGACGACCTGCCTTTTCCCAAAGAAGCTCAGCAAGTCTGGCCACGACTTCTTGCCTTGGCCCTGGTTCGCTGAAAGTCGGCGTGACGGTGGCTGGAGCTTTAACCCGGTCGTTCATGTCCCTTCGCTGTTCCCATCCTAATTCCCTGACTAACCGATCGGCAGCGTGCCAAAGACTTGGCAACTCCGCTGTCGGGAGAATGGGTTTGTCAGGAAAGTCCCTGAGAGGCTTTATCAAAATGAACGTTTGGTCTGCCTCGTTTCCACCAAGTGGAGGAGAGGGCTGCGGAGGGCACGGTATCAGGACACGAAAAGTTCGAAGTGATTTGGAAACCTCCGCGCTGCGGATGAATCGCACCTCCGGACCGGAAACGCATCGCCCCAGCGACCGTCAGGCCGTGGGCCTCAGCCAGCCGCGGTTCAGCGCATGGCGCACAATATCCACCCGGCTGCGCAAGCCGAGTTTTTCCATCGAGCGCGTCTTGAAGGTCTCCACGGTCTTCACGCTGAGTTCCAGTTGCGTGGCGATTTCCTTGTTGGCGTAACCGAGCGCGATCAGTCGCAGCACTTTCGCTTCGCGGTCGCTCAACGTTCCGCCGTCTGCCCTGGCTTCAGGCGAGGCTTTCGGCGCGCCCACCAGCTTCGCGGTCACGATGGGGTCGAGATAAACCCCCTCCGCCGCCACGGCGTGCAAGGCTTGGATGAGTTCCTCGGCGGCGGAACGTTTGACGATGTAGCCGGACGCGCCCGCTTGCAGGAGCTGACGCATGTAACTTTTGGTTTCGTGGACGGTCAGGGCCAGCACCTTCACCTGCGGACACGTCCGCCGGATGAGCGCCGTGGCTTGCACACCATCCAGCTTCGGCATGGAGACATCCATCACCACGAGGTCGGGCCGCAGGGACTTGACGAGCCGCACCGCTTCCTCACCGTCGCCGGCCTCACCCACCACTTCCAAATCGGGTTCCTGGTTGATGAGCGCCTTCAAGCTCTGCCGGAGGATGGTCTGGTCTTCGGCCAACATTACCCGCAGCTTCTTCATGATGGTTTGCCTTCGTTTGGAATGGGGATGCGCACCAGGATCGTCGTGCCCGATGCTGGCGAAGATTCAATGAGAAAAGTCCCGTGGGCAAGCGCGACACGTTCCTGCATGCCCAGCAAGCCCAGCCGTTGCGCCGCCTCCGGCGCTTTCTGCACGGCGTCCACATCGAGGCCACACCCGTCATCTTCCACGATCAGCCGCACCAATGACACCTCGCGCTCCAGCAATACGCTGACATGCCGGGCTTGCGCATGGCGTTGCACATTGGCCAGCGCCTCTTGGGCGACACGATAGAGCGTGCCTTCAACAGTCGGCGGCAAACGCATGCCACCCAAGTTGCGGCACTCGCAATCCACCGGCACCCGGGCGCGCTCGGACCATTCCTCGGCATATTCACGCAGCGCGTGCTCCAAGCCGCCCGTCACCAATTCTCCCGCGCGCAAGTCCCAGGCGAGGTGGCGAACTTGCTGTTGCAGCTCGTCCACCGCCTGCCGCAACGATTTCACCCGCCCGGCCTGTGACCGGCCGGCGGCCAGGTTCGTCTCCAGGCTCTTGAGTTCGACCGACAGCGCCACGAGTCGTTGCGCGGTTTGATCGTGCAGCTCGCGCGAAAAGCGATGGCGTTCCTGCTCTTCGACCACCGCCAGGCGGGCCAGCGCGGCGGTTCGTTCCGTCTCCAGCCGTTTGCGCTCAGTGATGTCGCGGCCCACGGCCTGGATCGCGATCAAAGCGCCGGAGGCATTGAAGAAGCCACGGTTCACGAACTGCATCCAGCGGACTTCGCCACTGCCGGCATGGACGCGGTTCTCGATGACAACGACAGAATTCGCCGGCGCGAGCGTGCTCAGTGTGGCTTCGATTGTCGGCGTGTCCGCCTCCACGGCACGGGGCTGCCATTTATGTCCGACCAATTCCTCGATGCTTTTCCCGAAGAACCGGCAATACACTTCGTTGACAAAAAAAATCGTTCCATCCATGCGAAACCGGCAGATGACCTCGGTCTGATCCTCGACCACCGCTCGAAAACGTGCCTCACTCTCTCGCAACGTTTCTTCCATGAGTTTGCGCTCAGTGATGTCGCGCGCAATGCCGATCGTTGCAAACACCCGCCCTGCGTCATCGGACAGCGGCGCTTTGAAGGTTTCGAATTGGTGCAGCCGCCCCTCGGCATCCGGATACCCTTCCTCGATGTGGACGGGGTGACCACCAGCAGCCACACTCACGTCCTGCTCTTGAAACCGCCGGGCGATCTCGAGCGGAAATAGCTCGGAGTTGCTGCGCCCGATGGCCTGATCCGCGCTGACGCCAGCCCAGAGGCTCCAGGCCTGGTTCACGGCCAGGAATCGTCCCTCCAAATCTTTCAGCCACGCCGGATCGGGAATGTTATTGAGGATGAGCCGTTGCAACCGCTCGCTGGCCAGCAACGCTTCCTCCGCCCGCTTGCTTTCGGTGATGTCACGGTTGATTTCCAGGATTCCCGCCAGAGGTTCAGTTCTATCTGACGACATGGCCCAACGGCTCGCCACCACGATTTCATGTCCGTCCTTTCGCAGGTGAACGAGTTCCCCCTCCCACTGCCCCATTTCCGCCACCTCGGCCAGCAAGGTGGCCAGCGGTTTGGGGAACCGGGTCCGCAGCAACTCGTGTGTCACGCGGCCCAACGCCTCCGCCCGAGTCCACCCATAAGTTGCCTCCGCCCCACGGTTCCAAAACGTGATCTTGTCCTCAGGACCTCGTACGATGATCGCGTCGTGCGCCAGGTCCAGCAGTGCCGCCTGGCTCCGCAGGGCTTCCTCCGCCCGCTTGCGCTCGGTGATGTCGCGGCCCACCGCCTGCGTCTCGATCAACTGGCCGGACGAATCAAAAAAACCCCGGTTTACGAACTGCATCCAGCGCACTTTACCACTGCCCGCATAAACACGATTCTCCACAATCACCACCGGGTTCGTCGGGGTGATTTGCCGCAGTTTTTCGAAGATTAACGGAAGGTCCTCCTGAACCGCCTGGGGCAGCCACTTGGATTCGACCAGGTCATGGGCCGTCTTCCCAAAAAAGCGGCAGAAAACTTCATTCACAAAAGTGTAGGTGCCGTCCGGCTTGTACCGGCTGATCAATTCCGTTTGGTCCTCCACGACCGCACGATAACGGGCCTCGCTCTCCCGCAACGTTCCTTCCATGAGTTTGCGTTCGGTGATGTCGGTCAAAAAGCCCACCATGCACATCTCCTTGCCCAGTTCGATGCGGTCAATGGAGGCCAGCAAGTCGCGCAACTGGCCGTCTTTCCGTCGCGCACGCATTTCCACGATCTGCCGGCCTTTCTGTTCCAGCTTTCGGAGGATGGCATCGCGATTGTCTGAATGCCACAGGCCCAGTTCTACGGAAGTGCGGCCGACGATCTCGTCGCGCGAGTAGCCATAGAGTTGCACGAAGGCTTCGTTGACGTCTAGGAACACTCCATCCGAAAGGCGGCTGATGCCCGTGGCAACCGGGCTATTGTGGAACAGTGAAACAAACCGGTGCTCGCCCTCGCGCAGCGCCGCCTCGGCCTGTTTGCGCTGGGTGACGTCGTGAAAGGTAACCACCACGGCGACATCGGGTGCGGCAACCGGTGCGGCATTCAAAGTCAACCACCGCCGGCCCCGGGATGGGCTGACCAAGATGAATTCGAAATCCTCAACCACGTGTTGGTGCTTCCAGGCCCGCACGGCCGCAAATTCCTCGACCGGGATCGGTGAACCATCGGCCCGCATGACGGGCCAGGCCGGGTCATCGATCCGCCGTCCGCACAACGCTCCCGTTGGAATTCCCGTGATCAGTTCCGCTGCGCGGTTCGCTTCCGCGATTTGACCAGCCGAATCCACCACCAGAATACCCGTCGTCACTGTGTTAAACAGAACCTGGAATTTGGCCAACCGGGAGGCATCTCCTATGGCGTCCGCCGTCTTCAGCTGACTCGGGCCCGATTGAGGCATTGCGCCGGCGCCGGCGGTGATCGGTGGATCACGAGTTTCAGTCTTCATTTGCGATAGTTGCGTCAGCATCCTGCCGGGGTTCAAATTCTGGAGGCTCAAAGCCATCCGGCGGAAACCTCAGAGTCAATTCTTGGCCGTCTTTGCTGAAGTTCTTCTCCTTTGCAAATCCAGCAATCATCTCTTTGCTTACAACGTCCGCTTGCTCGATTCGTTTTAAGAGAAGTGCCATATTTCCCGTTTCTGCTGCGGTTTGGAACTCGGGGTGAACGTCATCAATCTCGAAAACATTCGAAGTCGCGCCTGATAATAGCGCCCGCAATTTGGGGATGTCGATTGAATCCCACTTATCTCCGTTCTCGCCAACATGCGTCAAAAAATGGGTCGCAGAATTTCCGCTCACCAACCCGTGCGCCACGGCCGGGCGCTTGAAGACCGCATCGTGGAGTTTGTATCCAATCTTCGGTTTGGGGTTCACGCGTGTGCTCCTCGCTCACCCATTTACACGCTCCCTGTCCACCAAACCGAGGCAAGGCCAGTTCGTCTGCCGCCGGCGGTCCGGGGATTGATCATTTCTTCCTGGGCTCGGGCGGCGGGCAGTTCCGCAGCGCGACATCCACCCGGCAGATGTGCGTGACCAGCCAGCGGGCCACCATGCTCTTGATCTCGGCTTCCATCTGGTCGGTATCGGGATCAATCGAATACAGCGAAGCCAGTTCCTGATACTCGCGCAGAAAGTGCGCGTGAGCGGACCGATTCTCGCCGCGCAAGGGGCAGCGGCGCTCATCCATCAAGGCTTCCTCGTGCTGGAAGTGCGACTCGGCGTACTCGCCCAGGAACTTGAGCATCTTTTTCACTTCGTCCGCTTCGCTGCCGAGCACATGGGCGCGGTGAAAATCATTGAGTCGCCGGATCAACTCCTGATGCTGGAGATCGATGGACTCGATGCCGGTGGCCATGGTCTCCGGATCCCAGCGCACAAAGTCCTCAACGTCGCGGGGAGGCCCGGCGGCAGCGTCGTTCGGTTCCGAATCGGACGTCATGGACGGTGGTGGTGTTTCGGATTGTCGGCCACGGGCTCCGGCTTGGCAATCGGGAATTCGCAAATTGCGGTTGGAATTGCGGGGGCGGCTTTGCCATTGTCAGCGCCACGGGAAATGACCACCGCGAACAAAGTCACCATTCTGCGCATCCTGCTGATCCCGTTTTTTGTCATCGAAGTGCTGTATTACGTCCGCACCAGCAACGAAACGCATCGCGTGGCAGCCTTGTTGTGCTTCGCCGTGGCGGCGATTTGCGACGGGGTGGACGGTTACATTGCGCGCCATTACCACCAGTGGAGCGAACTCGGCACGATCCTCGATCCGCTGGCGGACAAGCTCCTGCTCGTTTCGGGCGTGGTGGTGTTGAGCTTCGACCACGGACCGCAACTCGGGCAGATTCCGCTCTGGCTCACCGGCACGATCATTGGCCGTGACCTGCTCCTCGCCATCGGCTTGGGGGTCATTC
>WBZT01001601.1_pt1 | contig 16397 bp, 8 predicted proteins | sample 5204241 | NCBI WGS metagenome assembly WBZT01 (sample SAMN12344358, study PRJNA552823) | activated sludge metagenome | biome: Activated sludge suspended growth; feature: Nitrification reactor; material: Wastewater; isolation source: activated sludge from nitrification reactor of wastewater treatment...
AATTGTTGTTGTGCCCGGCGCCGCAGTAGGTGCTGGGCGGTGCGCCGGGGAGTTTCCGTTTGCCATCCGGCTTGATCCCGTTCACCCACCAGTTGAAGCCATATTCACCGGGCCCGTTCTTCGCGCGTTCTTCAAATCCATGCGGCACCGTGGCTGCCACTTGAACGCGCGTCGCCTCGGCCACCCACTTCTCGCTGATGAGTTGCTGGCCATTCCACCTGCCATGATTCAGAAACAACAGCCCGAGCCGAGCCGCTTCGCGTGCGGAGATTTTCATCGGGCCGCTCTTGTTGCCCGAACCGCCGTTGACCACGATGCCGTCCATCTTGCCCCAGTCGCCCCAGTCCCACTTTTCGCGATTCATCCCGATGGGGTCGGCAATGCGGCGCTTGAACAACTCCTCCAGCGATTCCCCCGCGATGTGGGTGAGGGCGTTCGCGAGCTGGTTCATCGCCGAATCCCAATACGCGAAGTGCGAGCCGGGCGGCGTGAAGAGCGGTTTCGGATTTGGATCGAACGGCGTCAAGCTGGCCCCATGACTGTACGACCCGTGCTCATCGCCGACGGCGCGATAGCCCGAGGTCATCGTGGCGAAATGCCGCAGCGTAACTTCGGGATACGTCGCCGCCATCGCGGGGAGAATGTCCTTCGCCTTGGTGTCGAGCGTGCATTTGCCGGCGTCAATCAAGAGGCCCAGCGCCGTACTGGTAAACACCTTGGTGAACGACCAGATGCCGTGGACTTTATCAATGTCGTCGCCGTGCCAGATCATGCGGCCATTGCGGACGATGACCAGTTCGTGAACACCGTTGCTGCCGATGGTCCGGTCGAGCAGCGCAACCGCAGCGTCCAACTTCGCCGAGTCCAGTCCCTGCGATTCTGCGGTGGCAATCTCCCAATCTTTGCCCGGAAAGACGGACGCGGATGATTTTGGTGCTTCGTTGAAGAAGACAAATGCGCCGAGTTTGGAAACGGTAAGAATATCCCGCCGGCCATCGCCGTTCACATCGGCCGCAGTGACTTGGACGCCGACGCCAGACGCGCGATCAATCAGGTGCGGCTCGAACCGCGCCGTGCCCCCTTCGCGCACCAGGCGAAACCAATACAGCACCGGTTCAGCCATCGGCTCGATATCGCCTTTCGGTCCATGCGCCCACATTCGTTTGCCTACGATGAGATCCAGCAAACCGTCGCCATCAAGGTCCGCCATGTCCAGCGCATGCGGTTGGGAGAATGCGACGCCATACTTCGCCTCCTCCTCGCGCGTGCCCATGAACACGTGCTTCTTGAAGGCAATCGCGCCGTTCTCCTTCACCTGCTCGAACCACGCGAGCCCCCAGCCGTGCGCATCAATCGCGGTGACGACATCGGTGTCGCCGTCGCCATCCGCGTCCAGCGCGAAAATTTGCGCGCCGCCTTTCTCGCCGAATTTGAATTCGTGTCGAACCCACAGCGCAGCGCGGTCGGCCGGTTGTTCAAACCAGCCTTCATTCAAAATCAAATCCAGCCGGCCATCGCCGTTGATGTCGCCGATGCCTGTGCCGTGGTAAAACTGCTCGAACTTGCCCTCCGCCGTGATGGGTTTGAAGCGCCACGCGTTGGTGGGATTCTTCCAGTCCGGTTGAATCAAACCCCAACGCACGCCGTCGTGCGCCACGAGTTCAGGTTTGCCATCGCCGTCCACGTCTTGAAATGCCGACGACTCGCCCTTGATGCGCTCGAAGACGAAATGCTTTTTCCAAGCGCCCGCCTTGCCTTGCGGATTTTCGTACCAGAATGCCTGGTGCAGATGCACGCGGCCCAGCACCAGAATGTCCGGCCAACCGTCGCCGTTGAAATCGTGGACGAAGCTGAACATGGAATCCGTCGGGCTGGGTTCGGTCGGAAAAACTTGCGCCAGATAAAACTCGTGCCGGTTGGTGAACCCCGGTCCTTCATACCAGAACGGGCCGGCCACGATGTCACGCTGTCCGTCGCGATTAATGTCGCCCGCAGTGATGCCATCGCAGAAATATTTGTCCGTGAGCACCTGCTTCTTCCATTGCGGTGCGGTCGCATCGGACGTCGCTGCGCCAAGTGTAAAAGCCGCCAGTAACAGCAGCGCGCCAAACGTGAATCCGACGGCGCGGCAGGAGGGCGGGGGAGTGATTGCGGAAGCGAAACTGTTCATTTGCGGTCTCGCTTTTGTTCAATGGCGATTCCCGGCGCGGGATAATTGCGGGCGGCATCATCCAACACGAGAATCCAGTCCTCCGTGGCGGAAGACGTCGGCGCCGAAAACTCCATGCGATTTTGCTTTGGGAATTCGCCAAGCGACCTCGCTGAACCATCGCGCGGGTTGAACCACCAACCGCGGATGGACCTTCCGGTGAGCCGTTCCGTCTTGAAAGTGATCGTGCCCGCTTGCGGAAAATATGCCATGAGATAGCTCGCGTCATTGCGGCCGGGTGTGCCATCGCGCGTGACCGAAACGTATTCCAACCCGCCGCGCAGGCCCGAGTAAATGGCGAGTTGATCCGGGATGCGCGTGAGGAATGGGCGGCTGAAGAGTAGCGCCTTCACGTGGGTGAGTTGTTTGGCCCCGGGCAAATCCATCGCGTCATACCACGCCGTCTTGACGTCCCACAGCGGCGTCCGCGGCGGCGCATACATTTGCCAGATGGGATGCGTGCCGTAAGTGTGACCGTGCGCACCGCTGAAGAGCGACCAATACGCGCGGCGTCGCACTTCGAGCGCGCCGACCGGGCGGTTCGTGGGGATGGCGTCGGGCGGATATTCGTACGCCGGTTCGCCATCCATGCACGGTTTCGGCGGGCGAAGGTTGTAGTCAATTTGCAACCGCGAGTAGTTGGCGCTCGTGGGATTGTGCCCGGATTGAACCATGTTGAAGTCCAGCCAGTCGGAGTAATGAAACACCGCGGACGAATGGCCGCCGCCAAACGGATGGTAGGTCATCAAGTGCCGTCCGCCGTCGCCGGCTTGGAGGCCGTGCGCCATTTCCGTCCAGATTTCGGCCGTGGTTTCTGCTGGCCGGTCGCCGCCGAGAATCCAGATGATTGGTTTGTCACGGTAGCGGCGGCCGAGAAATTCTCCGTAAGCGCGGGCGTTTTGTTCGTTGAAGAAATGCCGGCCATACAATCCGACCTTGTCGCCCCAAGTGGGCAGCATGCCCACGAAAAGCCCGAGCGAGGCGGCTTTGTTCACGATGTAATCGACGTGCTGAAAATATTTCTCGTTGGGCTGGCTCGGATCATCGGTGAGAAACGGCCTGTCGCCGTTCGCGTTGGGCGTATGCAAACCGTCCAGTTCCGCAAGCACGACGGCTTGAATGACGGTGAAACCTCTCGCGGCGCGGTTTTCCAAATAGCGATCCGCCTCCTCGCGATTGAGCCGGTGAAACAACTCCCACGCGGTGTCGCCGAGATAAAAGAACGGCCGGCCGTCGGCGTGAACGAGATAGCGGTGATTGGAACTGACCTTGAGGCGCGGCGTTTCAGCGAACATCGTCGTCGCAAAGAACATCGTGGCCACGCAAACCACGAGCATTGTGGCGGTCGGCTGCACGCCTGGGGCCATGATACGCACTGCAATTGTTTCTGCTTTCATTCTTCCTCCTTCGTCGGCGGCACCGGCAACGGGATGTAATCGCGTTCGAGGATCATCCACTCTTGCAATGCAGCCTTGAGTTCTTTCTCGATCGCCGCCACCTCGGCGCGGCCGGCGAGATTTTCCATTTCTGACGGATCGCGCTCCAGATCGTAAAGCTCGAACATGGGGCGCGTCGGCGAGAAATAGATCTTGGAAAGTTTCGCGGGGAGCTTCCCTTCTTCGTTCAACTTGCGGAGCTCCTTCCAAAACGGCTGGCTGTTGAAATCCACCGGCGTGTAGGGAAGCTGCCAGAGTGCGTTGTAGATGAACTTGTGACGGGCGGTCACAACGCAGCGGCCCAGATCGAATGCCGCGCTGCTTTGCGGCAGACCGGAGCTGTGCGAGCCGCGCTCGGAGAAAGCGTGTTTGCGTCCGGCAAACGATTCGCCCAGGAGCAGTTTCAGAAAACTCTTCCCCGTCATCTCGCCCGGAGCGGTAATCCCCGCCGCCGCCAGCAACGTCGGCGCGAGGTCTTCGCCCGAAATCAATTCGGGCGTGGTGGTGCCCGGTTTGATTTTGCCCGGCCAGCGCATCAGCAACGGCACGTTCACACCGAATTCGTAGAGCGTTCCTTTGCCGCGAAGTTGCGAGGCGCCATTGTCGCCCATGAACAGCACGAGCGTGTTGCTCTCCAGTCCGCGCGCGGTCAGCACGGCCATGACTTCCCCGAAGTATCCGTCGAACCGCGCGATCTCATCATAGTAGTTCGCGAAGTCCGCGCGCACCTTCGGCGTGTCGGGATAATGCGGCGGCAGCGTGAGCTTTGCCGGATTGTGCGGTTGCGCAATCGCGTTCGTATCCAGCGGACGATGCGGGTCTTTGAAGCCAAGCTGGAGGAAGAACGGGCTGCCGGCCGGCACTTTGTCGAGGAACTGCTGGAATACTCCGACCACCTTCGGATCGTTTTCCTTGTTTACGAAATCGAAACGCTTCGAAAACGTCTTCAGTCCATGCCGCTCAAAAACGTCGGCCGTCTCTGACGGCATCTTCGCCGAGCCGTCGAGGTGATAATTGCGGCCCGCCACGCCGGTGAAGTAGCCCCGCTCGCGCAGATATTCCGGAAACACCCGCACGTCCAACGGCAGCGGAGCGCTGAAGCGCGTCATCTGAATTCGCACCGGCGAACGTCCCGTCAGGATCGCCGCACGCGACGGCACGCATTGCGGGCAGGCGACGTACGCGCGGTCGAAGCGCATCCCCTGCGCGGCGAAGCGGTCGAGATTCGGCGTGCGGATATCAGGATTGCTGTAGCAACCGAGGTGCGGCTTGCTGTGGTCGTCGGAGAGAATGACGAGGATGTTGGGCGGCCGGGTTTCCGTTGCGGGCGATGTGAACGCGACGAAACCAACGAACGCAAACGCCAGCGTGGCAATCCAGCCCGTCCTTGAACTCCTGTCGTTTTCTCGTCGCATAAGTTTTTCGTGGTTGTTCACCTGAAGCGATAACGGATCGTTGTGTCCGCCGCTAGGTCGGCAAACGCCGCGCGCGGCAATTCGATATTCTCGATCTGCCGGCCGATGCCGATGCGTCCGATCGGGTGTCGTCCGCCGGCAAAATAGTTTTCCATCGCGAGCCGGCACGAAGGCGCACCGCCTGCGGGATCAAGAATGGCCAATGCCAGAATGAAGGTTCCGCGACGCAACTGTCGCGGCAAGGTGAATCGAGCACGCGCATAGTGCGCCGAAGCGGGGACGGCGTAGCGCGCTGGGCCGCCATCGAGCATGAAGTGGCCGCGAGCGTCGTCCCAGTTCGCGAACTGTTGCCAGCGATCGCCGGGCAGCCATTGGCGAATGTCGAGATGGGGAATGGTCTCGCGCCAGATCGGTTGGCGCGTTTGCTCGTCGAGCAGGCTCACTTCGACGGGCCATTGATAGTAGAACGGTGACGAGCCGGTGTTGCACACGGCGAACGAGAAATCGAGCGTGCCGCCGGGCGCGATGCTCGGAGTGAACGCGAACTCATCAATGACGAAGCGATGGCCAAACGCCTTTTGCAGCCGATGACCGTTGGCTTGCGCGACGGGATTCTTCCAATCGTAAAATGAAACCCAGCCGAGATGATTCCAATGCCCGCGGCGCGTGAGACATTCAATCCAGTCCACGTGTTGCGTTTTCGTCATCGAGTCATCGGGACTTTCGCCGGGCGGTTCGCCGAAGCCGTAGGAAATTTCACCGCCGCGGACGCGGGTTTTCCACGAGTCCGCGAGCCCGGGCGATTCGAGCACTTCCAACATGCGCGCGGTGTCCTTGTGCGTGCCCCACGAATCCCAGAACACGCCAAACTGATAGTCGAGCCAGTTCCACGGGTAGCGGATCATGCAGAGCTTATCCGGGAACGCGGCGACGTAGGAATCGCCGAGGACTTTCTTCAATTCCGCGTGCGGCGTCGGCCCCCATTGCTCGCCGCACGGGCCGACGATGCCGGTCTCGATGTACGCCACGCGCGGATCGCGATTCCACGCCTCGCCCAATTTCGCGATGAATTTTTCCAGCCGATAGAGAAATTTCCGGCTGCCGTATTCCCACGCGTTCAAGTCCGCGGGGGAATGAAACTTGTCCGGCCAGTGGAGGTAAACGCGTGGGGTGACCTTGATATTCCGTTGCGCGAGGCCCGCCCACTTTTGGTCGCAATACTCACTGATCTGCGCCACGCCGTCCGCCGCGGAGCGCTCGATTTCATTCCAACGAATGTAATGCCGCGCGACTGTGACGAGCGGATTGTCCAATCCTTCGCCGTGACCGCCGTCGCTGGGAATGTCAGGGCGAAATCCTTTCAATGGATTGGCGAAGGCGCCGGTGTATTCGCGCGGGCGAATGGTTGCCCAGCGCAAATTCTTTTGCGGCGATGCAAACGCCTCCCCCGGCCCGACGGCAAGAGTCGCGGTGACCGCGGCGCTGGCGCGTTGCAAAAATTTCCGCCGGGACAACTTCATTTCATGATCGCCGCGCCGGCCCGATATGACATCGGCTTCGGTTCGAGCAGCTCGACGAGTTTCGGCAGGATGGCGAAGGCGCAAAATTGATTGCCGCGCGGGTTGTAGTGCCCGACCCAGTAACGGGCGAGGTAATCTTTGATGTCGCCCTTGAACTGCGCAAAGTCCGCCGCGTGCGCCTCCATGAGATCCACGACCGGCGCGCTGCGCCGTTTCAGCCAGTCCACGAAGGGCTGGTCGGCCCGCTTGCCCTCCGTGAGGAATCGTTGCGCCGACTTTGGCGGGTACGAGAGCACAAAGAGCACCCGCTTGTGGTTCTCCTTTGCGAACACCTCGATCTTCTCGACAATTTTTTGCGAGGCGAAGTAAGCGGATTGCTGGTGCAACGCTTCGGCCGTTTGCGAGAGGCCGGCGGCGGTATCAATACGCGTCACGATGCCGTGAGTCGTCGCCAGCTTGAGCGCGTCGGCGTAACCGAGTTCGGGATTTTTCGCTTTCGCATTGAGGTGCGCGAGCATGATTTGCAGCGCGAAATCATCCTTGAAGTGCGTTTCACACCAGTCGAGGTCGCACAAATTGTAAACACTCTCCGGTGTGGGGCAGATGTTGGGCCGCTCTGCAAACTTCTCCTCCTTCGCATTCACCACCACGTAGGGCAACGGCGGTTCGATGAAGCGTTCGTGTTTCGGCACGCGAATATTGCGCCACGAATCCAGGCTGCGGAAATGGTCATCGTCGTAAATGTTAAAGATGATGAACTCGGCGGGCGCGCGCTTTTCTTCCCGCAGCATCCGGAGATACGCCTGATACACTGACCAGCCGCCTACGCCGAAATTCCGCACCGGCTCCTGCAAATGTGCAGCCAGCGCTTCTTGCCACGTTTCGGCGTCACTGACCTGATGGCATTGCGTATAGCTGTTGCCGTAGGTATTGAGGCGGCAGCGCTGATCCCGGTAATGGATGCTCGTCCGTTCATCAAGCGGGCCGTAGGTGTAAACGCTCGTGGAGTTGTTCATCCCGTCTTGAAAGCGCGCATCGCGCAACAACCAGCCGAACTCGCTGCTGTATTTCGCAAAGGGAAACGCCTTGCCCGCGAGCCACTGTTTCACTTCGTCGCGCGTATAGAGAATGCTCTTCAGATACTCGCGCGCCGAGACGTTGCCGGAGAATTTCACCTTCGCGCCGGGATCATTCTGTGCGCGAGGCGACGTCGGCGCGGCCAAGAGTCCAAGGCCGGCGGCGCCGACGGCGGTGCGGGCGAAAAATCGGCGGCGGGAAATCGGAGTTTGCATAGTTTGTCCTGCCTTGTTGAGGCAAGGGGCCGGGCGATTCAACCAAAAAGCGCGTCGCTAACGGGTTTTAACAGTTTCGTCCAATTCTTGAGTTGATTCCTCCTAGTCTTGGCGATGCGTCGTGTTCAGACTGTTCAACCAGACATGGCAAGCCAACCCTCTTCACCTCGGCATCGAGCCCGATTCCTCCTGTTGCTCGGTTGCGTCGCTTGCTGCCTGACGGCGCTCCTCGCGACGCTCGGCTGTCGCACGGCCAGGCGCACTCGCGCGCATTTTCCCGGTAAATCGTGGGAGCAACGCGAGCCGGCTGCGTTCGGCATGGATGCGGCGATGCTCGACCAACTCGCCAAGCAACTTGGCGGGCGCGGTTGTGTGGTCAAGGACGGTTACGTGGTGAAATCATGGGGCGATCAGGCGCAGGTGAGTGACGTGCTTTCCTCGGCGAAGCCTGTGCTCAGCACGCTTTTATTTTTCGCGATCGAAGAAGGCCTGGTCAAAAGCGTGGATCAACCGATCGCGGAGTTTGGTTGGGAGTTGAAGGAGAAGGATCGCGGGATCACGTTTCGCAATCTCGGCGCGATGAACAGTGGTTACGCGCGGCCCGAAGGTCCGGGCGAGGCGTGGGCTTACAACGATTACGCCATTCAGCTCTACCAAAAAACGCTCTTCGACAAAGTTTTCAAGGAAGACGCCAAGGTCGCTGCCGAAAATCCCAAGCGACTCGGCGCGCTCGGATTCGAGGACGGCCTCAAGTTTTCGGAGAAGCGTCGCATCTCGGCGAGCGTGCGGGACTTTGCGCGCATCGCGTGGTTCTGGGCCAACAACGGCAACTGGAACGGTCAACAGGTTTTGCCCAAGCGCTACTTCGACGAGTATCGCAAACCGCAGGCGAAACGAAATCTCCCGATTAGTCAGGGCAACAAGACCGACGATTACTTGAAGATCAAAACCTACGGCGGCGGCTCGGAACATTTCACGCGCTTCGGGCCGGGTATTTACGGCTTCAACTGGTGGTTCAACGGCACGGGCGATCGGCATCGCGAGAATCTCACCTGGCCCGATGCGCCGCCGGATACTTACATGTCCATCGGCGCGGGCGGCAACAATGCGGCGGTGATTCCGAGTTTGGGAATCGTCCTGGTCGGTGCGGGTGCGGATTGGGCGGATCATCGCGCGGGCGATCCGGCCTCGAAAATGAATCAGGCGCTGAAACTCGTCTCCGCGGCGGCGGGCTATCATCCCGAGAAACGCGCGGTCGTTGCCGGCACATTGAAAAAGTGGCAGCCGGTGACGGTGTCGTTCGTCGGGCCGGAACTTTCCGAGACCGGCACGCCGAATCCGTTCACGGACTTCCGGCTCGAAGTCACGTTCCAGCATGCCGATCGAAAATTTATCGTGCCCGGTTACTTCGCGGCGGACGGCAATGCCGGCGAAACCAGCGCCAACGAAGGTCGCGTTTGGCGGGCGCATTTCATGCCCGATGAACCGGGCCAATGGACTTTTCGCGCGAGCTTTCGAAAAGGCGACGGCGTCGCCATCGCCGAGAATCGCGCTGCCGGCGAGCCAACGGCTTTCGATGGCTTGAGCGGCGCGTTCACGATTTCGCCCGTGGAAAACTCCGCGCCCGGATTTTACGCCAAGGGCCAGCTCGAATATGTCGGCGATCGTTACCTGCGTTTCGCCGAGACCGGCGAGCCGTGGCTCAAGGGCGGCGCGGACAGCCCGGAAAATTTTCTGGCCTGCGCGGACTTCGATGACACGGTGCCGACGTTGCACTTCGATGCTCATACGAACGACTGGCGGTCCGGCGACACGACGTGGAAGGACGGCAAGGGCAAAGGCATCATCGGCGCGTTGAATTATCTCGCGTCCAAAAAGATGAACTCCGTCTATTTCCTCACGATGAACGTGGGCGGCGATGGCAAGGATGTCTGGCCCTGGCTGTCGGAAACGAACGTGACGCGCTTCGATTGCAGCAAGCTCGATCAATGGAACATCGTCTTCGATCACATGGACACGCGCGGGTTGATGCTGCACGTCGTGCATCAGGAGCAGGAGAACGATCAATACCTCGACGGCGGTGAACTCGGACCGACGCGCAAACTGTATTACCGCGAACTCATCGCGCGGTTCGCGCATCATCCGGTGATCGTCTGGAATCTCGGCGAGGAAAACACCAACACCGACGAGCAACGCAAGGCGTTCGCAAAATACATCCGCCAGACCGACCCGTATCGTCATCCGAATGTCATCCACACGTTCCCGAGCCAGGTGGATCAGGTTTACACGAACCTCGTCGGCTATCCGTATCTCGAAGGTCCGTCGTTTCAATTCGGCAAGGCCGAACGCACGCACAAGGAGACGGTGAAGTTTCTCCGGCTCGCGCGTCAGGCCGGCCGGCCCTGGTATGCGTGTCAGGACGAAATCGGTCCGGCCAACGATTGCGTGCCGCCAGATGTGCAAGATTCCGAACGCAGCTACATCATCCGCCACGCACTCTGGGGAAACCTCATGGCCGGCGGCTCGGGCGCGGAATGGATCTTCGCCTACGACACCTGGCCGCGCGTGCCGGCGAAGCATCTGGACATCGCGTGCGAGAACTGGCGGCCGTGGGAAAAACTTTGGGATCACACGGCCATCGCGCTGGATTTCTTCCATCGCTACGTGCCGTTCATCAAGATGGACACCGCCGACAAGCTGGTGAACACCACCAATGCGTGGTGCTTCGCGCAACCGGATGAGGTTTATGTCGTTTACGTTTTTGGCGGTGCGGACGTGCAGTTGCAATTGCCGGCGGGCCAGTTCACGCGTGCTTGGTTCGACATTCGCAACGGTGGCGATTTGATTCCAGCCGCGCCAGTTTCCGGCCCGGGAGCAGTGGCGCTCGGCCAACCGCCGCGTGACATGGAAAAAGATTGGGTGCAATTGATTCGAAGAAAACGCTGACCATGAAAAGAAATCTCCGCCTCGCAATTCTCCTGCTGCTTGCGACCACCGCCGCGCGTGCGGCCGACGACGTGGTGCTGTTTGAAGACGGTTTCGGCACGATGCGCACCGGCGCCATCGGCACGGAAGTCGGCGCGCATCTCGAATACCATTACTTGCCAAAGATCAACACCGAGGGCGCGTGGAGCATCTCGACGTTTGTCTCTGGTTCGCCGTCCCAACGCGCTTGGCGTGTGGCGCGACATAACGGCCAGCCCGTCGTCCTGCAAACGTGGGAAAACAAAATGGCCCACACGCATCCGACCATGGTGGCGGGCGATGATTTGTGGGCGGACTATGTGCTGACGGCGCGGTTCACGCCGGAAACCGCCAAGGGCCGCAGCGGCGTGAGCTTTCGCCATCACAACGATCGGTGCAATTATTTCTTCGGCGTGCAGGACGGCAAAGCCGTGCTCAAGCTGGTAAAGGACGAGAAGGCGTTTCACGTTCCCGACGAAAAAATTCTCGCCGAACGTGCGCTGACGTGGAAACCGGGTGAAGAGTTGAACCTGGAGATCGCGCTCAGCGGCAAGCGCATCGCCGCAAAGATCAATGGCCAGTTCACGCTCACGGCCGAGGACGAGACGTTCCCGCACGGTCGGATTGCCCTGGTTGCGGACGGGCCAACGCGCTTTTCGCAAGTGCGCGTGACGGCGAGCTCGGCGGAGCGGGATCGCGTCGCGGCGGAAAACGCGCGGATCAAAGCCGAGACGCAAAAGATTCAAGCCACTTTGCCCAAGGCGAAGCTGTGGAAAAAGTTTCGCACCGATGGTTTTGGCGTGGGACGCTGCCTGCGCTTCGGTGATTTGAACGGTGATGGCCAGATCGACGTGCTGATTTGTCAGCAGCAACATCGCGGACCGAAAGACGCCAACAGCGAAGTCGGCTGCCTGACGGCCATGACATTGGACGGCGAGAAGCTCTGGCAGGTGGGCGATCCGGATGCGTGGAACGACGAACTCACGAACGATGTAGGCGTGCAGATTCACGACCTCGACGGCGACGGACAGAACGAAGTGATTTATTGCAAGGGCATGGAGTTGATCGTGGCCGATGGGAAAACGGGCAAGACGAAGTTCAAAGTGCCGACGCCGAAAACGCCGGAATACACGCCGGCGCCGCGCAACCGTTACCCGCGCATTCTTGGCGACGCGCTGTTCTTCTGCGATCTGCGCGGACGCGGGCGGGACACCGACATCGTGCTCAAGGATCGCTACAACAGCTTCTGGGTTTTCAACGACAAGCTGGAACAGCAATGGCAGGGCCAGTGCGTCACCGGCCATTATCCGTTTGCGTATGACGCGGACGGCGACGGCAAGGACGAGTTGTTCGTGGGTTACTCGTGCTACGATCACACCGGCAAACAACTCTGGACGCTCGACAAGGAAATCGAAGACCACGCCGACGGCGTCGCGATGGCGAAGTTCAGCGCCGATCCGAAGGCAGAGCCGATGCTGCTGATTGTGGCGAGCGACGAGGGAACGCTCTTCGTTGATCCGCGCGGAAAAATTCTGAAGCATCACTTTCTCGGTCACGTTCAGAATCCAACCATCGCCGATCTGCGGCCGGACATGCCCGGTCTCGAAGCCGTGTCGGTGAACTTCTGGGGCAACCAGGGCATCATTCATTTCTACGATGCGCAGGGGAACATCTATCACGACTTCGAGCCTGCGCAGCACGGGAGCATGATGCTGCCGGTAAACTGGAGCGGTCGGCCGCCGGAATATTGGATTCTCTCTCCGAACGTGGAACACGGTGGCATGTTCGACGGCTGGGGTCGCAAAGTTTTCGAATTCCCCGCCGATGGCCATCCCGATCAATGCGTCGCGGTGCTCGACCTCACCGGCGATTGCCGCGATGAAATTGTGGTGTGGGATCCGTTCGAAGTTTGGATCTACACGCAGGACGATAACCCGAAAACCGGCCGGCTCTACAAACCGAAGCGCAATTCGACCTACACGGAATCGAACTATCGCGCCAACGTTTCGCTGCCGGGCTGGTCCGACGACAAATGAGAAATCCGTTGCTGGTGCTTGCGGTGGTGCTGACGGTGCTGGGCGCTGGTTGCACCCATCTTACCGTTCCCGCGAAGGCGCCGGTATATTTTCCCCCACCAGAATCGCAGGGCGGCTGGCGGAAGCTCGCGCAACCGGAGCAGATTCGTCGGATTGCGGGAATGGATCCCGCGCGGCTTGCCGGGGTCGAACAGTGGCTGCTGAAATCCGATGACCGACCGTTCAATGCCATCGTCATCCGCCGCGGCTACGTTGTGCTCGACGCGGTGCGGGATTCGAATTCGGTGACCAACAGCCGCAACGTCGCCTCGTGCGCGAAGGCAATTTGCGCCACGGTGCTTGCAATCGCATCCGAGGAAAGCCAGCGCGGACGGACGCCACGGCGGATGACTTTCGATGATCCCGCCTTTGATTTCATTCCGTGGGCGCAGCCGTTAAGCGATCCGCGCAAGGCGCAGATCAAGGTCAAGCAAGTGCTCAATCATACGTCAGGTATCACTCAGGAAGGTTACGGCATCGCGAACAAGCAGAGTTGGGAGTACATCCTCGGCCATGGCGGCGATGGAAAGACCGCCCGGCTTTTCTTCGATCCCGGCACGACGCTGGAGTATTCCACCCACGGACTCGATCACGCGGCGCTGGTTTGTGAGAACGTCACCGGCCAGCCTTATGATCAATTTGCCATCGCGCATCTGCTCAAGCCCATTGGAATCGAGCGATGGTGGTTCGAGAAATTGAGTGGTGACGCGCAGCACGGTAATCATCCCTCACATGGCGCGGGCTTTCCGGCTCGCGAGTTGGCGCGGATTGCTTACTGCATGTTGCAGCGTGGTCGCTGGGGCACGAACCAGGTCATTCCAGAGTGGTTTGTGGAGCAAACCGCCGCGCCCACGCATGACGTGACCGGCGTGACCAAGCACAGCTTCGGTCGCGACGCGCGCTCCTGGTCGCACGGCTGGGAACTGCCAGCCCTTGAGGGTGGCGAATTGGGCCAGGGCATCCCGCGCGACACCCGTTACAAGCCCGGCTCGGGAGGACAGATGATCTGCTTCATCCCGAGTCTGGATCTCGTGATCACCCGCCAAACCAGACGATGGGGCGAGTAGGAGTTTGAGGAGTACGTGCGGCGAGTGGTCGCGTGCGTCGTGCCGAAAACCGATCGAGTTCCGGCCCGCTGAATTATTTCCGCCGCTGGATCAACAGCGCCCAGTCTTCGACCACGTCCTGCGGCGGCGGCCCGAGCGGAACGGTTTTGCCTCCGGCGATAATTTTTTCCGGCCCGACAAATTCACCGTGGCGCGGATCGTACCAGCGCAGCGCGAAATTTCCTTCGGCGGAAGCGAGATCAAGATTGCCCGACTGGTTGCCGACCGGGATGTAAACTGCGTAAATCTCGCCTGGCTTGGCGAACACCTGTCCGCGCGCGACATTATTCGTGCCTTGCACGGTGGCCGCGCCGGTGAGCAGTTGGTCCATCGGTTCCATTTCCCAGAACGGCAGATTTTCTTCGAGAAACTTGCGGGCGTGCCAGGCGTGCTGCCAGACCGGTTCGTATTTGCGGAAGTCGTCCGTCTTGATCAGGTCCTGCAGGATGTATTCAATCTGACCGCCGGACAGATAGATTGGCCAGGTGTATTCACGGCGATAGCGATCCACATTCGTCGGGCTGGCGTTGTCGGGAAATAATTCATCCACGCTCACTACCTGCGGCCAACCAGCATCCCGCGACGCTTTGCGCCAGTATTCGACAATGGACGTGTCGCGATACTGAAAGGAGGTGATCGGAAACAATTTGAACCCGAGGAACGGCTCCCAAGCCTTGGGCAGTTTGCCGGCGTGATGCACCGTGATGGGGTGTCCGTATGGGTCCACCGCATGGATGTATTCGGCGTAACTCTTGACCAAATCCGGCGCGAGCTTGATGTCGAGGTTGTATTCCTCGCACAGATTCCATTGCAGCGCGACGTGATGGCCGAAACGGGCGATGAGTTCGCGATAATAGAGCTTTCGCTCCACGCCGAGTACGGTTTCGTCCAGTTCGTTCTTGTTGCCGTGTTCCGCTTCGTTGAGCACGAAATGCAGGAAGATTGAACGCCGTTGGGCATGATCGAGCACGGTCTCCCACTGCCGCAATTTCATCAAATCGAAATGCAAGTTATCGTCGTTGGTGCTGCCCTTGGGATCAATGTGGCCGAGATAGGGCCAGACGTTCTTACCATCGCCGCCAATGTTCATCGGCAGAAAGTAAAGATTGTTCATGTGCTGCGCGGAGAGGTAATTCAACGCGCCGATGATCGCCTTGCCCTTGCCATCGTCCCAATCCGGATCGCCGGGCCGCCAATCTTGGACATGATTCGTGTAGCGATGCTTCGCTTGCGGCGTGTTGGTGAAGCCAACATACGCGAGAAAATCCTCCGGTTCGTCCGTTCCGCCTTTGATCCAGTACGGACCATCGCGGAACTTGAGGTAAAATTTCCCGACGTATTCGAGCCGGCCAAACTTGAGAAAGCCGGATGCACTCTTGTCTATCGGCAGGACCGTGAACGCTCCCTTGGCGCCATTAAACGCCACCGGTTCGCCGGCGTCTGCCGCGAGGCTTACGGCCAGTTGCGAACCCGAGCGGAAGGAAGCCTCAAACTGCCAGCGCCCTACTTCGTCGGGCGAGAACCAGACGCGCCACACCCTGCCCGCGCGGCCACCCTTGCCGTCGCCGTCAAAGAAGCCTTGAACTTCGTAGCGCCTCCCGTTCGGTCCGGTAAATGCAACCTGAAGCCGGTAGTCCAGAAACGGATTGGGATGGTTGTCCGCCGCATCGGCAGCCGGGCCCGCAAACTCGAGCGAGACGGCCTCCCATTTCGTGAGCGGCCCGGTGATGCGATAAGATTCGGAATGCCCGGTCGCTGCCGGTGAGGGCGCCGTGCTGGCGATGGCAATTATGGCCGCGAGGCAACGGAACGAATTCGCTGTTTGGTTCATCTCGGTTGGTGTTGATTTGGGTACGTCCGCCAATGGTAAGGAGGTATTCCGTTAGTTTGCAAATTTTGCGTTGGTAATCTTGAACACGATCGGATTGGGCCAGGGATTCGGCCATGTCTTCGGATCATTGAAGTAGTCCGAATGGTAAATGCGCTGCGCCCGCATGGCCCGGATGTGCAGTCCGTCGGCATCCTGCGTCCATGTGGTTTTGGGAATGGTATTCGTGTCGTATTCCAGCACCCGGCCACTTTGGCCCAGGATTTCGATCTCGGTGTTTTCGCTGGCGCGGACCCGTTTGAGGGTCAGCGACTGCCATTGCCCGTAGGGCCAGACTTGCTTGGTGAGCAGGGCGTAGAGCGCACGGCCATCCTTCGCTTGGGTGAACCACACGTCGTCTTCGCGGCAAAGCTCCCAGGGCCGCACTGCATAAACTGCTTCGTGGTTTATGAAATTCCAGAGTCCGATCTCCATCAGCAACCGTTCCTGTTCGCGCTGAAGCAGTCCGGAAGGTTCGGGGCCGACATCCAGCGCCAGGTTTCCGCCCTTGGC